>Ga0134128_10001825_pt1 | contig 26892 bp, 27 predicted proteins | sample KB31754_FD_96462 | JGI IMG/M metagenome (GOLD analysis project Ga0134128, IMG submission 96462) | Terrestrial soil microbial communities with excess Nitrogen fertilizer from Kellogg Biological Station, Michigan, USA - KB3-175-4 | ecosystem: Environmental > Terrestrial > Soil > Unclassified ...
ACGTTCGAAATGAAGAACTCGGAGGAAGAGGACAAGACCTATATCTCGGTCGAGGACGCTAAATCCTATCTGGCGCTGGCGCAGTTCGGGGTCGTCGAGTTTCACGCCTGGGGATCGCTGCGCACGGCGCTCGACAAGCCGGACCGTATCGTCTTCGACCTCGATCCCGGCGAGGGTATCGAATGGCGCGAGGTGGTCGAGGCGGCGGTGCATATTCGCGGCGAGCTTGAGGGGCTTGGCCTCGTGCCTTACGTCAAGACCTCGGGCGGGCGCGGTGCGCATGTCGTCGTGCCGATCATGCCGAAGCTGAGCTGGAAACAGGTGCATCCGGCGACAAGCGCCATTTCGACGGCGCTGGCCAAAACTGCGCCCGCCACCTTCACCACCACGATGGGCAAGGACAACCGCAAGCGACGCATCTTCATCGATTTTCACCGCAACGCCCGGAGCGCCACGGCGGTCGCGCCCTATTCGCTGCGGGCGCGCACCAACCTGCCGGCGTCGACGCCGCTGAGCTGGGACGATCTTGAGTCAATCGACTCGCCGCAGGACCTGAACTATTCTTCACTACCGGGATTATTAACTACGTCGGGGGATCCCTGGGCCGAAATTAATGAATCGGCTCGGGAATTACCGGCACAATTGCGCACCGCAAAATAACCCGCCCGAGGAGATTGTCATGGCGCCCAGAGCAAGCTGGAAGGGTTACATCAAGCTGAGTTTGGTGAGCTGCCCGGTGCGGCTTTATCCGGCCACCAGCGCCAGCGAGCGCATCAGCTTCCATCAGCTCCACAAGGATACGCACAACCGGATCAATATGAAGCCGGTCGATCCGGAGCTGGGGCTGGTCGAGCGGTCGGATCTGGTGAAGGGCTACGAATACGAGCCGAAGCAATACATCATCCTCGACGAGAGCGATCTCGAAGCGGTGCGGCTCGAATCCAACCACACGATGAACATCGAAGCCTTCGTCGACGCCGAGGAGGTGGATGCGATCTACGACGATACGCCGTATTTCCTCGCCCCCGATGGCGCAATGGCCGAAGAGACGTTCGTCGTGCTGCGCGAAGCCATGCGCAAGGCCAACAAGATCGCAATTGCACGGCTGGTGCTGTCGACGCGCGAACGCGTCGTGGCGTTCGGGGCGAAGGACAACGGCATGTTCCTCTATACGCTGCGCAACCCCAATGAAGTGCGCAATCCGGCCGAGTACTTTTCCGACATTCCGGCCGAGGATAAGGCCGACCCGGAAATGCTGGAGCTCGCCGAAAAGCTCATCGAGCAGAAGGTCGGCAAATTCGATCCGAAGAAGTACGAGGATCGCTACGAGGCGGCGCTGATGCAGGTGATCAAGGAAAAGCTCAAGGGTCACAAGCCGATCGTCGCGGCGGCGCCGGAGCGCGGCAACGTCATCAACCTGATGGATGCGCTCAAGGCGAGCCTCGGGCAATCGAAGCCACCGGCCGCAAGCAAGAGCAAATCGCAGGCGCCGGCCAAGGCCGAGCCCAAGGCTAAGGCGCCGCCGTCGAAGCCGGTGAAAGCCGCTGCCGCCGCGAAAGCGGTGGTGGCCAAGGCCGCGGCCAAGGCGCCGGTCCGGAAGAAAGCCTAAGGATTAGATGGCCGTTCGCGGAACGAGTTTCGGTCTCGTCGGGGCGCTTGCCGCCTTTCCGCGCCGGCTCGCCGCCCGCGAAGTGCTGCGGCAGGGCGGCAGGCTTCGTCGCGGCATTACCCGGCAGACGGCGCAGGCGGTGTTCGGGCGCGGGCTGCTGGCGAAGCACAGCGATGCCGAGATCGAGACGCGGCTGGCGGCTGCCGTTTCGGCCGGGGCAAAGCCGATCAGCGAAAACGGCTTTCTCCGTCTGCTCGGTACGCTCAAGCGCGGCGAGAACGCTACGCTGGCGCGCCAGTCTCTGCTCGACCAGTCGGGGCTCTCAAGCCAGGTCTTCGACCTTCTCGCGCTGTTCGATGCCTTCGAGCACGATGCCGAGCCGTTCTCGTTCCGCGATCTCATCCTTGCCAAGAAATATGCCGGGCTGGTTGCCGGCGGCGCGGGCTGGGGGGCCATAGCGCGCTCCATCCACCGCTCAGGCCCCGTTGCGTCGCTGACGGCGCTGTCGCTCCACGCCGATGGCGACGAAGCGATCTACGCCCGGCACGGCGAAAAGCTTGCTGAGCTCGATGGGCAACATTTGCTGCCGCTCGACGAACCGGACGATGCCGCAATCGAGGAATTCTTCGAGGCAGCGGAATTGTCCGAGGCTGAGGGGCATTTCGCCGAGGCCGCGATGTTTTATGGCCGCTGCCTGGCGCTCGATCCCGGCGATTCCGTTGCCGCCTACAACCGCGCCAACTGCCTCCGGGAACTCGGCGAGTTGGAGGAGGCCGCGCACGGCTATGTACAGGCCCTAAAGCTCGATCCCAACTTCGTCGAGGCGTGGTTCAACTATGGCGGGCTGCTGAAGACGCGCGGCCAGCTTGCCGCGGCGCGCCAGCACCTCGCCAAGGCGATCGCCATCGATCCGAAATATGCCGATGCGGTCTATAATCTTGCGACGGTGGACTACGATGCCGGCGACCTTGCGGCGGCGCGGCGGGGCTGGGCGCGCTATCTCGAACTCGACCAGACTTCGGAGTGGGCAAAGCTCGCAAGCCGGGGCATCATCTACGTGGATACCCAGCTCAGGAAATCGGCGGGCTGATGACAACGAATTTTCTGTTCGACGGACCCGAGGACGCGCGGGTGACGATCATGCTGGCGCATGGCGCCGGCGCGCCGATGGATTCGGCCTCGATGAACGCTGCAGCGAGAGCCTTGGCCGCCGCCGAGTTTCGCGTGGCGCGGTTCGAGTTCGGCTACATGGCGGCGCGGCGCACCGAAGGCGGCAAGAAGCCGCCGCCGAAAGCCGAGACGGTGATGCCGGAATATATCGCGGCGGTCGACGATCTCGGGCCGACCGACGGGCCGCTGATCATCGGCGGCAAATCGATGGGCGGGCGCGTCGCCAGCATGGTCGCCGATGTGCTGTTCGATGCGCGCAGGATCGCCGGGTTGCTCTGCCTCGGCTACCCGTTCCATCCGCCGGGGCGGCCAACGCAATTGCGGACAAAGCACTTGATTGGTCTCAAGACGCCGGCGCTGATCGTGCAGGGCACGCGCGACGAGTTCGGCGTTCGCGAGGAGGTCGCGGGTTATGGGCTCTCGGACAAGATCGAGTTGCTGTGGCTTCCAGACGGTGACCACGACCTGAAACCGCGCAAGGCGATCTCCGGCTTCACCACCGCGCAGCATTTGCAGACGATGGCCGATGCCGTGAAAGCGTGGACTGGCCGCATTGTCTAGCGCAGGCTCGACTTGGAGACCGGTTGGCACCTATCGCGAGCGTGCTGCCCGGTGAAACTCGCGACATTCAACATCAACAATATCAACCGGCGGCTGCCGAACCTGCTGGCCTGGCTGGAATCGGCGACGCCGGATGTCGTTTGCCTGCAGGAGCTGAAGTGCGTCGATGCAGATTTTCCGCGCGGCACGCTGGAGGAGGCGGGCTACGGGGCGGTGTGGAAAGGGCAGGCGACATGGAACGGCGTTGCCATCCTGGCACGCGGCGCGACGCCGGTGCTGACGCGCAACGCGCTGCCGGGCGATTCCTCCGACAAGCAGAGCCGCTATATCGAGGCGGCGGTCGAGGGGATTCTGGTCGCCTGCCTTTATGCCCCGAACGGCAATCCACAGCCGGGCCCGAAATTCGACTACAAGCTCGAATGGTCGGAGCGGCTGATCGCGCACGCCGCTGAGCTGTTCGACAGTGGCCTGCCGGTGGCGCTGATCGGCGACTACAACATCGTCCCTGAGCCGCGCGACATCTATGCGAGCAAGTCCTACGACGACAATGCGCTGGTGCAGCCGGAAAGCCGCGAGGTTTTCGCCCGGCTTTTGGCCCAGGGCTGGACCGACGCGTTGCGCAAAAAGCACCCCGACGAGGTGATCTACACGTTCTGGGACTACATGCGGAAACGCTGGGAGCGGAATGGCGGGCTGCGGCTCGATCACCTGCTGCTGAGCAAGAAGCTGGCGCGGCGGCTGAAGGCGGCGGAGGTCGACCGCGAGGTGAGGGGCGAAGAAGGCGCGAGCGATCATGCTCCGGTGTGGATCGAGCTGAAGGACTAGCTCGGCTTGGGCGGTCGTGGCGCTCTCGTAGTCCTCATGGTGAGCCTGTCGAACCACGAGGACGGGTATCGAGCTTGTGGCCATGGTTCGACAAGCTCACCATGAGGTCGTGAGTTTGTTGATCGGTCAGGTGCCCAACCTCACCCCTCCAACATTGCCTTGAGTTTCACATCCGCTCGCGCGAGCGCCGCTGCATCCGGCCGCGCGCTACGGCCGACTAGCATTTCGGCCAGCCTTATATCCTTGGCCACCGTATTTCCCGTGCCGATGCCGCTGGCGGCGACGAGGCGGCCGTCGGCGGCGAGGTGGAAGAGGATGAAGGCACCATCGCCGAGGTCGCGACGGACGGTCGTTTGGCCCTCGTCGGCGAGGCCGGCGATTTGCAGGGTGAGATCGTGCTGGTCCGACCAGAACCATGGTACCGCGACGTGCGGCTCGGCAACGTCCAGCATGTTCTTCGCGGCGACGGTGCCCTGATCCTGTGCGTTACGCCAGGATTCGAGCCGCACGCGGCGGTTGCCGTAGATCGCCAGTGGAAACGAGCAGCAATCGCCGGCGGCAAAGATGTCCGGATCGGCGGTCGCGAGATGAGTGTCGACGGCGATGCCGTTGGCGATTTCGAGGCCGGCGGCTTCGGCAAGGCCGGTGGCGGGAATGGCTCCGATGCCAGCGACGAGCAGGTCGGCGTCGAGCACCGTGCCGTCGGCGAGTGTCAGCCGTGCCGCATCCAGCGCTGTTTCGATTTGAGCGACGGGGACGCCCGTGACGATTTTGACGCCCGCCGCCTGATGCCGCGCGGCGACAATGGTGGCTATCTCCTCGGGCACGCCACGCGACAAAATGCGGGGCAGCACTTCGACCACGGTCACCGCAGCGCCAAGCGCAACGGCGCTCGCGGCGAGTTCAAATCCGATGAAACCGCCACCGATGACGATCAGCTTCGAGTCGAGCATGAGCCGTGTCCGGATGTAGGCCGCATCCACCAGTGTCCGCAGGTACGCGACGTGTGGAATATCGGTGCCCTCGCGTGTCAGCCGACGCGGCGCAGCGCCTGTCGCCAGCAGCAGTTTTTCATAAGGAATTTCGCCTTCGCTTGTGGCAAGGCGCTTGTGCCGTCGGTCGATGGTCGTGACCCGAATGCCGCGGCGATGCACGATGCCATTCGAAGACAGCCGCGCCTCGTCGGCGATCATCTTGGGCTGCACCTCGCCCTCGGCTACCATGCCCTCCTTCGACAGCGGTGGCCGCTCATATGGGAGGTGCGGCTCGTCGCCGAGCAGCGTGACCGGGCCATCGTAGCCGGCCTCGCGCAGGGCAAAGGCGGCGCGGGTGCCGCATTCGCCCGCGCCGACGATGACCATGCCATCGCGCACGCGTCAGCCGATCTCGATGAAGACGTCGTCGCCTTCGACTTTTGCCGGATAAGTGCGCAGGTTCTCGATGATCGGGGCGCCCTTGCCCTGGCCGGTCTTGTAGTTGAAGCGGCCGTTGTGTTTGGGGCATTCGATGATGTCGCCCATCACCAGGCCATCGGCGAGGCAGTTGCGCTCGTGGGTGCAAAACCCGTCGGTGGCGAAGAACTCGTCCTCGGGGCTCCGATAGATGGCGAAGGTGCCGGCGGCATGGTCGAAGCGGATGACGTCTTCGTTGTCGATGTCGTCAGCCGCGCAGGCTCTGATCCAGGGCATGGTTTACTCGATCGCCGGCGACTGGGCGTGGAATTCGGGCCGATAAGGTTTGGCGCCCGGCGGCAGTTCGCGCTTGACGAAATAAGCCGGGTCCTTGGACTGCCGGAAAATCGTCGGGATGATTTCGCGGTAGGCGTCGAACAGCGAGCTATAGGGTTTTGGCGTGTCGGCCTTCATGATCTCGTGCAGCTCCGGCAGCCGGTGATAGGGCACCATGGGGAACATGTGATGTTCCACGTGGTAGTTCATGTTCCAGTAGATGAAGCGGAACACCGGGTTCATGTAAACGGTGCGCGAATTGAGCCGGTGGTCGAGCACATCCTCGGCAAGGCCGGCGTGCTGCGTGGTGCCGAAAATCGTCTCGAGCCAGGTGCCGTACATAGCGGGCAGGGGGCCAACCAACAGCACCGGCAGCCAACTCTGGAAGTAAAGTGCCAGCGCAATCGGGATGAGGTGGATGACCGTCCAGATGCGCGCCACGGCGACCACCTTGGGCCACTCGCTCTGGGGGATGAAGGTCTTCTCTTCGGCGGTGAGCTGGCCGGTGGTGTGGTAGAGGATGCGGCCGATGGTCTTGGGGATGCCCGGGAACGAGATGTAGTTGCCGAAGAAGCGCAGAATCTTCGATGGCCGCATGAAGCCGATCTCGGGGTCGCGGCCGACGATGATGGTGTCGGTGTGGTGGCGCGCATGGCTCCAGCGCCAGACGGTCGGTTCGCGCATGATCATGAAACAGGCGATCTGGTAGATCGCGTTGTTCATCCAGCGCGTCTTGAAGGCCGTGCCGTGGCCGCATTCGTGCCAGCGGCTGTCGGTCGAGCCGCCATAGAGCACGCCGTAGCAGATGAAGAACGGCACGCTCCACCATGAGCCATAGAACGCGATCGCGCCGGCGCCGAAGACGATGAAGCCGAGGAACCAGATGATGGTGTCGCGGATCGCCGGGCCGTCGGAGCGCTGCATCAGCTCCTTCATCCGCTTGCGCGGAATGTCGGTGTGATACCACTCGGCGGCGGCAAGGCCATTTTCGACCGCAAGCTGGGCGTCGCGCCCGATGAGGCTGTAGTCCCTAGGCTGGAACGGCATGCCGGCGGCATCGGCGATGGTCATAAGAGTCCTCCTCGATGGCCGTCTCCCTCGACCGTCGCCGAATACGCTAGCGACTTGCCGCGTTGGACGGCAAGACGGCGATGATGTAATCTATCAAATCACATCATTGTCTTCCACGCAGGCCCTCATGGTGCGGTCATGGTCAAACGTCCGACGATCGCTGATCTCGCCGCTGCCGCCGGCGTCAGCGTCGCGACGGTCGATCGGGTGCTCAACCGGCGGCTGCCGGTCAGCGACGATACGGCCGCGCGGGTAACCGCCGCGGCGGAGACAATCGGCTATCATGGCGCGGGGCTGCTCAAGCGGCGGCTGGTCGATGCGCCGCGCCGCACTTTCGGGTTTTTGCTGCAGAAGCCGGCCGATCCGTTTTATCTGGCGCTCGGCGATGGGCTGACGGAGGCGACGCATGCTGCGCCGTTCATCCGGGGCCGGGCGGTCGTCGATTTCAATGGCGATATCGCGCCGGCCGTGACCGCACAGCGCATTCGCGACATGGCCCCGCGCGTCGATGCCTTGGCGGTGGTGGCGGTCGATCATCCGCTGGTCAACGATGCGGTCGAGTGGGCAGCCGCCGCGGGCAAGCCGGTGGTGACGCTCCTCACCGACCTCACCGCTCCGTCGCGTGCCGGCTGCGTCAGTTGTGACCGGCGGCGGTCCGGACGAACGGCCGCCTGGGCGATCTCGCGGTTGGCCCGCAAGCCGGGCGATGTCGGCATCCTGATCGGCAGCCACCGCTATCTCAGCCAGGAAATTTCCGAGATCAGCTTCCGCAGTTTTATGCGCGAGTTCGCGCCAGAATTCCGGCTGCTCGAGCCGCTGATCTATCTCGATGACCAGCGCATTTCCTACGAGGCGGTGGTCGATATGCTGAGTTCCAACCCCAACCTGGTCGGCATTTATGCGGCGGGCGGCGGCGCCGAAGGGCTGGTGCGGGCGTTGCGCGACGAAGCTGCGGGCAACCGCATCGTTGCTGTCTGCAACGAACTGACCCCGGCGACCCGCCCGGCTTTGCTCGACGGCACGATCGACCTCGTACTGGGTACCCCCATTCCGGCACTCGCCACGAAGACCGTCGAGGTGATGGAACGGGCGGTGGCTGAAGGCGTCAAGGACGTGGCCCAGGTGCTGCTGCCGGCGGACCTCCTCGTGAGCGAGAACATCTGACCCGTTACCATCATCGTCTGCCAGGTGAGAGATGGCCCACTCGCGCAATGCGACGCGCGGTGAGCGGTCATCTCGATACCTAGGTTGCTGGCCGATCCGTTTCGCGACTTGGGGGCATTGGAATGTTCGTACCAGTACGCATTCGCAGTTGGACCCATTTGTCAGGATCAGCGGGATCGGTCTGGTGGTAAACGGAACAAACATTCTGCATTGACAAAAAACAGAACTAATGTTTCATTTTGGACGAGATTGGACGCGCAAAGTCCGTCCAGGGAGGATTTGAGTTGCCGGTACCGACGACAGGCAAGGTGCGCTTTGCGCTGAATCATATGGCCGCGCCGCAGTTGCCGCTGGCTGGCTTCTTTGCGCTGGCGCGCCGGCTCGGTATCACCGACGTTGAAATCCGCAACGACATCGCGGGACAGGCGATCCTCGACAGCACGCCGGCGGTTGCCGTGCGGGCCGCAGCGAAGGATGCGGGCGTCAACATCATCACCATCAACGCGCTACAGCGCTTCAACGACTGGTCGCCGGTGCGGGCCGACGAGGCCAAGGTGCTTGCCGACTATGCCAGCGAATGTGGTGCAGCCGCGCTGATCCTCGTGCCCACCAATGACGGCAGCGGCCGGGAAGATGGTGTGCGTCAGGCCAATCTCTGGCGCGCGCTGCAGGGGCTGCAGCCGATCCTTGAGGCGGCTGGTGTTACCGGTCTCGTCGAGCCATTGGGTTTTGGCGTCTGCTCGCTGAGTTCCAAACGCGAAGCGGCGGAGGCCATTGTAGCGGTCGGCGGCCAGAAGACCTTCAGGATCACCCACGATACCTTCCACCACCATCTTGCCGGCGAGCCCGACATTTTCCCGGAACTGACCGGCCTCGTCCACATTTCGGGCGTTGAGGACAAGTCGCTCGCCATCGCCGATATGCGCGACAAGCACCGCGTTCTCGTCGGGCCGGCGGATCGGCTCGGCAATGTCGGGCAGCTCAGGGCACTGTTCGCGGCGGGCTATGTGGGGCCGGTGTCGTTCGAGCCGTTTGCCGAAGAACTGCGGCATCTTGCGGACCCGGCCAAGGCCATCGGGGCGAGCATGGATTTCATCCGGGGAGAGGTGCGGAGCGAGGCAGCTTAGCCCAAGGGCAACGTTATGAGGGCTCTCCGCAAGAAGGGAGCCTCCGGCAAAACAAGGGCGCCGCCGGACGCCCGACAGGAGGAGAATAAACATGAAGAAACTTGCACTGGCTGCCCTGATGGGCACGCTGCTGATAGGTACGGCGATGACCGGCTCGGCTTCGGCCGCGACGGTGGGCGTCGCCATGGCCCAGTTCGACGACAACTTCCTGACCGTGCTCAGGAACGGCATGATCGATTATGCCAAAACCCTGCCGAACGTGACGCTGCAGGTCGAGGACGGCGGCAACGACGTCAACAAGCAGCTCAGCGAAATCCAGAATTTCATCGCGTCCAAGGTCGATGCGATCGTCGTTAACCCGGTGGATACCAGCGCCACCGCGGCCATCACCAAGCTTGCCGCCGATGCCAATATTCCGCTGGTCTATGTGAACCGTCAGCCGGCAAACCTCGATTCCCTGCCGCCCAACCAGGCCTTTGTCGCCTCGAACGAAGTCGACTCCGGCACGCTCGAGACCAAGCAGATCTGCAAGCTCCTCAAGGATGGCGGCAAAGGTTCGGGCGCCAATGTCTATGTCATCGAGGGCGAGCTTTCCAACCAGGCCGCCGTGCAGCGCACGCAGGACGTGAAGGACGTGATCGCCACGCCCGATTGCAATTTCATCAAGATCATCGACCTGCAGACGGCCGGCTGGTCGCGCGACAAGGCGCAGAGCCTGATGGCCAACTGGCTGACTGCCGGAACGCCGTACGACGCGGTGATCTCCAACAACGACGAAATGGCGCTTGGCGCGATTCAGGCGATGAAGGCGGCGGGTGTCGATACCTCCAAGGCGATCATCGGCGGTGTCGATGCGACGCAGGATGGTCTCGCCTCGATGAAGGCCGGCGATCTCAAGGTCACGGTGTTCCAGGATGCGGCGGGCCAGGGCAAGGGCGCTCTCGATGCGGCGCTCGCCCTTGCCGGCGGCAAGAAGGTCGACCGCACGGTGTTCGTGCCGTTCCAGCTCGTGACGCCGGACAACATGGCGAACTTCATGAGCAAGAACTGAGTTCGGCAACCTGAAGATGGACGGCGCGGTTGTTTCGCGCCGTCCCCTTGGCGTGCGCCACGCGGCCTTCCGGGCCGGTACAACCGGCCTCGAAACACGGCCGTTGAAGGCGCATAATAATCGTGGCGGCTTGGCCGCGGGCGGCTGCACGTCACGCAAGAGGACCGCAGCGCCGCTGGAGGACTTATGGCAGAGGCGACGACCGCGGCGGTGACCGCCGGCAAGACCCAGCGACGGCCCTGGCCGGCGGAAGTCAGCGTCCTTATCGGGCTGATCATCATTGCGCTGGTCTTTGAGGCACTGGGCTGGCTCCTCATCCATCAGAGCTTTCTCGTCAACCCGGCGCGGCTGCAGATCGTCATCCTGCAGGTGTCGATCGTCGGCATCATCGCCATCGGCGTGACGCAGGTCATCATCACCGGCGGCATCGACCTCAGTTCCGGTTCGGTGGTCTCCGCCGCGGCGATGATCACCATGAGCTTTGCGCAGGTTTCGACCTATACGCGCGCCGTCTATCCGATGCTGACCGATATGCCGGTGATCGTGCCGATCGCCGTCGGCCTCGCCTGCGGGCTGGTGGCCGGGCTCATCAATGGCGTCATCATCGCCTATACCAAGATTCCATCGTTCATCGCGACGCTCGGCATGATGGTTTCCGCCCGCGGCGTCGCCGACTGGTACACCAAGGGCCAGCCGGTATCCTTCCCGACCGATGCCTATGCGGCGATCGGCTCGGGCATCCGCCCGGTGCTGATCTTCGCCTTCATCGCCATCCTGTTCTGGGCCATCATGCGCTTTACCCTCTATGGCAAGCGCACTTATGCCATCGGCTCCAACGAGCAGGCGGCGCGCGTTTCGGGCATCAACGTCGAACGGCATCTGGTGCTGGTCTATACCATCGCCGGCATTCTTTCGGCGGTGGCGGCGATCGTGGTGTCGTCGCGCAATCTCACGGCGCAGGCCGGCATGGGCACCGGCTACGAGCTCGATGCCATCGCCATGGTGGTGATCGGCGGCACCTCGCTCTATGGCGGGCGCGGCTCGATCATCGGCACGGTGCTCGGCATGCTGATTTTCGGCGTCATCACCTCGGGCTTCACGTTCCTCAGGGTGGATGCGTTCTACCAGGAGATGATCAAGGGCGTGATCATCGTCGGCGCGGTGGTGCAGGACGTCTATCGGCAGCGCCTGCGCGGCCGCGGCTAGGGGGCAGCGATGAGCGACAACATCATCCTCAGGACCGAAGGGCTCACCAAGCGCTATGGTGGCGTGCATGCGCTCGAGGGCGCCGATTTCGAGCTCCGCCACGGCGAACACATCGCTATCGTGGGGGACAACGGCGCCGGCAAATCGACGTTCGTGCGGCAGATCACCGGCGTCGAGCAGCCGAGCGCCGGCAGGATTTTCTTCAACGGTGCCGAGGTGGCGTTCAAGAGCCCGATCGAGGCACGCGATATCGGCATCGAGACGGTACACCAGAACCTGGCGCTCGCCGACGATCTCGATATTCCCTCCAACCTGTTCTTGGGCCGCGAGGAGCGCTATTTCAACCTCGGCCCGTTCAGCATCCTCAACGAGCGCAAGATGCTTGGCCGCTCGCGCGAGGCGCTGACGGCAACGGGCGTCAAAATCCCCGATCTCCGCAACAAGATCAGAAATATGTCGGGCGGCCAGCGCCAGTGCGTGGCAATCAGCCGGGCGGCGACCTTTGCCTCCAAGCTCATCATCATGGACGAGCCGACGGCAGCGCTCGGCGTGCAGGAAACGGCGCAGGTCGAAAATATCATCCGTGGCCTCAAGACGCGCGGTATCCCGCTGATCCTCATCAGCCACAATCTCCGACAGGTGCTCGACCTGGTCGACCGCGTCTGGGTCTTTAGACGCGGGCGGATTGCCGGCGTCGTCGATCGCGACAAGACCACCGGCAACGACATCGTCGCCATGATCACCGGGGTGAAATCGGCATCGGAAGGGGATGCGGCGTTCGTGTGAGGGCGGCGGGCCGGCGCAGCTTCCCGGACGTTCCGTGTCCACCGTGTCATTCCCGCGCACGCGCGAATCTGCGAGGCGATGACGCAGAGGATACGGGAGATGAAAGTAAGGGGGATAAGTTTTTTCGAGAGGCCTGTGCCGCGCCTGATCCTCTCCCGCGAAGCGGGGGAGGGGGACCGCCGTCAGGCGGTGGAGGGGGCGGCCGCACGCACGATGCTTGCAATCACCGCCGCTGGCCGCGCCTCGACCTCCTCAATCGAGAACCGGATCACTCTGACCCCCTGCTCCGCCAGCCAGTGCGTCCGCCGCTCGTCGTGATCAGCCTGCCCGGCATGCACCGGCCCGTCCACTTCGACGCAGAGCCTGGCCGCAGCACAGTAGAAATCGAGGATGTAGGGACCGATCGCGTGCTGACGACGGAAGTGCAGCCCTTGCCGGTCGCGCCGAAGCAGCGACCAGAGCGTCTGCTCGGGCCGTGTCATCGACCGGCGCAGCGACTTTGCCCGCTTCTGTGTCACACCGGCGATTGTGGCCGCCCCCTCCACCAGCCTATGGCTGGTCCCCCTCCCCCGCGTTGCGGGAGAGGGCACTCGCGGCACGTCACAGGATGACCACCGACCGTCAACGCCTATGCGAGTACAGTCAAGTTCTCGGCGCCCGCCTCATCCTCTCCCACACAGCGGGGGAGGGGAACCGCCGTCAGGCGGTGGAGGGCGCGGCGCCACGCGGCTGATTGAAGTTTTGCTGGTTTTTCGGTTAGCTCGGCTGATGGCGAACGATCTGCAGCGGCAATATTACGAGATGCTGATGGAGAGCCAGTTCTGGACTCCGGAGCAGATGCTCACCCATCAGCGGACGCAAATGGCCCACCTGTTGCGGCACGCGCGGGCGCAATCACCGTTCTACGAACACCGGCTCGATGCCGTCTTCCGGCCGAACGGCGATATCGACTGGGACCGCTGGGGCGAAATCCCGATCCTCAAGCGGAGCGAGCTCATTGAGCACTACGAGGAGGTTACGGCGCGAGCTGTGCCGGCTGGGCATGGGCCGGTCGGCGAAATCACCACGTCCGGCACAACGGGAACGCCGCTGACGGTTAAGGTCACGCGCCTTTCGATGCTTGCATCTGACGCAGCGCGCTGGCGGTCGAATGCTTGGCACGGGATTGACTGGAGCTCGGTGCTTTACGTGCGGTACGGCGAGGATGCCGCGGCCGTGCCGCCGAATGGAAAAGTCGGCGGTGCCTGGGGGCCACCTTGGGATGCGGGCGCGCTGCAGGGCAAGACCTTTCGTCTCAACCGACAAGTGTCGCCAGCGGGACAGCTAGGGTTTATAGCCGGAATCGGCGCGCGCTACGCTGCTATTGGCAGCCCGAAGAATGGCCATAGCCTCGCAGTCGAAGCCTTGCGTCTCGGTGTGGACGTTCAATTCGAGGCCATCTTTGTCAATGGAGAGGCTGTTGACGAGCTCGATCGAAGCGTCTGTCGGCAAGCTTTCGGCGCGAAAGTGATTGATCTCTATAGTTCGAAAGAAGGTACTCACATGGCTCATCGTTGCCCGGTGAGCGGCAAATTCCACATCAACGCCGAGAACCTGCTGGTCGAGATCGTTGATGATATTGGCAGACCGTGCCGCCCGGGGGAGACAGGTCGAGTCGTCATCACACCCTTCTATGGCACCGCACAGCCGCTGATCCGATACGCGCAGGGCGACAGTGCAGTTGTAGGAGAACCATGCTCGTGCGGTCGCAGCTTACCCACGATTGAACGGCTTCTGGGCCGGGTTGTTCATATGTTCCGCCACCCAGACGGCAGAGCCGTCGCTCGCGGTTTTCCCGAAACGTTTCGCGCCATACTGAAATGCAGCTTTTGGCAGTTCGCGCAAATCGGCCCTACGGCTTTCGAGATACGCTATGTGCCTCAGGACTGGAACGAGGTGGGTGACGAAACCGCGATCGCTGACGCATTCCGCAAATGGTATTTCGACGACGCCGCCGTGAGCTTCCGAAGGGTCGACTCTATTCCACTCGCGGCGTCAGGCAAGTTCCTAGAGTATGTCCACGAGGTGCCAACTATCGTGCCCAGAAGTTAGCTCGGCAGAGCACAAAATTCGCCATTCCAGGTCTCTGGATCTACGCACCCATGATCGTCCGGCGGCGTCGTCCCCGGCGTTGCGTACGGCGCGCTGCCGGCTGCTGTGAACAGGTCGAGCGCGCGGTTCGGCGGATCGTCCTGGCGCTGACGGTCGATGAGGGATTTGTCCGGATCGCCGAAGTAGCCTTTGAGGCCGATGGTGAAGATCGAGGCCTGATTGCCGAGGCGCGCGTCGGCGACGACGGAGAGCGGGAAGCCGAGGCCCTGGAACTGGTATTCGCCGGCGGCGTGGAAGGCGTTGTTGTTCAGCACCGAACTCGCACCGAGGCTGAGGCGGAAATCGTCGGTGAGGTAATAGACGCCGTCGATGAAGCCGAAGGCCGTGGTCTGGCCCGCCAGCGAGCTGTTATAGGTCACGTTGTCGACGCCGGCCCAGGCCTCGATCGAGAATTTGCCGAGATAAAGCTCGGCCTCGGGGCCGATGGCGCTCACGGTGCCCTGCGGCGTCTGGAAGGCGCCGCCGGTGAGGCCGATGAGGTAATTGTTCGGGTCGCGGGTGAAGACGTGTACCGCGCCGCCATAGACGAAACCGGTCGGGCTGGAATCGGTCAGCATCACGTCGCCCTGGATGCCGATCGCGGTGCCGACGGGGATGGACAGCGAGCCGGCGGCCTTGAAATCACCGTCCCACGACGAGTTGGACGAGAACGCGTCGATGAAACCGCCATCGAGTTCGAGCTTGCCGTTGATGCCCGACACCGCCGGCAGCACCATCTGCGGCGCCACTTCCGCCGTCGGCTTGGGGATATAGAGATCAGCCGCCGAAGCCGCGTGCGGCCACAAAAATGGCGACCAGCGCCGATGTGAGGAAATAGGGCGAAACGCGCAATATTTTCATGGCAAACCCCCAAAACAATGGAGTCAAAGCTACGGCGGGAAGCGGCCATTTGCAAGTTGTGAGAGGCCGCCGGCAGGTAATTCTTGCCCAGCCGTTGCGATTTTGCATCGGCCCGCGCCGGTGCCTAAAAACAGGGCAAATAACGCGCCGTAATCTATGAGGACGCGACCGGCGGCAGAAATAGTCCCGCCCCGGCATTCCACGAATGTGACATTGTTGCAAAGGCTTGCGCGTATTGCGTGCCGCGAAGACAGCCGCGCAGCCGGTAGAGCGAGCTGTAATAGTCCATATACGGAAAAGAACTTAAGCCGCGCGCCAGCTCGTATTTGAGGCTCGCTTCGCGCCACGGCTCAAAACCCGGCGTCACGTCGACGAGGTGGGTGGGATTGAAGTTTTCGTCGTCCTCCCAGTTCTCGCCGAACAGCAGCAGGTTGGGGCTGTGGGCGGCAGGCCCGAGATCGAGCGTCGGGAGCGACGCGAAGAACACGGCGTTGCGGGTAATCTCGGAGGCGGCGCGGTGATCCTTGTGCCAGGAGCCGTGCCAGTGGGTAATCACCACCTCGGGCCTCGTCTCGCGGATGATGCGGGCCGTGGCCATGGCCGATTGATCGTCGCTGACGAGGAAAGCGTCGGGCAGGTCGAGGGTCGCCCATTTGATGCCGAGCCTGTCGGCGAAGAGGCTCGCCTCCTCCTTCTTTTGCTGGGCGTAGTGCTGGGTCGAGAGGCACCGGTGGCCCTGCTCGCCCATGGTGAGGTGAAGGAAGGTCACCGCGCAGCCATTGCTGGCCGCAACGAACGCCAGCGGCCCGGCGATCACTTCGGCATCGAAGGCGTGCGCGCCGACGACGAGGATGGATTTGGCGCCATAGATCTGCTGCTCGATCATTTGATCCCTCCGGCTGCCCCGACGCCCTCACGGATCTGGCGGGCGAGGATGAGGTACATGGCGAGGACCGGCGCCAGCGAAATGCCGAGCGCGGCGAAGATGGTGCCCCAATCGGTGCGATACTGGCCGACGAAGCCGGCGATGGCCAGCGGCACGGTCTTGTTGTTGTCCGAGAAGATGAAAATCAGCGGGAAGAAGAAGTCGTTCCAGATGGCGATCGAGGTGAAGATCGCAACGATCGCCACGGCTGGCGCCACGACCGGCAGGATGATGGAAAACAGGATGCGGACTTCGCTGGCGCCATCGATGCGGGCGGCCTCTTCCAGTTCGTGCGGCAGCGAGCGCATGAAGTTGGCGAAGATGAAGACGGCGAACGGAATGCGGATCGCCACATAGACCCAGACGAGGCCGAACAGCGAGTCGATGAGGTTGAGGCTTTTCATCAGGCTGAACAGTTCCACCGAGGCGAGGCGGATCGGCAGCATGATGCCGGCGAGGAACAGCAGCAGCATCCAGTTGCCCCATTTGAGGCCGTAACGGCTCAGCGGATAGGCGGCCATCGCCGAAACGAGAATGGTAACGATCACCGCGGCGACGGTAACGAAGAGGCTGTTCAGGAGATTCTGCCCGAGCGACAGGGTGTTCCACGCGTTGGCGAAATTGTCGCCGGTCCATTGCTGCGGCAAAGCCAGCGGGTTGTCGTAAATCTGGGCGGTCGATTTGAAGCACGAAACGACGAGCGTATAGAGCGGCAGCAGGACGACCAGCGTCCACAGCGCCAGCACCGCCCAGCCGGGCAGCCGCCGGAAAAACAGCACCGCGTTCATGGCTGCACCGTCGCGCGATCGAAGGCCCGCAGCATCAGCACTGAGCCGATGGTGACGACGAGGAACAGCACGGTGCCGAGCGCCAGCGCCAGCCCGGTGTCGGTGATGCCGGTCGAGCCGACCGAGCCGAAGGCGAGACGGTAGAAGAAGGTCACCAGCGTGTCGGTGGCGAAGTTCGGGCTGCCCTGCACGCCCTCCATCACATAGACGATGTCGAACTGGTTGAAGCTGTTGATGAAGGTGAGGATCGTCACCGAGCTGATCGAGGGGATCAGCAGCGGCAGCGCGATGGAAAACAGGGTTCGCGTGGTGCTGGCGCCATCGATCCGGGCGGCTTCGAACACTTCCTGCGAAATCTGGCGGAAGCCGGCGGCGAAGATCAGCACCGGCAGGCCCATCCAGTTCCACGCGTCGATCGCCATCAGCACCCAGAGCGCCCAGTCGCCGTCGCTGAGCACGGTCAGGCGGCCCTGATGGAGGCCGGCATTGTTGAGCAGCCATTCGACAAGGCCGTTGGGGGCGAGCAGCAGCCGCCACAGCGCGCCGACGATGACCGGGCTCAGCACGGCGGGAAAAAAGAACACCGATTGCAGGAAGACGCCGAACTTTTTGCGCCAGAACAGCAGCCAGGCGAAGATCAGGCCCACGGCGTTCTGGAACACCATGATGCCGAAGAACCAGGCGACGTTGTGCCAGAACGCGCCGGTGAATTTCGGGCCGTTGGGAAACACGAACAGGCGGGCGAAATTGGATAGCCCGACGAAGCCCATCTGGCGGATGCCGCGCCACTGGAAAAAGCTGCCCCAGAGCGAGACGATCAGCGGATAAAGCACGAACAGCGCATAGATGATCAACGCCGGCAGAATGAAGCCGATGGCCGCGAGGTGGAGCTTTTTCGGATTGGTGGCCATTTAGGCAGTTGCTCCCGTTTTGGGCCCACCCCTCATCCGGCCTTGGGCCACCTTCTCCCACAAGGGGAGAGGGAAGCGAGTGGGCTGAGCCTTAGCCACCCGCTCCCTCCCCCTTGAGGGGAGGGTGGCGGCAGCCGGGTGGGGGTCCATTCCCCGGCACTGTGCAAGAGGCTCGACCCCCACCCTCGGCGCTTCGCGCCGTCCCTCCCCTCAAGGGGGAGGGAGGCGATGAAACCGCGGGCTCGATGTCTTCCCGCGCGATCTTACGCCGTCGGCTGGAACCAGGTGCTGACGCCGGCATCGATATCGGCGGCGAGTTTTTCCGGCGTGATCTTGCCGGTCGTCATGTCGATGATCTCCGCCTGGATGATGTCGGAGGCCGTCGGGGACTGCCAGCGGTAGCCCACGAGGGTCAGGTAGGGTGTCGAGTTCTGCTGCATGGCGATCATTGCCGAGAGCACCGGATCGGTCGACTTGATCTCCGGACGCGCCGCCGGCCAGCCGACGGAATCGGCGAAAAGCTGGGCGAATTCCGGCGAGGCCATCCAGTTCAGCACCTTCAGCGCCGCCGGCTTCTTCTGGCTGGTGTCGACGAGGCCATAGGAGCCGTCGCAGAACGCCGAAACCACCGGCTTGTCGACGGCGGTGTCGCCGGGGAAGGCGAAGACCGAGAACTTGAGGTTCGGGTTTTGCGCCTTGAAACTGCCGTTCTCGAACGAGCCGCCAAGGAACATCGCCGCCTTGCCGGAAACGAAGAGCTGCGTTGCCGCCGTGTAGTCGACGCCGGCAAAGCCATCCTCGTAGTAGGGCAGCATGTCCTTGAAGCGCTGCAGCGCCGCGACGAATTTCGGGTCGGTGAACTTGGCCTGGCCCTTCATCATCTTGTCGTAGAAATCGGCGCCATAGACCGAGGGGCCGAGCACGCCGACGGCGAGTTCGAGTTCCCAGCCCGAGCCGTTGGCGCCGCCGGTGGCGATCGGGGTGATGCCGGCGGCCTTGAGCTTCTTGCAGTTGTCGATGTGCTCGGCATAGGTCGTCGGCACCTTGATGCCGGCCTTGTCGAACAATTCGGTGTTGTAGAAGACGCAAAGGATCGGGATCGAATACGGCACGCCGTAGAACTTGCCGTCCGACTTGGCGACCGCGCCGCCCGAGGCCGCTTGCGGCATGGTAGCGATGCCGGGCACGGTGTCGTTCAGGGCATCGAGATAACCGGCCTCGACCAGCGGCTGCAGTTCGCCATAGGCCTTGAGCTGGGCGATATCGGGGCCTTTGCCGCCGCGCAATGCCGTCGACAGCCGGTTCTGGTAGTCGGCGTCGGCGGTGAACTGCAGGTCGACCTTTACGTCGGGGTTCTTCGATTCGAACACGTCGAACATCTTGCGCATGGCCACCTGATCGTCGGTGCGCCAGCTCCAGAGGGTAACGCTATCGGCGGCGTAGGCCGCCCTCGGCAGCAGGGCACTGGCCGCCACGGCAACCGCCGCACCGCTAACGCCCTGAATGAAAGTCCGCCTGGTCGTCATCATCGTTCTCCCAAAGTTTGTTGTCGTTTTGCTATTCGGGCCCCGCCGCATGAAGCGTTGAGGCTAACCTCACACGTCCTCCGAGGTAAAGAGGTTATAACGTCATACTGCGATCGGCCATCATGTAGTTTCCGTGCGGCTCCTTCGCCTCCCCTCCCCCTTGAGGGGAGGGGTCGGGGGCGGGGGTGGGCCACAAGCTCGGAGTCAGAGTCTGCCGCCCACCCCCACCCGACCCCTACCGGGGCCACCCTCCCCTCAGGGGGGAGGGGAGCCGCGGGGCCGTGCTCCCGTCTCCTCAGCCTTCAGCCATTGATTTCTTGAACTGCGGCAGGTGTTTTTGCTGCGCTTCGATCATTCGTTCGCGGTAGATGCCGTAGATGTTGTCGGTGTCGTGCAGCGTGACACCGGCAATCGTCGGGGACGCGAAGACCGGCAGCTCGATGCCGCGGGCGGCGAGTTTTGCCGCCGTCTCGGCGACCAGTTCGTGCATCAGGATCATCGCCAGCACGGTCGAGGAACCAGAGACCGGCCGGCTCCAGCCCTTGATCGGCACGATCGCGTCCTCGACCGGGGCACAGGTGTCGATGACGATGTCGGCCGCGTGCGGCAGGCGCTTCCCCGAACTGTGGGTCGCGGGCTTGTCCATGTTGGATTTGGCGGTGATGGCGATGACCGTCATGCCGCGCTTCCTGGCGTAGAGCGCGGTGTCGATGCCCGAGGAATTGCTGCCCGAATGGCCGAAGATGACGATGGTGTCGCCGGCATTCAGCGGCTGGTGATCCAGAAATTTTTCGGCATATTTTTCGGTACGTTCGAGCCAGAGCAATTCGCGCACGCCGCCGGCGCCGAGCACGTTGTGCCACATGACGCGGGGGTCGGTCAGCGGGTTGAAACCGACATAGGAGCCGTAGCGCGGGAAAGTTTCCTGCACCGGCAGCACCGAATGGCCCGAGCCATAAAGATGCACCAACCCCTTGTTGGCAAGCGTTTCCGCCATGGCGGACGACGCCTTGTCGAGCGCCGCAGTATTCACCTCGCCAGCCTGTTCGGCGAGCTTTACCAGGCGGCTGATATAGAGGGTGGACATAAATCGGACCTTTCAGATGTTCAGATGTAGAGCGTTGAGCGGATTTCGTAGCGGTCGGCCCGCATCGTCGAGAGGGTGAATTCGAAAGGGCCGTGTTCGTCGAAGGCCAGGCGTTCGACGATGAAGGCGGGTGTCCCGGCCGGCTGGCCGATGAGTTCGGCGTCCTCCGCGGCGACGAGACCGACCCGGTAAACTTCGCGTGCCTCGATCGGGGCGATGCCAAAGCGTTCGCGCAACGCCTCGTAGAGCGAGCCGATGCCGGTTGCTTCCTCGAAGAGGCCGGGCACGCGTGCCGCCGGAAGGTGGGCGGTCTGGATGCCGATGGGCGCATTGTTGCCGAGACGCAGGCGGCGCAATTTCACCACCGGCTCGCCCAGCTCGATGTCGAGCGCGTCGGCGATTTCGAGCGGCGCCGGCACCAGTTCGGCGGCGAGCAGTTTCGTGCCGACGACAAGGCCGAGGGTCACCATTTCCTGCGTGAAACTTGTAAGCCCGCGGGCACCGGCGACGACGGTGGCGCTCCGGACGAAAGTGCCGCGCCCGTGCTCGCGCCGGAGCAATCCGGCTTCCTCGAGATTGCGCAAAGCATGGCGCAGCGTGATGCGCGAAATGCCGAGCAGCGCGCCGAGTTTGTCCTCGTTGGGGATCTGCGCGCCGGTCGCCCACTCGCCCTTTTCGATGAGCGCGCGCACCGCCTGTTCGGCCTGATGCCAAAGCGGTTCGGGCCGCCGCCGGTCCGGTTTGACGAGCCCTTTGACCTCAACCATGAATATCCCCCCAATCCGGGCCCTGGCGCCCGGCGATGCCGGCGCCGATCAGCCCGGCTTTCGGTCCGAACATGCCGGCCCGGATGTCGACGTTCCTGAGATGCGGCGGCAATTGCCGATTCATTGCCTCGCGCACCATCGGTGCCAGCAAATCCATCTCGGCCGCAACACCACCGGCGATGACGATCATTTCGGGGTCGAGCAGACCGACGGCCCCGGCAAGGGCCGTGCCGAGGATATGCATCGGCGCCTCGAGCGCCCGGACGGCGGCGGCATAGCCGTCGCGGGCCGCGGCGATCAACGCCGGGCCATCGACGAGGTTGATGGAACGGGCGGCGGCGTCGAGGGCGGTGCCGGAGGCATGCCGCTCGAGCCAGCCATTGCGTTCGTCGCCGGGATCGTCGATCTCGCCGCAGGCCCAGCCGAACGAGCAGGCGCCGCCTTTGCTGCCGCGAACGATGCGGCCATTGCTCAGCACGGCGGAGCCGATGCCGGTGCCGATCGAGAGGAGAATTGCGTCGCTGCGGCCCCTGGCGGCGCCCAGAGTCGCTTCGGCCAGCAGGGAAAGTTGCGCGTCGTTGCCAAGGCCGATGCTGATACCGGGGAACAGCGCCGCAAGATCGGTGCCGTCGAGGAAGCCGAGATTGGGGATCCAGGTACAGACGCTGCCCCTCGCCAGCCCCGGCACCCCGATGCCGAGCCGGTCAATATCGTTGCCGCGGAGCAGGGCGCCGATGCGGGCTGCGAACTCGCCGACGCTGCCAGGCGCCGGCCCGTTTTCGGCCGGGCCCGGCAGGCCGTCGGGACCGATCCGGGCGGTACGCATATTGGTACCGCCCAGATCAATGGCGAGCACGGCGGTCATCGGCAAGGCCTACTGCGCCGCCTTGGTCAGGATGGCAGCCGCGTCGGTCTGTGCGTTGGTCGCGGCCTCGGCGGCGGTAACCTTGCCGAAGTCCAGCGCCTCGATGGTCTGCTGCAGCGATTCCGAGAACTCCTGGCCGCCAAGCACGACGGGGAAGGGTTTGGCATCGGGCAGTTCGTCGAGATAGGCTTTCAGGAACGGGTCGGAGAGCTTGTCGGCAAAGGCCGTGGCGTCCGAGGTGCGCGACGGCAGGATGCCCATCGAGATCAGGATGTCGCCCATGGCCGAGCCGCCGTTCGGGCCGGATTTCGGGCCGTTGAGCCAGGACAGGAAGTCCCAGGCGGCTTTCTGCTCGGCGTCCGAGGCCTTGGCGTTGACCACCGTCATCCACGAATAGGAGATCGAGTGGGGCTTGTCGCCATTGGGGCCGACGGGAATGGGCGCCGTGGCGATATCGGCGAAATTGGCGCCCATGCCGGATTTGAGGGCGCTTTCCCACCAGTTGGCCATGACGATCATGCCGGTTTTGCCGGAGACGAAGTTATCGAGGAACGGCCCGGTCGTGTTGGCATCGGAGGTGCCCATCGTCGGGTCCGAATAGCCGTTCTTGATGAGGGTTTCGTAGAGCGCGAAGGTCGCCTTGGCGGCGTCAGAATCGAGTGTGGGCTTGCCGTCGGTGACCAGCTCGCCGCCATTGCTGGCCAGGAACGAGGCGAAGGGATGGATGACACCCGCCGCCCAGGAATTGATCAGCCCAAAGCCCTGCTGGCCCTTCGACTTGTCGGTCAGGGCCTTGGCGTCGGCGACGAATTCGTCCCAGGTCTTCGGGGCGTCCTTGATGCCGGCGGCAGCGAACAGCTTCTTGTTATAGTTGAGGGCGTAAAGATCGATTTCGTTGGGGAAGCCGTAGAGCACCCCGCCCGTCGAGGAAGCGCCGACGATGCCCGCTGGCCAGTCGGCCTTGACCTCGGTGCCCATCGCATCGGGGATCGGCGCCAGCAGCTTGTCCTTGGCGAGGTCAGGCAGCCAGGCGTTGTAGATGCCGGCAATGGTCGCCCCGCCCGAACCGCCGCCGGCGGTCCGCAGCGTCGTCAGCAGATCGCCGAAGGGCACGGCGCGCACCGTGACCGCGACATCGGGATGGTCCTTCGAATAGGCGGCCGCCGCCGCGTCGAGCTTGGCGACCGTGTCGGGCGCCCAGTGGGTGAGAAAGGAGATATTGGTGGTATCGGCCATCGCGCCGGCCGTCGCCATCGCGAGGATGGATACGGTGCCTACGACGCAGCCCACGCTTCTAATCAGTCGCATCGGATAACCTCCCTGCCGGGCATATTTGCCCTGAAGCCTTTTCAGTGAGGTAATGGTTATAACGTCATAATGAACTTGGCAAGCACATCATACATCATCCTCATGGTGAGCCTGTCGAACCATGGGCCACCGGCACGAACGCCGCATCTTCACCGTTGACGATTTGGTTGCCGCGGTGTGTGAAGATACACGCTATGGCAATTGGGTCGCGAATGGACCCGGCAGGGCGAGGTGTTGACGATGAGCCAGAGCTCCGATCCCGATTTTGCCGGCGCCGACCACAGCAGCGACGAGGGCGAGATCGGCCCCGGCGTACCGGTCATCGACAGCGGCGCTCCCGCCGCGGCCGGCACGCCCGATGCGATCACCAAGGCGCCCTCGAAGCGGATCGCCTCCGCCATATCCGGCAAGCGCTACAAGCGGCGCGATCTGGTGAAGCTGACGACATTGCGGCCGACGCTGGCCGATTTCATCCGGCGCGACTTTCCGGACCTCTCCCCCAAGGCGATGATTTCCATCCGCGAGCTGGCGCGCTACCGGATGCGCTATACCGAGGAGTTGCTGCAGGAAGAGCACGGCGAGTTCACCGAGCTCGACCGCCAGGTGGCCGAATCCATCGCCAAGCAGGATACCATCGCCGAGAACACCGAAGAGGAGTTCGAGGAAACCCGGACGTTCGGCGACAAGCTCGCCGATCACATCGCGACGTTTGGCGGCAGCTGGGCGTTCCTCATCAGCTTTGGGATTTTCCTGTTCATCTGGATGGCGATCAACGTCATCATGGGCATGACCCATGCCTTCGATCCCTACCCGTTCATCCTGCTCAACCTGATGCTTTCGTGCATTGCCGCGGTGCAGGCGCCGATCATCATGATGAGCCAGCGGCGGCAGGAAGTGAAAGATCGCCTCAGGGGCGACAACGACTACCGCGTCAATCTCAAGGCCGAACTCGAAATCCGGCACCTGCACGAAAAGCTCGATTATCTGATCTCGCGGCAGTGGCACCGGCTGGCCGAAATCCAGCAGATTCAGATGGATATGATGCACGACGCGCCGGCGCCGGCGCGGCGCAAACGCCGCACGGCCAGCCCACGGCCGGCAGCCAAGCCGCGTACGCCGCCGGCCGCCAACACGCCCTGAAGCCGCCGCGGTTGCGTCATTGCGGCGCAGCGACAATATTGCGGCTCCTCCTCCTCGTTTGAGCGTCCTATTCGTTTGGCCTGCCCGCGTCCGAAGCGTGGTCGCGGGAGCCAACAGGAGGTTTCAGCGATGAAAATTTTGACAATCGCCGTCGTGGCCCTTGCGGCCAGTACCGCGGCAAGCGTTGCTACCAGTTCGATGGCGGCATCGATGATGGCTGCCAAGCCGGTGAGCAAGCCGATGGCGAAGGCAGCCCCTGCCGTCGTGCCGCTCTACTGCGAGCTCAGCAAGACTGGCACCAATGTGACGGTGCAGGTGGTGAACAAGGGCACCAAGGACGTCGCGTCCGGTACCGTGTTCGCCTACACCGTCATCGGCCCCAAGATGAGGACAGCGGGGAGCTACAAGCTCGCCTGGGCGCTCGGACCCAAGGAATCGATCAACGTGACCAAACCGATGCCGGCGGCCAGCGTCACGAGCTGCACACCAGCAGCGGCGTAAGGAACGCGGAAAGCTCGAGTCTTCCTTCTCCCCTTGTGGGAGAAGGTGCCCGAAGGGCGGATGAGGGGTGGGCCGAGAATTCAGAGCTTGTGGTTCAGGCCATTCGAGCATAGCTCTCCACCAGCCCTACGAGCGCAGCTCTTCGGGCGTTCTTCGCCGGCAAAGGTCCACTGGACCTTTGCGTAGGCGGCTCATCACCCTTCTCGGTTCAAATCGCTCCACCGGAGCGATTTGTCGGCTACGCCGCCTCCTCGAAGCCCCTCATCCGTCTCGGCCTTTGGCCGATCCACCTTCTCCCACAAGGGGAGAAGGAAGGGATCGGCGACTTGTTCGATTGCCCCCGCTAGTCGCTGTGCTGGAAATACCAGGTCGCGAGATAGGCGGCCTTGGCGGGCAGCGCGAGATGCCGCGTCCGGGCGAGCCGCGCCGGGGTATAAAACTCTTCCTCGTGGAGGAGATTGACCGTTCCAACCATTTCGCCCGCAACCTCGATCGGCAGATTGACCACCGAGCCGCAGCCGAGCGAAGCGATGATATCGCGGTCGGAGAAGTGGTCGCTCATCGTCGCGAGGCTGTTGGCGACATAGGTCTGGCGCTGCCTGTGGACGATCTCGAACCAGTCATCGTAGTGGATGGGTTTGGTGCCCGAGACCGGATAGACCTCAGGATGGCTGGTGAAAACGCGGCCGGCCCGCTCGTTGGCCCAATCCACCACGGAAACCGTGAAGAGCTTTGCGCCAACCAGCGTTTCGGCGAGCAGCCGCAGCGCCTGCCAGGCGTCATCGCCGCTCTTCATGCCGGAGAGGGCGCGGTCGAACGCCGTGAGGGCGGTGAAAATCTCGTCGTCGGGCATGGGCATCCTTCGCGCGGTAGGCTCGGTAAAATCCGCTTCCACAATACAAATTGTTTTGCTTAGATCAAAAAAATTTTACCGCGCGGGAGACGGTGTGGCTGTCGGGGTGAACAAGCCGCTGCAGGCGGGACAGCCGAGGATCGGGCCGCTGATCCGCGCGCGGCGGCGGCAATTGCATCTGACGCTGCAGCAGTTGGCCGGGGCGGCGGGGATTTCGGTCGGCTATGTCAGCCAGGTGGAGCGCGACCTCGCGACACCCTCGCTCGGCACGCTCGCCCAGATCGCCCGCAGCCTCGATGTCGGCGTCGACTATTTCATTGCGACGCCCGACGTCGGGAACGCCCTGTCGCGGGCCGGCGAGCGGCAGTCGTTTTCGGTTTCCGGCTCGTCGATCCTTTACGAGCGCATCGGCACCGACTTCGCCGGCAACGTGCTGTCCTCGTTCATCCTGTCGATCCCTCCCGGCTACCGCTCGGAGACGGTGAGCCATGAGGGCGAGGAGATCATCTATATGCTCGACGGCGAACTTCTGGTGCGCGTCGAGCCCGACGAGATGGTGCTCAGGACCGGCGACGGCTTTCATTTTCGCGGCAATCGTCCGCATTCGTGGTGGAACGGCACGGGTGAAACGGTGCGTCTGCTCTGGACCGGGACGGTGGCGCTGTTCCGGGCGCGCGACATTCGCGGCGAGGGCGGCCGCCCGGACAGGACGGAGCGGTTCCATCGTCTCCCTCCCCCCTGAGGGGAGGGATTAAGGGTGGGGGTGGGCGGCAAACTCAGAGTCGGCGTCTGTCGCCCATCCCCACCCGGCTGCCGCCACCCTCCCCTCAAGGGCAGGGCTATCGCATATGGGTTAGGGCATGGATGAGGTAGTCGTCGTTCCAGGCGCATTTTTTGATGCGGTGACGGATTGGGACTTTGCCGGGCTCGGCG
>Ga0134128_10001826_pt1 | contig 26891 bp, 17 predicted proteins | sample KB31754_FD_96462 | JGI IMG/M metagenome (GOLD analysis project Ga0134128, IMG submission 96462) | Terrestrial soil microbial communities with excess Nitrogen fertilizer from Kellogg Biological Station, Michigan, USA - KB3-175-4 | ecosystem: Environmental > Terrestrial > Soil > Unclassified ...
CTGGAGGTGGTGCGGCTGAACTCCACGGTCCCCGAAATGGCCGTGGCCGGGCTGCCCGAGGGGAGCTTGGACCAGCGGATCGACGCCTCAGTGCACTGGTTCCTGGAGGCGCTGGAGCGTACAGGCGGCACGTGGCTGGCACTGGGCTCCGGCGGCATGGGCCGGGATCCGGACCTGGAACGCATCCTGGTGGAGGCGGAAAACGACTCCGTGGAGCGGCTGTTGGAGGCCATGGGGCTGGCCGGACGCCACACCGGGCAGGAGGAGGTGCGCGCCATGATGCGGGTCTATGCCCAGCTGGCACGCAGCGGCGCCCGCGAGTGGCTGCTGCGCAAGACGCTGACCCGGGCCCAGGCGCACGCCCTGCTGGCCAGCACCCTGCGCGTCATAGTGAAGGAAGCCATCCCGGCCATCTGACCCCGACGCTCCATCACCTTTCGTGGTCTCCCGGCAGACGCTCCATCACCTTTCGTGGTCCGCCGGCCGACGCTCCATCACCTTTCGTGGTCCGCCGGCCGACGCTCCATCACCTTTCGGCACGAATTCCGCGACGCGGCACCACTAGGTGCAGACGCGTCAGAGGAAAGGCCGCATAACGTGATGGAGCGTCACGGGAAAGGCCGCATAACGTGATGGAGCGTCGGGTTAAGGGTCCACGTAGAGATCGGGCATCAGCTCCGCGGACGGGTCCACCGCGTACTGGCTGAAGTCTTCCATGCCACGTTCCCGCAGCACGTCCTCGTCGATGAGCACCCTCCCCGTCAGCTCCCGTGCCGGCGTGGTGAGGATGGCGTGGGCGGCATCAGCCACAATCTCCGGGGTGCGCGAGCGCCGCACCATCTCCGCCCCGCCCAGGATGTTGGCAACGGCCGCCGTGGCGATCGTGGTGCGCGGCCACAGCGCGTTGGCGGCCACGCCCTGGCCGGCGAATTCGGCGGCGAACGCCAGCGTGCACAGCGTCATGCCGTACTTGGCCAGCGTGTAGGCCGGGTGGCTGCCCAGCCACTGGGGAGCAAGGTTCAGCGGCGGGCTCAGCGTGAGGATGTGCGGATTCCCGGCGTGCAGCAGGTGCGGCAGCGCGGCCCGCGTCAGCATGTACGTCCCCCTCACATTGACGTCCTGCATGAGGTCGTAGCGCTTGGGCGTCAGCTCAAGGGTGCCCGCCAGCGTGAGCACGCTGGCGTTGTTAAGCACGACGTCGATGCCCCCAAAGGCGCTCACCGCCCCTTCCACGGCGCGCGAGACGGCTTCGTCGCTGCGCACGTCCCCCACGACGGCCAGCACCCTGCCGCCGGCCGCTTCAATGGCGGCGGCAGCCGTGTGGATGGTGCCTTCCAGCCGCGGGTCAGGCTTGTCCGTCTTGGCCAGGAGGACCACATTGGCGCCGTCCCGGGCGGCGCGCAGCGCGATCGCCAGGCCGATTCCACGGGAACCTCCGGACATTAGGATTGTCTTCCCGGCCAGGCTGGCAGCGCCTGAGCCTGCACCTGCGTCTGGGCCTGCGTCTGTGCCTGCTTCATGGTCCGTCGCTGCCATGGCTCCTCCTCGTGGTCCCGTGAGGCCACTGTACGGCGCCAGCCATGCGGGCAACAGTCCCTGTGGGAAAGTCGGGGCCCGGAGTTAAACTGAAAAGTTCCCGGTCCGAAGACCGGGAACTTTCCATATTTTCGTTGCGGGGACAGGATTTGAACCTGTGACCTCCGGGTTATGAGCCCGGCGAGCTACCGAACTGCTCCACCCCGCGATGTGGTCTCAACTTTACGCCGGGGCGCCCCTGCCGCCAAATTTGCGCCACGTGACGTTCGTCTCCCGTTCATCCGGCGGCCACGGAAAGCTGGCAGGGCACCCCTTCAGGGATGCCCTGCCAGCCGTGTGGGTCCGTCGCCTACGGCGTCGGGGTTGCCTTGGCGCTGGGACTGGCAGTGGCGCTGGGGCTGGCGCTCGGCGTCGTGCCTGTCTTGGCGGCTGCACCCTCCGCGGCGATGGCCGCCTGGAGTGCGGCGTCCAGGGCCTTCTGTGCCACGCCGTAGGCGGCAAAGTCGCCCTTGGTCAGCGCCGTTTGGCTGTCCTTCATTGCCTGGCTGGCATCATTGAGCGCCTTGGTCAGTGCCGGGTTTGAACCCGTTGCCCCGCCTGTGCCGCCCGCGGTGGTGCTGCCCGCCGTCGAGGGGTCCTTTTGGACATTCGCGTCACCCGCCTGCGCACCCGAGTCGCCCTGGAACAGCTGGTCAAGCGCCTGGTTGAGCGTGGCGGCGTACCCAATCTTGTTGCCGAAGGCGACCAGTACGCGCTGCAGCGTCGGGTAGGACGTGGAGCCGGTGGACTGGACGTACACAGGCTGGACGTACAGCAGGCCGCCACCCATGGGCAGCGTGAGCAGGTTGCCGTTCTTGATGTCGGACTGCCCCAGCTTGAGCAGGTTCAACTGCTCCGAAACGGTGGGGTCCGACTGGAAGGTGTTTTGCACTTGTCCCGGGCCCGGCACCTGGGTGTCCGGCGGGAGTTCGAGCAGTTGCAGCTTGCCATAGTCGGGGCTCTTGACACCCTTGACATTGCCGGCGTCGCCATTGGCGGCCATGAAGCCGTACAGGATGTTCCGGGACTCGGTGCCCGACACCACCTGCGGGATGAAGTCGGTGGTCAGGGAGAACGCAGTCTTTTGCTGGCCGGGCATCTTCAGGGACAGGTAATACGGCGGCTGCTTGTCCACGGCAGCCGTGGTGGGATCATCCGGCACACTCCACGCGTACGTGTTGTTGTAGAACGTCTTCGGGTCGGTCACGTGGTAGCGGCCCAGGAGCTCGCGCTGGACCTTGAACAGGTCCTCCGGATAGCGAACGTGGGACATGACGTCCGCGGACATGTCCGTCAGCGGCTTGACCGTGGTGGGGAAGATGTTTTCCCACGACTTCAGGATGGGGTCCTCGGTGTCCCAGGCGTACAGCTGCACCGAACCGTCGTAGGCGTCAACCGTGGCCTTGACCGAGTTGCGGATGTAGTTGACGGACGCATTGGGCAGGGCGCCCACGCCGTTCGCGGTGGTCAGTGAGTCGGTGGTGGCGTCCTGGAGCTGCTGCTGCTGCGAATACGGGTAGTAGGAGCTGGTGGTGTAGCCATCCACGATCCACTTGATCCGCCCGTCGACGACGGCGGGGTACGGGTTGCCGTCGATGGTCAGGTACGGGGCCACCTTGGCCACGCGCTGTTCAGGGGTGCGGTCGTAGAGGATCTGCGACTTGCTGTTGACACCGTTGGTCAGCAGCAGGTCGGAGGACTGGAACTTCAGGGCGTACATGAGCCGGTTGAACCAGTTGCCCACGCTGGGGCCGCCGTTGCCGGTGAAGGTGGTCATGGACTCCCCGGCCGTGCCGGTGGTGTCGGTGGAGGTGGTGCTGGAACCCTGGGGGCGGTCCAGTTCCACGTGGGTGGCGCCTTCGGGCGCGCCAACAATGGAGTAGTCCGTCATGGACTGGCCAAAGTAGGTGCGCGGCTGGTAGCTGGTGTCCGTGCCGAGCACACCCGTCGAGGGGACGCCGGATTGCATGAACACCGGCTTGCCGTCGGAGGTGACGGTGTTGCCGTAGGCGGCCACCACGCCATAGCCGTGAGTGTAAACCAGGTGCTGGTTGTACCAGGTCTGCTGGCCGGGGTTGATGCCTGCCGGGTTGAGTTCACGCACGGCAATGACGGCGTCCTGAACCTTGCCGTCAATGGTGTACCTGTCCACATTGAGCGTCTTGGGGAACTCGTAGTACGGCCGGTACTGTTCCAGCTGTGCAAATGTTGAGGAGATCAGGTTGGGGTCCAGCAGCCGGATGTTCGCTGCGGTGTCGGCGTCCTTGCGCAGGGCCCCGGCAGTCGCCGTCGTCGTCGCGTTGTAGGGGGTCACCGTCATGTCGGAAAGGCCGTAGGCCTGCCTTGTCATGTCGATGTTGCGGCCGATGTAGGTGGCTTCCACGTCGCCCTCGGAAGGCTTGACCTGCCATTGCTGGATGGCGTAGGGGTAGATCCCGCCGGCCACCGTGGCCGTGACCACCAGCATCCCGGTGCCGATGAGGGGAAGCTTCCACCGGCCCATGAACGCGGCCACGACGAACAGGATCGCCACGATGATGGCGGCTGCAGCCAGGATGGACTTGGTGGGGATGACGGCGTGCACGTCAGTGAACATGGCGCCGGCACGGTAGCCGCCGTTGTCCTGGAGGGTGGCGTAGCGGTCCAGCCAGAAGTTGATGCCCAGCAGCAGCAGGAACACGGCGGCGATGACTGCCATATGGATCTGCGCCTGGCGGGAGGTGAAGATGCCCCGCTCGGTCAGCCGGACGGCACCGTAGAGGTAGTGCGTGAGGAGGCCGGCAATGAAGGAAACGACGGCGACACTGATGAACAGCCCGATCAGCAGGCCCAGGAACGGCAGGGTGTTCGTGTAGAAGCTGATGTCCAGGTGGAATTGCGGGTCGGTGCTCCCGAACGGCACCCGGTACAGGAACAGCAGCACCTTCTCCCACTGCGCCATGGCGGCGGTGCCGGCGAACAGCCCAAACACCACGGGCACTCCCACCATCACCACGCGGCGGATGGGTTCCAGCTGCACCTGGTAGCGGTTGAGGTTGTCGTCGCGGGCGTTGTCCGGGGCATAAATGGGGCGGGCCCGGTACGCAACGCGGATGGAGAAGTACACGGCAACGGCCATGACCAGGAAGGCTGCGAGGAAAATGATCAGCTTGGCCAGGCGCTCTCGCCAAAACACGGTGCTGTAGCCCAGCTGGTCAAACCAGAGGAAGTCCGTGTAGACGCCGGCGAAAATCACCAGGCCAATGACCAGCGCTGCCACCACGATGATGGTGGGCAGAAGGGCGCTGCGGCGTCTGGGCCTGGCGGAACTGCTCGGGGACGGTGCTGGGCGGGATGTCACTCTTACCTCTGCTTACTGGTGGTGATTCGACGGTGGTGCCGGGCGGTCCTTGCGCAATCCGGCCACACTGGTGCCACGAATGGCGGCGCGGCCGGGTTCCGCATGATGCTCAATTGTTACTTGCATGTGGGCAGGCTGGATCCGTCCTTGCCGGAGCCAATGGCGGAAACAGCGTCATATGCTTCCTTCAGGGTAGCGACTTTGATGACCTGAAGCCCGTTGGGGACGTGGCCCACCACGTCGGTGCAGTTTGCGGCAGGTGCCAGGAAGTAGTCGGCACCGCTGTTGCGGGCGCCCACCATTTTTTGCGCAATTCCCCCAATGGCGCCCACATTGCCCGTGTTGTCAATGGTTCCCGTGCCGGCAAAATGCCGCCCGCCCGTCAGTTCACCGGGTGTCAGGGTGTCCATGATGCCGAGGGCAAACATCATGCCGGCGCTGGGGCCGCCAATGTTGCTCAGCGAAATTTTCACGTCGAACGGAAAGGTGTACTTGTTTTGCAGGGCAATCCCGAGGAGGTATTTTCCGTCCGTGCCCTTGCGGGGCGTGACCGTGACGGACTTGGCAGCCCCGCCACGCACTACGTCCACCGTGACGGGGGCGCCATGGCCGGCAGCCAGCACGCCCTGGATGGTGGTCAGCGCAGAGGCGGGCTTGCCGCCAATGGAGACCAGGACGTCGTCGGGCTTGAGGATGCCGGCGGAGGCGCCGTCGGCCGGCACGGAGGCCACGGCCAGCACAGTCTTGTAGCCGATGTTCAGCGCGGTCAGGGCCGCGGCCGTGGCATTTTCCTGGGAGCCGGTCATGGCCGCGGTGTTTTCACTGTTGACAGCCTGCTGGCTGACGCCGGGCGCATAAATGAGCTCCTCGGGGTAAATCGAGTCCGAGGGGTTGAGCCAGGCAGCGAGGACCTCGAAAAGACTCACCTGGCTCCCGGGCAGCCCGCCGGTGAGGTGCACCGTGGTCAGGTCAAGGCTGCCTGTGTTGGCCGGGAAGCTGTCGTGGCCCGCAACGCTGATGACTGGCTGGTTGTCCACCTTGCCGATCGTGTTGATGGCCGGGCCGGGCGATTCAACCACGTAGGGAACCGGTATGGCCAGGGCCGCAACGGCCAGCACCAGGGCCACCACGCCGGAGACCGCCATGAGCGGCAGCCGCCTGTCGCGGGTCCCTGTGCGGGGTGCGGCGGCGGGCCGGTCCTCCTGGTTCTGCTGGCTCAATTCTTTGTACCTTTCCAGGCTGCGCGGCGGTGGGCCCTGTGCCGCCGGGCGGCGAACACCATCCACCAGCCTACTGTGTCAGCCCGTGTCCGGGCTGTGAATGCACCGGGAACAGGCGCCCGGTTTTGTGGCGGTTTGGGGCACCTTTGCCTGTAGCGAACAGGACCGACCCGCGGGGAGACAAGCGTGCACGGCGGCGGTAACGTGAACCTCATCAGCATCCCCTGCAACGATCGGGCCATCATGTCACCCACACCAGCAAACAACGACGACGACGACACGCCGAAGGATCCGCTGTCCGAAATGCTGGCCAATCTGCTGGGTGGACAGGGCATGGAGGGCTTTGATGCTGCCGAACTGGCCAAGGCTGCCGGCCTGCCGTCGGACCCCAAGGTCCTGGCCCAAATGTTCTCCCAGGTCCAGGCCATGATGAGCGGATCCTCCGACACCCCCGTCAACTGGGACCTGGCCCGGGACGCCGCCAGGAAGGCGGCCGCCGGCGATGACCCGTCCGTGACACCGGCCCAGTCCCGTGAGGTGGATGAGGCGCTCCGGCTGGCCGAAATGTGGCTGGATCCGTTCACCGAGTTGGCCGCCACGGCGATCATCGGCAAGGCCTGGTCCCGCGCGGAATGGGTGGAGGAAACCCTCGGCACCTGGCAGCGCCTCACCGAGCCCGTGGCCAACAGCATTGCGTTCGCCATTTCCACCGCCATGAATGAGCAGCTGCCCGAGGAAATGAAGTCCATGATGGGCGGTGCGGCCTCCATGATGCAAAACATGGGAGGGGCCCTGTTCGGCCTGCAGCTCGGTGCTGCCGTGGGTGCGCTGGCCAAGGAAGTGGTGGGCTCCACCGACATCGGCATACCGCTGGCGGACCTGCAAATGGCGCTGCTGCCGGCAAATGTGAAGGCGTTTGGCGAAGGGCTGGAAGTTCCGGAGCAGGAAATCCGCCTGTTCCTGGCCCTGCGCGAGGCCGCACATGCGCGGCTGTTTGTGCAGGTGCCGTGGCTGCGCGGGCACCTGCTGGGCGCCATTGAGTCCTACGCCCGCGGCATCCACATCGACATGTCCCGCATCGAGGACCTGGCCCACAACCTGGACCCCTCCAACCCTGAGGCAATGCAGGCCGCCCTGTCCGAAGGCGTCTTCATGCCGGCCCGCACGCCGGAACAGGAAGCCGCCCTGTCCAAGCTGGAAACGGCCCTGGCACTGGTGGAGGGCTGGGTGGATGAAGTCACCTTCGCCGCGGCCGCGAACCTGCCTGCCGCGGCGGCCATCCGCGAGACCATCCGCCGGCGCCGGGCCACCGGCGGCCCCGCCGAGCACGCGTTCGGCTCCCTGGTGGGCCTGGAGCTGCGCCCGCGGCGCCTGCGCGAGGCTGCGGCGCTGTGGTCCTCCCTCAAGGAACAGCGCGGCATTGCCGGGCGCGACGCCATCTGGGCCCACCCCGACCTGCTGCCCACCTCCGCCGACCTGGATGATGCTGCGGGCTTCAGCGCCCGCCGCTCCGCCTCGGATGCGTCCGAGTCCGACGTTGACGCGGCCCTGGCGAAGCTCCTGGACGGCGGCTTTGACGAAGTCCCCCCGGAAGAGACCCCTGAAGGGCCTGAGTACCCCGATGGGCCTGAGCACCCGGAAGGGCCTGAGACGGGCCAGTAACTGCCTCAGAACAGTTCGGCGGCCCACTGCTCCCCGGAGCCCGGTCCGCCGGCGTCCCCTTCGACGCCGTCCCCCTGGTCCCCCGGTGATTCCCCGTCACCGGGGGATTCGTCGTCCAGGTCGCCGGCCATGCCCTGGATGTTGCGCGCCGAGGCAAAGGAAGCCCCCTCCAAAAATGCCTTGGCGCGCTCCAGGTGGGGGTAGCCGGCAAGCTCCGCCCAAAAGGCTGCGCTGTGGTTGGGGTGGATCAGGTGGGACAGCTCGTGCAGCAAGACATAGTCCAGGACCCATTCGGGCATTCCCTGCACATGGTGTGAAATGCGGATGGTCCGGCGTGCGTGGGTGCACGAGCCCCACCGGCCGTTTTGGTTGCGCACCCACCGCACGGAATCCGGCTCGGCCCGCGAACCCAGGTACCGCGCCGACAGCAGCCGGCACCGCTGCATCAGCGCGTCATCACTGGCGGGCGCAGCACGACGCCGGCCCCCGGCCCTGGCGCGCGTGTCGGCATCCAGGCGGGAGACCATGTGGGGCACCCAGTAGTCCTCATCCTCCAGGGTCATGCGCGCCGGCACGGCGATGACGGCCCGGCCCGCTTCCCAAAACGCGGCGATGCCAGTTTTGCGACGACGGGTGCGCCTCACCACCACCGGGGCACCGTTCGCTGCACGGTGCGCGGAGATGGAATCGCCGAGCGGCCCCGGCGTTCCCCTGCCCAGGGGCGCACGGCGGGGCTCGGGCCGCTGCTGGCCGGGCTGCGGCGGACGGTTGGAGGCCGGAAGGATTTGTGCTGCCATGCATCGACCGTACAACGCCGGCGGCAGCGCCATCGAACGGAAAAGCCAAATTGTGGACAACTGCCGCCTGTGGATAACTTCGGGCAGGATTACCGGTCCCGTGCCAAAATCAAGGCAGCATCCCTGCCCGGGTCGCGGGCAGGGAGCCAGTGGTGCAGGAGGCCGACATGACAACCATCAACCCCGGGCTTCGGGTGGTCCGCCGCGGAGCCCACAGCATCCAAATCGGGGTGGGGGCCGGGGGCACCGTCATTGACGGGCTGCAGCCGGACGACCTGCTTTTCATTGACGCACTTCGCCGCGGCATCCCTGACGACCAGGTGGCGGGCTGCGCCGAGTCCCTGGGCTTGATCCAGGGGCGGGCGCAGGAAATCCTGGCAACCCTGAACGGGATGCTCTTTGGGGACGCAGACCTGGCGGTGCACGGTTTTCGTGCCGAACGGCTCGAGCCGGAACGCTCGGCCATGCTGGGCCTGTACCGGACACCCAGCCGGACGTACATCGACAGGCGGGAACACGGCGTCGTGCATGTCATGGGGCTGGGCCGCACAGGGGCGGCGCTGGCCCGGGCGCTGGTCAGTGCCGGGGTGGGAACCATCCTGCTGGAAGATGACCAAACAGTCACCGCAGTGGATGTCAGCCCGGGATCGTTCAGGTTGGCGGACATCGGGCTGGCCCGTTCAGCCGCGGTGCGCCGCCACCTGCTGCGGGAGGATCCCAGCTGCCACGCCCACGTGCTGCACGACGGCGGCTCCGGCGGGCCGGACGCCCGGTGCCTGGACTTGGCCGTGGTGGTGGCCCACGACGCCGTCAGCGCTGAAACGGCCGCCCGGTTCATGAGCACTGACCGTCCCCACCTCTTTGTGTTGATCCGCGAGCAGGACGGCACGGTGGGGCCGCTGGTGCTGCCCGGTGAAACGGCGTGCGCGGAATGTGTGGAACGCCACCGCGGCGCGGGCGATCCCCTGTGGCACGAGGTCTGCGAGCAGCTCGCCGCGGGCAGTGCCGGGCCGGCAGCGCCGGACGGGCGGCGGCCACGCACGGAATTGCTGGAGGGGGCCGCGCTGGCCACCGCCCTGGCGGGCACGGCGGCGGCCCAGGTCCTCCTGTTTCTGGATGCCGTGAACCAGCCCGGTGCCTGGTCGTCCGTCATGACGTTCCATCCGGCCAATGGGCGGTGGAGCAGGCAGGAGTACCCGGCCCACCCGGACTGCGGCTGCCAGCTGCAGCGTCAGGCGCTGGCCACGATTTCAAGCACGGCCTCGCCGTAGCGCTCCAGCTTGGAGGGCCCAACGCCGGGCAGGGCGGCCAGCTCCGCCAGGTCCTTCGGGGCGGCCTCGGCAATGGCCATCAGCGTGGCATCCGTGAAGACCACAAAGGCAGGTACCTCCGCCGAGGTGGCCTCCCCCAGCCGCCAGGCACGCAATTCCTCGAAGACTGCCTCGTCATAGCCGGCGGGGCAGGTGGAACAGCGGCCGATCTTTCGCTCGGCGCCAGTGGTGAGCATCTTGCCGCACACCCGGCACACGGACGGGGCTGCCGTCTTGCGCGCCTTCCGGGTGGTCGCCATCCGTGGCCCGGCCGCCGTCCCGGCCGCCGAACCGGGACGGAGCCCGTCCAGGAACCGCGACGGCCGGCGGTTGGCCCGCCCGCCCGGCGTGCGGGCCGTGGACCAGGAGAAGTTCAGAAACTCGCGGGCCCGGGTGATGCCCACATAGAGCAGGCGCCGCTCTTCATCCACGGTTTCCGCGGTGTCGGCAAAGGAGATGGGCATGAGGCCCTCGCTCAGCCCCACCAGAAATACGGCGTCCCATTCCAGGCCCTTCGCGGAGTGCAGGGACGCCAGCGTCACGCCCTGGACGGTGGGGGCGTGCTGGGCTGACGCCCGTTCCTGGAGCTCGGCCACCAGGTCCACCACGGTGAATGCGTGTTCAGGCGTGCTGCGCGAAGCGACCAGGTCGTCGGCGAGGGCCACCAGCGCCGCGAGGGACTCCCAGCGTTCACGCACCGCTCCCCCGGACTTCGGCGCCTCGGCCTGCCAACCGAGGTTGGCCAGGATGTCGCGGACCAGCTGGCCCAGGGGCTCATCTTCCGCCGAACGCGAGGCTGCCCGCAACTGCAAAATGGCGTCGCGGACCTCCTTGCGGGCAAAAAAGCGTTCCCCGCCGCGCAGCTGGTAGCCGACGCCGGCAGCTGCCAGGGCGCGCTCGTAGGCTTCCGACTGCCCGTTGGTGCGAAACAGCACGGCAATTTCGCTGGCCTGGGTGCCGTGGTCAATGAGGATCTTGATGCGTCCGGCCACGGCTGCCGCCTCGGCCTCATCGTCGCTGCATTCCAGGAACTCCGGCAATGGCCCGGACGCCCGCTGCGCCCTGAGTTCCAGCGGTGCGGACCACAGGGCGTCCGCGGCCAGGCCTCCGCTGCGCCGGCTCTTGAGCAGAGTGTTCGCCAGGCCCACCACTTGAGGCGTGGAGCGGTAGTCGCGGACCAGCTTCACTACATTGGCCTTGGGATAGCGTGCCGGGAAGTCCAGCAGGTGCCGGGGCGTGGCTCCCGTAAAGGAGTAGATGGTCTGGCTGGCGTCGCCCACCACGCACAGTTCATCGCGCCCGCCCAGCCACAGGTCAAGCATGCGCTGCTGCAGGGGGGACACGTCCTGGTACTCGTCGACAACAAAATGCCTGTACTGCTCACGGACGGTTGCCGCCACCCGGGGGTCCTCCTGCAGGATGCCGACGGTGATAAGCAGGACATCTTCAAAGTCAATGAGGTTCCGGTCCGCCTTCACATCCTCATAGGACTGGAACAGCCGGCCCATGGCCAGCTTGTCCAGGCCGCCGGGTTCACCCCGGTCCTCCGCCTTGCCCACGTAGGTTTCGGGGGTCAGCATGGAGACCTTGGCCCATTCCACCTCGGCGGCCAGGTCACGGATGGCGGCCCTGTCGGTGGGCAGGCGCAGGCGCCGAGCGGCTTCGGCAATGACCTGGGCCTTGTGTTCGAGCAGCCCGGGCAGCTGGCCGCCCACAGCGTGGGGCCAGAAATACTGCAGCTGCCGCAGGGCGGCGGCGTGGAAGGTGCGGGCCTGGACGGTTCCCACGCCAAGGTCGCGCAGCCGGGTGCGCATTTCCGCTGCCGCCCGGGCCGTGAAGGTGACGGCCAGGAGCCTGTTGGGGTTGTAGACGCCGGTGTGGACGCCGTAGGCGATGCGGTGCGTTATGGCGCGGGTCTTGCCGGTTCCGGCACCTGCCAGGACGCAGAGGGGCCCTGTCAACGTGGTGGCGACGGCGCGCTGTTCATCGTCCAGCCCGGCCAGGATGCGTTCTTCCGCCGTGCGTTCGTCCATGACCGGAAGGCCTGCCTGCCGGGGGTCGTACGTCATGCCCGCCCGCCTGCGGGGGCGTGTCCGGAGGTCCCGGGTTCCACGGATGCCGCATCTTCCCGGTCCGGGCCTTCCCCGCGTTCCAGGATGGTTCCGCCGTACCAGTGTTCAATGAGGGCCCGGGCAATGGAGAGGCGCCGGGAGATGATGGCCTCCCCGCTCAGCACGGCTGCCTGCAGTTCGTCGCGGCTGAACCAGCGCGCCTCCCGCACCTCCGTCCCGTCCGGGATGGCCAGGGTGTCATCGGTGTAGGCAACAAAGCCGAGCATGAGGGACCGCGGGAACGGCCATGCCTGGGACCCGGCATAGTGGGTGGTGTGCAGGTGGACGCCCACTTCCTCGGCTATTTCCCGGACGGCGCCCTGTTCGGCGCTTTCACCTGCTTCAATGAACCCGGCCACGGTGGAGTACCTGTTGGGTTCCCAGGCAAAGTTGCTGGCCAGCAGGATTCGCCCGTCCGCGCCGACAACGGCCACGATGGCCGCCGGGTCGGTCCGCGGGAAGTGTTCGGAGCCGTCCTCCGTGCAGCGGCGCATCCAGCCCGCGTGTTCCGGCATGGTGGGCGCGCCGCAGCGCGGGCAGAAGCGGTGGCTGCCGTGCCAGTTCGCCACGGCCTGCGCCTGAATGAAGATGGCCGCATCCGTTTCACCCAGCGAGTCGCCCACGTCCCTGTACCCCGAGAAAAAGGTGCCGGCAGGCACCCAAGGCAACTCACCGGCGTCGTCCGGGACAACCTTCAGGACAAGGTGGGTTCCGGCCGGAAGCGGTCCGGAATCAATGGTTTGGCCGAGGTAGACGGTCACTGTGCCGGCCGGCAGGCGGCCGGCCACCCCGGCGGGCTCCAGAAAGGCCAGGCCGCCGGACACCACCAGGGCACGGCCTCCGCGGAACAGAACGATCCGGTGGTCCGGGCTGCCCTGCACCTGCTCCAGGTACCCGCTTTCGCTGCGCTGTTCACAGTTTCTTTCGAGCACGGCTGCGGGGGAAGGCAAGGCTTGGATCATGGTTCTACCGTACGCAGTCTGCCCGACTTTTTACATTCCGGGAAGGCTGCCTGTGGACAGCGGGTGGCGCAGGCCGTGCCGCCGGCTTATCGCGACTCGCCGCCGCAAGCGCAGCCAGTTGCCAGCTTGGACCTTTACGGTGGAGGGGTGAGACGAATGAGTGCAATCGAATTGGCCGCTGTTGCCAGCGCGGCTGTGCCCGGCCTTAACGTCACGGCATTTGCCCCGGAGCCGGACGACGCCGCCGATTTCAGCTCCGCCTTGCTGGTGGACTCGGAAAACCGGCGCTGGCGGGTGCGCTCCCCCAAGCACGTAGAGGCCAGTGCCCGGCTGGAGACAGAACGCCAGGTGCTGCGCGCCTTTGCCCCCGGCATCCGGGCCGAGCTGCCGTTCCTGCTGCCCACTGTGGCGGGGACTGTGCGCCAGGGCGAACTGATCACCTTTGTGTACTCGCACATTGCCGGGAAGGCCGAGTCCGTGGAGGAGATGGCCTCCGGCGGTGCCGCGCTGGCCATGGAAATTGGGGCCGCGATCGCCGCGATCCACGACCTGCCGCAGGAACTGGTCACCAACGCCGACCTGCCCAGCTACACGGCCAATGAATTCCGCCAGCGCAAGCTCAATGAGCTGGACCAGGCGGCCACCACGGGCAAGATCCCGCCGTCCCTGCTGCGCCGCTGGGAACATGCCATGGAAGACGTGGCCCTGTGGCGCTTCAATGCCTCGGTGGTCCACGGCGACCTGCACGAGGACAACATATTGCTCGAAGGCACGCAGGTCACGGCCGTCATGGGCTGGACCGACCTCCGCGTGGGCGATCCCGCCGACGACTTTGCGTGGCTGGTGGCCATTAACAACCCGGAGTTCGTGGACACCGTGGTGCAGGCCTATTCGGCGGCACGGCGCGAATCCCCGGACCCGCACCTGCTGCGCCGCGCCGCCCTGAGCGCCGAGTTTGCCCTGGCCCAGTGGCTGGTCAAGGGCTTTGCTGCCGATTCGGCCCGCATGGTGGCGGACGCCGAAGCCATGCTGGCAACCCTGGAGGCGGACATCAACGCCCACGGCGGCCAGCCCATCAGCACCGAGCAGTCGCCCGTGCCCGAGACTCCCGTGCCCGAGACTCCCGAGACGCCCGTGGCCGAGCCCAGCGAGGAGGCGGTGCCCGGTTCCACTGCCGGCGTGTCCAGTGAAGCACCCACCGGAGCGATGCCCATTGTCGATGCCCCGGAGGCCGGGCCTAGCGAGTCCGAACCGGACGACGACGGCGGCCCCTCCGCCGTCGAACCGGAAAGTGGCGCTGCCGAACCGGCAGGGGACGATGTCCACGCGGTGGGCGAGGGAACGCCATCCGCCAGTTCCCCCGAGGACGTCGACACGACTGCGCTGAAAGTCATTCCGCTCAGGACACCGCCGGCCAGCTGATGCAAGGATTTCGGTGCGGGCCTGCATAGAGTGTCCGCATGGGGAAAACGCGACAGGCCTTCACAGTCATGGCAGCACTGCTCGGGGGCGTGGTGGCGCTCTCCGGTTGTACCAGTGCCGCTCCTGCGCCAAGTCCGCCACGGGCGGCGGCGACAGCATCGCCAACTGTGCCAGCACCCGACGAGGCCATCATTTTCACAGTCCAAAAGTCCCAGGTGGAGAAGTCGGCAACGCCTGGCACCGTCCTGAAGCAGTACAGCGGCACGGGTCCGGCAACCCTTCACATTCCGGTGCTCGCCAAGGACCAGAAACAGCTGGGGGCGACGGTCCTTTGCAGCGGGACCGGCGACTGGATGGTCCGCATCGCCGAAAACGGCCCGGGGTGGGGCAGCAGCGCATGCTCCCTCAAGGGCGGCAATTCGATGGCATATCCTTTACTCAACCCGGGCCAGGAAAGCACCGTGGAGGTCAAGGTCGCCGCCGACTCAAAGGTCTGGGTCACTGTGTTTTCCACGAAATAGCTCAACTGCCGGACGTGTACGCGTTGGTGACAATCGCCTCCAATTCCGCCTGCTCTGCCAGGTCCACGGGCCGGATCAGCTTGTCCTGCCCCACGTAGTAAAAGGCGGCCCTGACCTGTTCCAGCGGCACGCCCTTCAAGCGCGACCAGGCAAGCCGGTAGACGGCCAGCTGCACCCCGCGCACCGCCAGCTGCGCCTTGGACGGCACCTTGCCGGTCTTCCAGTCGATGAGGTCCCAGCCGCCGTCGTCATCACGGAAGACGGCGTCTATGCGCCCGCGGACCACGACGTCGGCCACCCGGGTTTCGATGGGGACCTCCAGTTCCGCCGGGGTCCGGCCGGCCCAGGCAGAGTTCCTGAATGTCTCCTGCATGTCCGCCAGGCCGTAGGCCTCGTCAACGTAGGAGTCGGCCCCCGGCAGCTCGTCCAGGTCCAGCTGGCCCGTGGTGCCAAAGTATTCCTCGATCCAGGCGTGGAACGCCGTGCCCTTGCGGGCCGCCATCCCAGGCTTGGCGGGCACGGGCCGGCGCATGGCCCGGGTTACCTTCTCGGCATCCTCCCCCAAGGCCACCAGGCGCGAAGCCGAAATGTGCGGGGGCAGTTCCACCCGCAGCTGGTCCGATTCGACCCCCTCCTGCGCCAGCAGCACGGACGCCTCCCGCCCCCACCGGGGGTTGGCGGAAAGAAACGCGGCGCCCCCTGCCTCGGAGGGGAGGTGGTGATCTCCAACCTCAACGAGGGCGGCGCGGACGGCAGCGGCCGACGCCTCGACGTTCTGGCGCCGGCCCGGCCGGGCGGCAACCCCGGGACGGCCCTCAATGACGGGCCCGTTCAGCGGGTCGTACGGCCACTGGGCGGACTCCTCCCCCGCGGCCACCGGGTTCTCAGCGCCGTCCTCCGGATCCTCCTCCCAGTGGACGACCTGGGCGGTTTGGGCGGCGCCGGTGCTGAGCGGGAGCAATTCGGCGAGGAACAGTGAGGGCTCAAGCGGCGCCTTCCCGCTCCCCCACACGGTGGCGCTGCACATCAAAAAGTCCCGCGCCCGCGTGAACGCCACATAGGCCAGCCGGCGTTCCTCCTCCTCCGCATGCAGCTTCACGTCATCGGCAAACAGCTTCTCGTTCTCCATGAGGGTCTTCGCGTCCGGTACGTTCACGTCCCAGGCAGGGAGGTCGTCCCGGTCCCCGCGCAGCGGCCACGGCAGCGACTTGGCCCCCGTGGTCCACCTGTCGGCCTTGGCGCTGGGGAATGCGCCGGTGTTCATGCCCGGCACAAAGACCGCATCCCATTCCAGCCCCTTCGATGCGTGCACCGTCAGCAGTTGCACGGCGTCCGGGTTCGTCTCGACGGCGGCCATTTCCAGCCCGCCCTCCTCCGACTCGGCCGTTTCCAGCCAGGCGAGGAACGCCGCCAGGTCCACGCGTTCGGCCGCCTGCATGAAGGTGGCCGCGGCGTCGGCAAAGGCGTCCAGGTTGCGCCGCGCATGGTGGATGCTGGAGCCGGGCTTCGAGGCCAGTTCAATGTCCAGCAGCATGGTCCGCTCCACCACGCCGAGCAGGTTGCTGAGGTCGTCCCCCACAAAGGTGCGCAGCACGCGCAGTTCGTCGCGCAGCGCCAGCAGGCGGGTGCGCGCCGTGTCCGTCAGCGGCCGGGCGGACTCCGGCCAAAAGTCCGGGCTGAGGTAGTCCAGCGCCTCCACCAGGGACGCGGCATCGACGACGTCGGAGGTCACCACCCGCTCCTCCGCAGGCCCCGTGCCGTCCCCGGCAACGGCTTCGCGGTCCATTGCCGCACCACCAACCCCCTCCGCCTGGAGCGCCCCGGCATCAAACGCCACGCCAGCCTTTGCCGCCCACTCCCGCCGCCGGGCCAGGTACCGGGACCAGTCTGCAAAGGCCATGAGGTCCGCCGGGCCAATCCGCCACCTCGCACCGGTCAGCAGCCGCATCAGGGCGTCGGAGCGGCCGGGGTCGGCAATGACGCGCAGGGTGGCCACCAGGTCCACGATTTCAGGGGTGGACATCAGCCCGCCCAGGCCCACAATCTCGTAGGGGATGCCATGGGCGTCAAACACAGACTGGAAGGTGCCGAACTGGGCCCGGCGGCGGCACAGCACGGCCACGGTCATGGCGCCCTGGGCACCGCGGCGGGAGGTGAAGTCGCCCTTCCGCGAGAGCACCTCCGCGGCAATGGCCTCAGCCTCAGCCAGTGCCGTGTCAAAGCGGGCCAGCACCACCTCGCCGTCGGGCGCCTGGGGCTTTTCCCGCAGGGGCGAGACCACCACCTGCGGGCCGGCTGCGGCACGCTCCCCCGCCGTCAGCCCGGCGGCGAGCCGGGCATTGGCCTTGCGCACCTGGGCCGCGGCCAGCTCGGCGGACATGACATTGGCGGCAGCCAGGATGTGCGCCGAGTTGCGCCACGCAATGGTGAGCTCGGCTGTCGGCGCCCAGCCGCCGTCGTGCCTGCGGAAAATCTCCGGGAACCGGAACAGCTGGCCGGCGGAGGCGCCGCGGAAGCCGTAGATGGACTGGTGGGGGTCGCCCACGGCCGTGACGGGGTGGCCGCCGCCAAACAGCTGGGCAAAGAGCTGCAGCTGGGCGTGGGAGGTGTCCTGGAATTCGTCCAGCAGCACCACCTTGAATCGCTGGCGCTCCGTCTCCCCGGCATGGGGCACCTCGCCGGCAATCCGGGCCGCCAGTGCAACCAGGTCCCCGTAGTCCAGGGCGTTGCGACGGCGCTTGGCCTCCGCATAGCGCTGCACCAGGTCCACCACGGTGGCGCGGGTGCGCAGGATGTCCAGCAGCCTGTTGGCGGCCAGCGTGCGGGGCTTGGCCGTTCCGTCAATGTAGGGCAGGGCCTCAAATTCAGCCACCCAGGCGTCCAGTTCCGCGCGCACGTCCGCGGGGTCCTGCAGGTGCTCGGCGCATTCGCCGGCCAGGTCCATGACGGATTGGATGAGCGTGGACTTGGCGGCCGTGAAGTGGGTGTGGCCGCCGTCGTGCGCCTCGACCACGTCGCTGGCCAGCTGCCAGGATTCGGCGGCACCGAGCACCACGGCGTCCCGTTCAATGCCCAGGCGCAGCCCGTAGTCGGTGACAATGCCGCTGGCGTAGGAATGGTAGGTGGACACCTTTGGCTCCAGGGCGTCCAGGGCGGCCGCGGCGGGGGCAAGCTCGACGGCGCCGGAGCGGGCCAGGGTACCGAGCTTGGCCAGCTGCCCGCGGATGCGCGAGGCAAGCTCGCCGGCGGCCTTGCGGGTGAAGGTTACGCCGAGGATTTCCTCCGGGCGCACCAGCCCGTTGGCCACCAGCCACACCACCCGGTCCGCCATGGTGGTGGTCTTGCCGGAGCCGGCTCCGGCGATGACCAGCAGCGGCTCCAGGGGCGAGCAGATGATGGCGGCCTGCTCCGCGGTGGGCGGGAACTGGCCCAGGAGCCCGGCGAGTTCTGCGGGGCTGAGCAGGCAGTCCAGGACGGCGGTGGGTTCGGGGGCCGCTTGGCTCATTCTGTGACCTGCTTTCCTTCGTGGCACAGCGGGCAGATGGACGGCAGGGGGCAGCCGCTGCGTTCGGTCCAGTCCGCCCCGTGGCGGGCCGGGAACGTGGCCCGGGCCATGAGCAGGGCCGCCTCCAGGACCTTGGGCGTGGCCCAGTCGTCCGGGCCGGCGGCCAGGGCGGCCTGGTCCTGGGTCTTGACGGATTTCGTGCCGTCGCCCAGGGGCAGCAGGGCGGCGCCACCTGCATGCGCGGACACAATGCCGGCCGATGCGGCGACGTCGGCAAACGCCCCCGCCAGCACGGCCGCCTGGTAGCTGCCCAGCTGCGGATGGTGCTCAATTTCCGCCCCGGTGGGTTTTGTTTTGCCTGTTTTCAGGTCTATGACCACCAGGTTTCCGTCCGCATCCGCTTCCAGCCGGTCCACCTGTCCGCGGAGCCGCGCCACCCTCTCCCCGCCGGAAATGTCCACCGAGAAGTCCACCTCCACGCCCAGGAGCCGCCGGCCCTGCTGGCGGGCATCAACCACGTATTGGGCCAGCTTGCGCAGCATTTCCTGCGCGCGCCCATAGTCGGCGTCGGCCTCCCAGGAGTCCCCCATGCCCAGGGACGGCCAGCGCTTTTCCAGCTCCGCCAAGTACTCGTGCCCGGCACCTTCGGGAATGTGCTCGGCGATGGAGTGGATCAGCGTGCCCAGGCTCCGGGCGAAGTCGGTGGTGGCCTCGCCGCCGGCCGCCTTCACAAACCAGTTCAGCGGGGATTTCAGCACGGCTTCCACCTTGGACGGGGAGACGGTGACGGGTTCGCCGTCGGCCACAATGGGGGCCTGGGAGCTCAGCGGCAGCAGCCCCCACCAGTCCGACGGCGAGGCCCCGGGAACATTCTCGGAGGCCAGCATGGCCAGGATCCGGGCGGATTCGGGCTCGGCATGCATTTCCGATTCCTGGCGCAGCTCCGCCACGAGCGAGCGCAGCGTCATGGGCCGCGGCACCTGTTCCACGGGGCGGACCGGGTACTGGGATTCGCCGCCGGAATCCGTTACGGGCAGGTACGGGGCCGCAAGGTCCAGGAACTGCGACGGCTGCAGATCGTGCCCCGAGGCCGCCGTGAGGATCAGCTGGCGCCCGGCGCGGGAGATGGCGGCGGCGAAACTGCGCAGCTCGTCATAGCGGATTTCGCGCAACCGCGCGGCAGGGTCGACCTGCGCGGCCACGGCGGGGCCGCGCTCCAGCACGTCCACCAGGAACTGGCTGCCCAGCATCTCCCCGCGCAGCCGGGTGTTCGGCCACACGCCTTCCTGGAGCCCGGCCACAATCACCACCGGCCATTCGCGGCCGGCGGCACTGGCAGGGGTCAGGATCTCCACGGCGTCGCTCCGCTGGGCGCGGGCAGCCAGCGTGTCCATGGGCAGTTCCTGGTTGAGGAGGTAGTCCAGGAATTGCTGCGGGCTGGAGCCTGGCAGCTGGTCCACGTAGCGCTCCGCCGTCTGGAACAGGGCCATGACGGCGTCCAGGTCCCGGTCAGCCCGGATGCCCGTGGGCCCCCCGCGCAGCGCCTGCGATTCCCACGTCCCCGAACAGTCCGAGGCATCCCAGAGCGCCCACAGCACGGTTTCGGCATTCGCGCCGGGCTCCGCCACCGCATTCCGGCCCGCTGCGAGCATGGCGGCGATCCGGCCCGCGTTCTGGGCCTCCCAGCCCAGCGGGGCCAGTTTTTCCGCGTTGCGGAGGGCTTCGACGAGGAGTTCGTCGCTGGCCCGGCCGCCGCCGGAGTGCAGTTCCTGCTGGCGCAGCGACTGGCGCAGGCGGCGCAGGTGCAGCGCCGTGGAGCGGCCCAGGCGCGAGGTCAGCAGCGACACGGCCAGCTCCGCATCCAGCACAGAGGGGTCCAGCGCCACACGGAAGGCCTCCAGCAGGGGACGCACGGCGGGTTCGTCGCGGACGGGGTTTTCGGCCACCGGCACCTTGACGGGAATGCCCAGCCCGCTGAGGTAGCGCTGCAGTTCCGCGAGCGCCGAGCCTGTGCGGACAATCACGGCGATCTCGCTGAGGCTGTGCCCGGCCAGGTGCTGCAGGTGCAGGATGCGTTCAGCCACCAGCCGCAGTTCGTGGACTTTGGAGGCCACCAAGTGGGCCGTGACGCACGACGTCGGCCGGCTGGCCGGGGTGCCTTCGCCCGGCTCCGGGGCGGGGCGGGGTTCCGGGACAGGGCCCGGTTCCGGGGCAGATGCTGTCCAGGCCAGCACGCGCGCCCGGTGCCCGCCGCGGCTTTGTGAGATGCGCTCCACCACTCCCGTCCAGGCCTTGGCCAGTTCCGGGGTCAGCCGGTGCGAGGTGGACAGGGTGAATTCGGCCACCGGCACCCCGTCCCCGGCCAACGACTCCCGCAGCGAGCCGACGAGGTCCGGGCGGGCGCCGCGGAAGCCCTGGACCACGGTGTCCGGCGAGGCGGTGACCAGGATGTCCTTGCCGCCGCCCACCAGCGCCAGGAGCTCGTGGACGGAGCGGTTGGCTTCCTGGATGTCGTCCACCAGCACCAGTTGCAGGCGGGCGCGCTCGGCCTCGAGGAATTCGGCGTCGTTGCGCAGCAGCGTGGCGGCGGCCGTGATGATGCCGGCGGGGTCGAAGGAGCCCGATTTTCCCCAGTCCACCACGTCCCGGTACTCCTGGTAGAGGGACGCCGCGGCCACCCAGTCCGGGCGGGCGTTTTCCCGGCCCAGCTCCGCCAGCTGGTCCGGGGCCACGTCGTACTCGATGACGCGGTCAAAGAGCTGGCGCACTTCCTGGCGGAAGCCGCGCGTGTCAAGGGCGCCCGCGAGGTCCGGCGGCCACCCGGGCAGCCTCCCCAGGCCCATCCGGTGGCCGGCCAGCAGGTCCTTGATGATGAGGTCCTGCTCCGGCCCGCTCATGAGCCGCGGCGGGCCGTCGACGTACGGCATCCGCCCCTCCACCTTGGCCCGGCGCAGCAGGTCAAAGGCATAGGAGGACCAGGTACGGGCCGGCGAGGTGCTCAGGCTGCGCGTGAGCCGGGCGCTAAAGGCATTGCGGAGCCTGGCCGCTGCCAGCCGCGACGGGGCCAGCAGGAGGGCACCTGCCGGATCAACGCCGTCGTGCTCCATGCGCTTGACGGCGGCCTCCACCAGCACCGTCGACTTGCCGGTGCCGGGCGCACCCCAGATGAGGGCGGGACCGGAGCCGGGCGCCAGGCCGATGACAGCCTGCTGGTCGGGGCTGGGGGCGGGCGCGGGAAGCTGGGACCCCGTGGGCGCCACGAGGGTCAGGCGGGGCAGGGCGTGCGGGGCGCCCTGGGTGTGTAGCGTGCTCATGCCTGCAGTCCATCACGGGGCACCGACATTTTTGCGGCGGGCCCCGCTTCAGGCGCCGCGGCAGGTCCGACGGCGGCGTGGAGTCGGGCGGCGATGGCGTCGATGGCGTCAAATTCCGGCTCGCTCGGGTTCCAGCGGGCCAGTGCCATGTCCACGCGCCAGGACGGGTGCTCCCCGCCGGTTTCCCCGCGCAGTGCCGTTGCCTCCTCGCGGTAGTGGACCAGGGCCGTGGCGTCGTGGCACACGGGAGGCAGCCCGGCGGCCCGGATGACCCGCCACCAGGGCACCGCTGAACCGTGGTGGGACATGACCGAACCGACCTGCCGCGGCCCGCCGCTTTCCAGCAGTGCCGCAATGTCCCCGTAGGAAAGGACCTGCCCTGCCGGGATCAGCTCCACGACGTCCAGGACCGCTTCAACATACTCAGCACGCATGGTTCCAGCGTAGTTGTCCACAGCGGGGCCCGCGTCACGGCCCCGGCGGCAATTGTGTCGGCCCCAGCAGGTAGCGTAAGGGCATGACTAGTTGGAGCATGCACCCCCGGGCCGCGTTTGACCTGGAAACCACGGGCAAGGACCCCCGTGAGGCCAGGATTGTCACGGCGTCCATTGTCATGGTGGATGACTCCGGGGCCGTCGCGGAGACGTATGAATGGCTGGCCGACCCGGGAATGGACATCCCGGAGGAGGCCGCCGCCATCCACGGCATCACCACGGAGCACGCGCGCGAACACGGCCAGCCGGGGGATGTGGTCACTGCTGAAGTGGGTGCGGTCCTGGACACCCTGTTCAAGAACAACATCCCCGTCATCGCCTTCAACGCCAGCTATGACTTCACGGTGCTTGCCCAGGAGGCCCGCCGCCACGGGCTCGCCCAGATTGCTGCGGCACCCGTCATTGACCCCTTCATCTGCAACAAGCACGTGGACAGGTTCCGCAAGGGCAGCCGCACGCTGGTGGCCCTCTGCGAGGAATACGGCATCACGCTCGACGACGCCCACACCTCCGCCGCCGACGCCGAAGCCACGCTCCGGCTGGCCGACGCCCTCGCCGCGAAATACAGCGCCCTGCGGCTTGATGCCGCCGAGCTGCACACGGCCCAGGTGGGCTGGGCGCGCGAGCAGGCTGCCGACTTCCAGCAATATTTACGCCGTGTGAAGGACCCTGCAGCCGTCATCGAGGGCGATTGGCCCGTGCTGCCCTAGTAAGATGCGGACCGCGGCACCGCCATGAGCTAAATCACACAGGCAATTCACAGCCTCCACCGCCCCGCACCCACGCCGCTCCTGCGGCGTTCGGACCGCTTTGCCCGGACCTCGGTCCACTCTGCGCCCGCATCATCCACCACAGCTTCGGCAAATCGCACTTTTATGACGCACTTATTCGCCCCCGCCACCCTAGGCGTCCGGATGACATAATTTAGTTTCGTGGGTTGAGATCTGCTATGAAGCTTCACCGGATTCACCGTGCACTCCCCACACCTGTGAAACCCTCCCGCGCATCTACGGGTCGGGCACGTCTATGAAAGTGATTGCTTGATGAAGAATTCAGCCCTGAAGTGGCTCACCACCGTGCCGGTCGCCGTCGCACTGGCGTTTTCCCTGGCGGCCTGCGGAGGCGCCGCAACCACCGGCAGCTCGGCCAAGTCCACCGACGCCCTGGCCGGTGCCGACCAGCAGCACACCAGCAAGTACACCTCCGAGTCGGTCACGGCGCTGGACAAGATTGACACCAGCAAGCTGGGGCTGATCACCCCCGGCACCCTGAAGGTTGGCACGCTCTCCGACGCCCCGCCGAACATCTTCATCGACAAGGACGGCAAGTTCACCGGCTACGACAACGAGCTGCTGCGCGCCATGGCCGGCAAGCTGGGGCTCAAGATTGAGTTTGCCTCCACCAAGTTCCAGGCACTGCTGAGCCAGGTCAAGAACAAGCAGTTCGACGTCGGCTCCTCCTCGATCTCCACCACGGACGCCCGCCGCCAGACGGTGGCCTTCACCAACGGCTACGATTTTGGCTACATGGCGCTGGTGACCAAGGATGACGCCAAGGTCCAGACCTTCGCCGGGCTGAAGGCCGGGATGCGCATTGGCGTGGTTTCGGGCAGCGTGCAGGAAGACTACGTCAAGAACACCCTGGGCATCGACCCGGTTGCGTTCCCTGACTACAACACCGTGTTTGCGAGCCTGAAGAGCGGCCAGGTTGACGCCTGGGTGGCCCCGTCCCAGCAGGCCACGGGCCAGGTCAAGCCGGGCGACGGCACCAAGATCGTGGAAAAGAAGCTCAACACCCAGAACTTCACCGCGTACGCCGTAGCCACCGACAACAAGCCGCTGATGGACGCACTGAATTCGGCCCTGGACGCCGTCATTGCCGACGGAACGTGGACCAAGCTGACCTCACAGTGGTACACGGACCGCACCACCGCCGCCCAGCAGACCCCCGAGGGCTGGAAGCCGGGCAGCAAGTCCGTCAAGATCCCGGCCAAGTAGAGACCGGCCAGAAAGAAGTAGCGGGTCCACATGGATTACTTGAACCGACTCGGCGAGACGTTCCTTGACTGGAAACAGATCGCCGAGGTCCTGCCCAGCCTGTTTGCCGTAGGCCTGCCCAACACGGTGGTCCTGGCCCTGGCCTCCGGTGCCATTGGCACCGTCCTGGGGCTGATCCTGGCACTCATGGGCATCTCCCGTAATCTCGTGGCCCGGTGGGCCGCCCGGGCGTACACGGATGTGTTCCGTGGACTCCCGGCGGTCCTGACCATCCTGGTGATCGGCCTGGGCTTTGGCCCGATTTTCCGTGAACTGACGGGAAGCAACAGCCCCTACCCCATGGGCGTGGCCGCCCTGTCGCTCATGGCGGCGGCCTACATTGGCGAGATATTCCGCTCCGGCATCCAGAGCGTGGACAAGGGCCAGCTGGAGGCCGCCCGGGCGCTGGGCTTCGGCTACGGTGCCTCCATGCGCTCCATCGTGGTCCCGCAGGGCATCCGGCGGGTTCTGCCGGCCCTCATGAACCAGTTCATTTCCCTCATCAAGGACTCCTCCCTGGTGTTCACCCTGGGCCTCCTCTCCTCCGAACGGGAGCTTTTCCAGATCGGCCAGGATGCGGCGGCCCGCAGCGGCAACCTCTCCCCCTACGTTGCGGCGGCCATCTTTTACCTGGCGCTGACCATCCCGCTGACCCACCTGGTCAACTACATCGACAACCGCCTGCGCACGGGCAACAAGCCGAAGGAACCTGACACGGCGGCCGCCGTCGTCGGGAAGGGAGCATCCGCATGAGCACGTTTGACCCCGGGTCCCTGACCGCCAAGGGCGTCCACCTGTCCTTCGGTTCCAACCATGTGCTGCGGGGCATCGACCTGCATGTGCCCCAGGGGACCACCGCGTCCGTGATCGGCCCGTCCGGTTCGGGCAAGTCCACCCTGCTGCGCGTCATGAACCGACTGATCGAACCCGATGCCGGCGACATCCTGTTGGACGGCAAGTCCGTGCTGAAGGACAGCCCGGACGAACTGCGCCGGCGCATCGGCATGGTGTTCCAGCAGTTCAACCTGTTCCCCCACAAGACCGTGGTGGAAAACGTGGCGTTCGCGCTCCGCCGGCTCCGCAAGCTCCCCAAGGACCAGGCCCGCGCCAAGGCCCTGGAGCAGCTGGACATGGTGGGGCTGAAGCACAAGGCGGACGTGCGCCCGGGCAACCTCTCCGGCGGGCAGCAGCAGCGCGTGGCCATTGCCCGCGCGCTGGCCATGGAGCCGGAGGTCATGTTCTTTGACGAGGCCACCTCCGCCCTGGACCCGGAACTGGTCAAGGGCGTCCTGGCGCTCATGACGGACCTGTCCAAGGGCGGCATGACCATGGTGGTGGTGACGCACGAGATGGGCTTCTCCCGCAATGTCTCCGACACCGTCACGTTCATGGACGGCGGCGTGGTGGTGGAAACCGGCCCGCCCGAGCAGCTTTTCACCGAGCCAAGGACTGACCGGCTCAAGGGCTTCCTCTCCGACGTCCTCTAGTTCCCGCCCGGACTTCCGTCGACATTGGAGATAACCACCTCCGCCGCCGTTGGGGTTGGGTGGTTACCTCCAATGTCGACGGGCCCGATCCAATGTCGACGGGCCCGATACGGAGTAGAATTTCCGGCTATAGATTCCTTCTAGCCAAGCCGAGTGCGCCATGCACCACCACCCCAAGCACGCCCCCTTCAAGGCCATGGCGCTCGTTGCGGCCCTGCTCGCCGCAACCCCGCTCCTGGGTGCGGCACCTGCCCAAGCCGGCCTGACCGGCGTCGTGCCGTTATCTGCCAGCACGGCGGCGCAGACACCGGCCCAGCACCTTGCCCAGATGACGATGGGCCAGCGCGTGGGCCAGCTTTTCATGGTGGCGGCCAATGCCACCGGGGCCAGCCAGGCCACCATGAACGTGCTCAGCTGGGACCACGTGGGCAACGTCTACCTGGCCGGGCGCAGCTATGCCGGGATCAGTGCGACGGCGGCAGTGGTGCAGCGGATGACAGGCACCGTGTCCGCGGCCACCACGGACAATGAATACATGCTGGTGGCCACCGACCAGGAGGGCGGCTACGTCCAGGTCCTCAACGGCCCCGGCTTCTCCAGAATTCCGACGGCGCTGTCCCAGGGCACGCTCTCCGCGTCCACGCTGGCGGCGGATGCCAGAAACTGGGGAAACCAACTGCGGTGGGCAGGCGTCAAGGTTGACCTGGCCCCTGTTTTGGACACGGTCACCCAGGCGTTTGCGCCGTACAACGCGCCGATCGGATACTTCCAGCGCGAATACGGGTACACGCCGCAGGCCGTCTCCGCCAAGGGCAATGCCTTCCTGGCCGGGATCAGGGCGGGGTACGTCATGCCAACGGCCAAGCACTTCCCGGGGCTGGGGCGTGTCACGGGCAATACGGACGTGACAGGCAATGTGCACGACACCCAGACCACCATCAACGATCCCAACCTGCTGCCGTTCAGGAACGCGATTGCCGGGGGCGTGCGCTACATCATGGTCTCCAGCGCCTACTACGACAGGATCGATGCGCGGCCCGGCAAGATCGCGCCGTTCTCCACCATTGTCATGCGCACCATGCTCCGCTCACAGCTCGGCTTTACCGGCGTCATTGTTTCCGATGACCTGTGCAAC
>Ga0134128_10001827_pt1 | contig 26885 bp, 21 predicted proteins | sample KB31754_FD_96462 | JGI IMG/M metagenome (GOLD analysis project Ga0134128, IMG submission 96462) | Terrestrial soil microbial communities with excess Nitrogen fertilizer from Kellogg Biological Station, Michigan, USA - KB3-175-4 | ecosystem: Environmental > Terrestrial > Soil > Unclassified ...
CTGGGAGCCGGGGCTGAGCGAGTATAAGGAGATGCGGAAGAAATACCTGTTGTATCCCGATGGTGTTTCGCAGACGAAGTTTGTGCCGGCGAGAGACAGGCATATTTCCTATGAAGGGAGAATCCTGATGAAGAAGGATGCGGCCGTGCTGATGTGGCCCGGCACAGACGTTAGGATCGACTTTGAGGGCACGGAGCTATCGGCTCAACTTAAAGACCAGGACACGGCGAATTATTATAATGTGGTCGTGGACGGGATGGTGACAAGGAAGATCCATCCTGATACTACCCGGAAGGATTATCTGCTAGCTGATGGCTTGTCCTATGGCCGGCATTCGGTGGAGCTGTTCAAGCGGACGGAGTGGGATAAGGGCAAGACCTGGTTTTATGGATTTGATTTTGAGGGGAAGACTGTTCTGGCGGGTCCGCCGAAAAAGCCGGTCAGGAAGATGGAGTTTTTTGGCAATTCGATCACCTGTGGGTATGCGATCGAGGACCGGGTGGGTGATTCGCCCATAGGTTTTTTTGAGAATAACTATGATAGCTATGCTGCTCTTACCGCGCGGCATTTTAATGCTCAATGTCATTATACGGCCAAGAGCGGGATTGGCATTATGGTGAGCTGGTTCCCGCTCATCATGCCCGAGATGTATAACCGGCTTGACCCTACGGATTCGAACAGCCGGTGGAATTTTTCAAGCTATGTGCCGGATCTGGTAGTGATCAATTTGTTGCAGAATGATGCCTGGATCACCGATATGCCGACGAATGAGCAGTTCAAGCGGAAATTTGGGACACAGCGACCCAGCGAAGATTTCATTATCGGGTCTTACCGGAATTTTGTGCGCACGATCCGGGAGGTTTATCCCAAGGCGCAGATCATTTGCATGTTGGGGAATATGGATATCACCCGCGAGGGATCGCCGTGGCCGGGCTATGTCCAAAAGGCGGTGCAGGAATTGAACGATCCGCGGATATTTACCCTGGTCGTACCTTACAAGAATACGCCGGGACATCCGAAGACGGAAGAGCAGAAGGCCATGGCGGAGACGTTGATCGCCTTTATCGAAAAAAATATCGGATGGTAGCTTCGTTAATCTGCCTTATATGAAGGTGACCATCATCGAGGGCGCCTACTGATAAAAAAATGTTCGTTTAACAATAAATACTTATACCTTTAGCGTGAACGACGGCGCCTCTCCGGAAGCGCCCCAATATGCCTTCAGACGAGCCATCGACCCCGACGAACTTTCCTTTCATTTTCAACCCTATAGGCTCTGTCATGTATTATCTATTTTACGGGTTCCTGTACCTCGTCTCTCTTCTTCCGATGCGTGTGCTTTATTTGCTGTCGGACCTGATCTATGTGATCGTCTATCATTGTATCGGCTATCGAAAGAAAGTGGTGATGGACAATCTGCGTCATGCTTTCCCTGAAAAGACGGAGGTTGAGCGTATCCGGATTGCGAAGAAATTCTATCATAATTTCATCGACTCTTTTGTAGAGGTGATCAAGCTGATATCTGCCAGTGACCGCTGGTTACAAAAGCGATTTACGGTAGACGTACGCGCGTTGGACGAAGTATATGCGACGGGTAAGAGCTGCCAGATGCACCTGGGGCATACTTTCAATTGGGAATGGGGACAGCTCGTGATGACCGCTTTGACGAGATACCAGATACTCGTTGTGTATATGCCCATCGGCAGTAAGGTATTCGAAAAACTGTTCTACCGGCTCCGTACGCGAAGCGGGAACGTCTTTTTGCCGGCCCCGCAAATGAAGGAAGCCATTGTCCCGTATCTCTCCACTCAATACCTGCTAGGGCTGGTTGCCGACCAATGTCCGGGTAGCATGCACAGCGCCTACTGGATCGACTTCCTGGGCCGGCCTACTCCTTTTGCCAGCGGTCCGGAAAAGGGCGCGCGGAGCGGGCATCTGCCGGTGGTCTTTGCTTCTATCGACAAGCCGCGCCGCGGGCATTACCATGGAACTGTGCAGCTGGCGTGTATGGATGCCGGTGCGCTGCCGGAAGGCGAGCTAACTCGGATGTATGTACGCTACCTGGAATCGGTGATCCATAGCCGGCCGGATATGTGGTTGTGGAGCCACCGGAGATGGAAACATGCCTGGAAGGACGAGTATGAATCGAGGCGGATCGACGGAGGTATTACCGTAGTCACCTGATCTTTATTTTGTAATTTAGGGCTTATGGAAGTAATTATCCGGCCTTTGCTGGAGGCTGATCTCGACGCGGCGGATCGCGTGATGCGGCTGGCCTTCGGTACTTTTTTGCGGTTGCCCGATCCGCTGGCGTTCATGGGTGATGCGGATTTTGCCTATACGCGTTGGCGGGCAGATCCTGCGGCGGCTTTTTGTGCGGAGGCTGGGGGTGTCGTCGTGGGATCGGTGTTTGTGGGCAATTGGGGAAGTGTAGGCTTTTTCGGGCCATTGACGATCCATCCGGATCATTGGGATAGCGGGGTGGCGCAGTTGTTGTTGCGGCGGGTGATGGAATGTTTTGAGCAGTGGGGGACGCGGCATATGGGGTTGTATACGTTTGCCACGAGTCTAAAGCATTTGGCGTTGTACCGGAAGTTTGGATTTTGGCCGAGGTTTTTGACGATGTCGATGGAGAAGGTGGTGGCTGGCGGGGCTGCGGCTCGCGGTGCGGGGGCTCACGCTGCGGCGGCTGGCGGCGCTCGCGGAGCTGGGGCTGGCGGGGCTGCTGCGGCTTCGTGGACGAAGTTTTCGAATGTGGCTTTGGAGGAACGGGAAGAGATGTTAAACCGGTGTCGCGCTTTGACCGGGCGGGTGTTCGAGGGGTTGGACGTGGGGGTGGAGATCCGTTCGGTGGCTGAGCAGCGGTTAGGGGAGACCGTTCTATTATGGACTTTGGGCGAGCTAACGGGGTTGGCCGTGTGTCATTGTGGGGCTGGGACGGAGGCGGGTAGTGGGGTTTGCTATATCAAGTTTGCCGCTTCGCAGTCGGGGGTGGCGGCTTCGCAGTCGGGCGCGGCCGGCGAGGTGGAGTTTCGGCGATTGCTGACGGCATGTGAGGAGCTGGCCGCGCAACGTGGGTTGGCGAAAATGACGGGTGGCGTCAATACAGCGCGACAGGAAGCCTGGACCGCGATGCTGGAAAGCGGATGGCGCGGGACGATGGCTGGGGTAGTGATGCAGCGGCCTAACCAGCCCGGGTATAATCGGGCTGGCGTTTTTTTGATCGATGACTGGAGATAGGGTTTAGTATACTTTTACGATGCGGAAAAAGAACCTGTGAGGTTCGCCAATAATGCCTTCGGCCGCGTGTCGTTTTTTCAGGGCGTCCGATTTATGGTAGGCGAAGGCCTTGGTCGTGTCTGTGAGTGCTGTTACCACGGAGACTTTTGTGTTGTCGTCGAGTTCGTGGCCAACGACCCTATCCGCGATCCCATTAGCCATACGTTCTTGCCGGCCGGAGTCGAATGCATTGCGCCACACGTCCCAGTCCTTGACCGTCAACGTAGTTGCGGATCGGAGTGCTGGCCCGATGTTCGCGGTGTCCTGCCAGGTTTCTGTATAGAGGGTGATTGTCGGGACGCCGATCACTCCGCCCTTTTTCATTGCGGCCTTGAGACCGGGGTCTTTTGCGAATTCTTTGGCCTTGGCGGTGTCATCCACTTTCGTGACCACCATAACCATGTTAGAATCTTCGAATCCGCGGGCGATGATGAAATTGTGCAGGCCATGGGCCACGCGGGCAGAATCGTGCGCTTCATAGGCGGCTAGCCATTTGGGATAGTCGGCTACTTTGTGGGTGATGACCTCCACGTTTACAGGTGTCGTAACGATGGTGTTTACGGCCTGGGTTTTCGCGGCCGTGTCGGTTGCGGCGGTGGAGTCTGTTTTCTTGTCGTTGCCGCCTGATCCACATGAAGTGAGAAATGTTACCACCCCTAGGTAAAATAGGGCGGTGCTAAAACCGGAAAGTTTCATCGATTTTGAGTTTAAGCGTTAAAAAAGGGGGCGCGGGAAGGAGGATTCAAAAGATAAAGTGGCATTGAATATATGTATAATATATTGTAACAACAAAAATTTGTTGAAACGCAGGCTGGTAGCTGGGTATGATGCTGATAATCAAGTTTCGCTCCGGGATTAGTTGTTCGTGATTTTAGTTGTGCAACAATGCACTGCTGATCAACCTATTGATTATCGCATCACCAATGATACGATTTTGCAGCCAGACATGCTGGTCGTTTGCGGCGAAATAATAAAGCAGTACCTCGATTTTGCTCCTGCTTTAGTGGTTGAAATATTGTCACCTTCTACCGCTTTAAAGGACCGGCACAACAAATATTCGATTTACGAATCGCAGGGTATTCCTTATTATTTGATCATTTCTCCTGATAGCGAGGAGGTCGAGGTCTATAAATTAAACAATGGTGTTTATTCTCTTGACCAAAAAGGCAGGAATTTTACATACCAGTTTAGTTTGCCCCATTGCTTAGTTTCGATTGATTTTAAGGAAATCTGGTAAATAAAGATCTTTTATTTTTACTGATGCCCCTTTTTAAGTGCGTGGCCTTTGTGAACAGCTATGTGGTCGGTCTTGCTGGATTTGATCTCGTATTGGGGATCATCGGGGGTGGCGTGATGGGTGTATCCCTTATAGTCGAAATCTTTGGTGTGGATCTTTGTGATCGTGCCCGAGACATGGCCTGCTTCTGAATTCCAGGTTACGTGGTCACCTATCTTGAAGGATGGTTTCATAGAAGTTTTGGGCAAAGGTCGGATATAACCAGCACTTCCCTCGCGGTCAATACTTCAGGACGGTGAAAGTGCTGGTACATTTTGACGATCATGCCGTGGGCGTCAGGATCTTGGTGTCGGCGATGTTGTAAGTTTTTAGCTGGTAGTCGCCTTCGAATCGGGATTTTAATTTGTTTACCAATTCGTGATAGGTGCCACTTGATTCGTAGAGCCCGGCATCGGCCATCGAGATCCATTCCGTAAGTGAAATAAATTGATCTTTTTCATCGGCGGGTTCGAGCAACCATGCGCCGAGATTTCCCTTTTGGTTGCGGATGACGGGAACGATTTGTTCGCGATAGACTTTTTTGAATTCTTCAACATCCTGGGGATTGGCGGCGCTGAAGAAAGTGAGACGAGCGATCATAATGACCTCCTTTGTTTTAGAAAGTGATTAATTATGAAATAGAAAAGAGAAGCGACGGTGGGTGGGAATCGCGGTTTCCGGAGGAAAAGGAATTAAAGGTATGGATTATTTATTAAATATGTGGCTTTGCTGAAAGCGGACGAGGGGCGTTGGGGGGGCGCTGACGAATCCGACGCGGAGCCTTCGTTCCGAATAAGGGGGACCTCGGAGGCATGGGCCGGACCTGGGATCCGAGTGGTAACGCCGGGCATTTTGATAATAAAGGGAACCCTTTTTCCGTTATTTGGGTGCTAAATAAGCTAAACCTCAACGGAATGCCCTCATTGAAGCCTTTTTGGCTTGTATTGTGCCTGCGTATCTCGGCTTCGGCCCTGGCACAGCAGAGTTCCTTGTATACCTACCAGGACCTTTCTCATTTCTATTATGCCCGGCAAAAAGACTCTTTGAAGAAGGCCTGGGACTGCCCGGATGTCTTTAAGGAAAAGGCTGCCCAGAAAAAATACAAAGAGATCTGGGATGGCCGGACCGACCGGGTCATGGGCTATATTGCCGACGACGCGTATGTCCATGACAAGGAGGTCGGGGATTATATCGAAGGGGTTGTCAACCAGCTGGTGGCGGGCAACAGACAGCTATTGCCCATTCCTCCGCTGGTGATGCTTGACCGGGACCCCAGTGTCAACGCCTATGCGGTGGGAGGCAATTTCCTGGCAGTAAATCTTGGGCTAGTCGCCTGGTGCAGGACGCGGGAGGAACTTGCGTTCACCCTGGCACACGAGCTGTCGCATAATATTCTGAAGCATTGGGAAACATCGGCGTACGAAACGGCAAAATGGCTGAGCTCAGATGAATATAAACAGAGCGTAAATGCCGTGCTGGATTCCAAATATGAGCGGCTTACCCGATTGAGGAAGGTGATGGAGACCTATACCTTTAGCCGGACCCGTCACCAACGTTATCACGAGAGCGATGCGGATTCGCTGGCCATCATCCTGATGAGAAATAGCCATTTCGCTTTCAGCCCTTCGTTCTTCCAGCGGCTCGACAGCGCCGATATGGAATACCGCCAGCCTTTGCAGCATCCGCTGAAGGACTATTTTACCGTCTACCAATTGCCTTTTGACGATTCCTGGACGCAGAAACGCAGCCATGGTCTTTCCACGAGAGCATATAATTTTTCGGAATCGAGCAATCTGGAGGATTCGCTAAAGACGCACCCCGACTGTCTCGTGCGTTATGAAAAGACGAAACAATGGGCCACCCCCAATCCCACCTTTACCCGTGTTCCCCGTACTATCCACGATATCGCCGACCGGATGCTGATCTGGAATATGTATAATTCCACCAATGTGACAGCCTGTCTTTATCGCATTTTGCTGATCAAAGACCAGGGAAACACCGACCCCTGGTATGACTTCATGGTCAGCAATGTCTTTACCGCGTTATTGTTCGCAGATCACAAACTTTCCAGGTTCAATGCCATTGGCGTGATGCCCAAGGAATATATTTCCAAGGACTACTATGGACTACAGACGATGCTCGAGCAGATGCCCCGCGAGAGTCTGACCGCCTGGACGCAGTCGCTACAGGGGCAGGGTTTCTGGAAGACATTGCCACAGCCGGAAAAGGAGCTGAAGCCTCTTTTCTATGCCATCGCGCTCGATCCCGAAGACTCGGACAAAAATCGCAAACAGGCTGCCAAGACCTTCTTCGCGGAGAATGGCAACAGCATGTATTGTGAATTTGCACATGTATTTGAAAAATAAATATCCTAAACTCATATCCTGACTTATGAAAAACACAAGAATAAGGCTCATGCTACTGGGCCTGGTTTTATTTGGAGCTTCTGCTGTCCAAGCGCAGACAAAGGTCTTTAAAGAAGTGGCCGAAGGCATCTCCAGCCAATTCGAAGTCATCGTTCAGGATGACAAATTGGTGGGATACCTTGGTTTTACGCAATTGGAACAGGCCAGCGCGGACTCCTTCAATTACCGCATATCCATAATGGATGAGAATCTGAATGATATCGGGACGGTGAATTTCCGCGAGCGGAAACTTAATTTGGCGGGGGTTACTTTTGAGCAGGATGTCCTTTGCCTGGCGTATCTAAAGACCAATTTTCAGGACGTTCAGTATCACAAGAGACAGTTCAAGGAAGTGGTGGCCAATGCCAAATCATCCTTGTTTACGCAATTTATCTCTCTCGATGGGAAGGTGAAGGCAACCAGTGATGTGAATCTGATGATCACACCAAAGGCTCCGACGTACGGTAATATGATAGGGGCCAGCCTGAAACATGGCATCCAGCTCAGGAATATCCCGGGGGTCGGCTTTGCCTGTTTTGTAGGCGACGAGCAGCGGAATATGATCGTTGCCTATGATGCGAGCGGCAAGCAATTGTGGAAAAAGGACATTACCGACAAGGCTGATGAATTCGCTCTGCAGACGTCGAAGAATGATATCAACCTACTGGAAAAACAAAATAATTCCAGTGATCCCGAAAGTGGTTATATGCTCGCGAGCTTTAACGCGCAGAATGGATCGCCCTATCCCAAGGTCGCGCCCAAAGACAAGAAGGGCAATGACCTGAAGATCCTTAACATTGGAAACGATCCGGTTACCGGCGAACTGGTGCTGAGCGGCATGATCATCGATCCGCGCCGGTGTCCGCATAGGGGCACGGGCAAAGGGCTGCATCACGGCATTTACTGTGGGGTATTTTCTATCGATATCAAGGGACATACGAGGTCGCAGATAACGACCAATTATGCCTATTGGAACGACGAATCGAATCCTGCCTTCAGTAAAAGGGGCTATGTTCGGGAGGCTCATGCTTACAGCGATGTCCAGTCTTCCTTCAGGGACTATCAGGGGAACACGTGGTTCGCGGCTACCGGTATCCATCCCCGTTTTAGGACCGGGGGTATGATCACAGGCGCTTTACTCTTTTGGTTTTTGCTGATACCGCCAGCTGTCGAAGTGGGATTGGGATTTTACACTTATAATGCAAGGGATGTAGAACTTCTTAAGCTGGATCCCAAGGGTAATCTCACCTTTGCGAGTTCCATTCCGACGACATCGGGGCTGGCCAGGGCAGTCCAGAGCGTAGGCTTTAGCCTATATGAGACCAGCTTTTATTATATGCTCACCAATCCGGAAACCAAGACCGATTACCTGGTCGTGACCGATCCGAAGAATGTGTCCATCTATAATGTAGAGCAGAAGAAGATTGCCCGCACTATTCCGACGAAGGAGCATAAGAACACCTTCAAGGTATTGCCTGCGAAGGAGGGGTATTATATGGTGTCGGAGTATAATCAGAAGGAGAAGACGACGCGGCTTTCGATCGAGGCATTGTAGATGTGGTAGATGAGGCCAGGTATGTCGTTTGCATAAATATATAAAACATTATTTATGTTAACGGTCTTAGGCTTTATTATATACGCCACGTTCGCGGTGAGCAGCCCGGACTTTGGCAACAATGCCATGATCCCTACAAAATTTACCTGTCATGGCGCCAGCATAAGCCCCGCGCTTCAGCTTGGCGAGTTTCCCGCTCAGACGAAATCGCTGGCGATCATTGTGCATGACCCCGATGCGGCCCATCCGGGTGGGTTTACGCACTGGGTGGTATTCAACATCGATCCAACACGGAATATCCCGCAAGACTTTAAGGGCGGCGTGCAGGGCCTGAACGGACGCGGGAAGAGCGGCTATACCGGTCCTTGTCCGCCGAGTGGGGTCCATCATTATCACTTTATGGTGTATGCGCTTGATGCGCGGCTTCAACTGAGTGCGAAAACGGATAAGGCCGCGCTGGAGAAGGCTATGCAGGGGCATGTTCTTGCGCGGGGCGATTTGGTTGGGCTATATGGAAGCGAGAAATAGTGCCGGGGCCGGCGCAGGTAATTCGAGGGCTTTGGCGTAGCTTTATAGCAAACCTTGCTATGCTAAAAAATTATCTCCTTGTCTCCTTTCGGAATCTGTGGCGGCACCGGGGTTTTTCGCTGCTTAACATGATCGGATTAACGGTGGGCATGACGGCGTTTTTCCTTGTATTCTTATATGTAGGTTTTGAACTCAGCTATGATTCCTTTCATAGTAAGGCCGACCGCATCTACCGGATCGTGAGCGATGTGCAGACACCCACCGGGGTGCAGCATTTCAGCGGGCCGCCGGTGCCGGCGACGATTGGGATGCGCCAGGAATTGCCGGAGATCGAAAGGACGACGCGTGTTAGCCTGGGCGATAACTGGATGGTCATCCGGGGCGACAATGAGGCGTTCGAGACGGACGATGTGGCCCTCGCCGATTCGAATTTTTTTCGAGTTTTTGACTTTCCGCTTGTCAAGGGTGATCCGAGGACGGCCTTGTCGGGGACGGCAAACGTTGTTCTTTCGGAGACGGTGGCGAAAAAGTTCTTTGGCACTGCTGATCCCATGGGGAAGGTGTTGAGGATGTCACGGGGCAAATTCCCGTGCACCGTGACGGGGGTCCTAAAAGATATGCCTGAGAATTCGAGTCTCAAGGCTGCGATGATCATTTCCGTGCCAACCTTCGAACGCATGGATACAAGCTTGAATAGCGAATGGGACAACTATACCTGGACGGCCTATGTCTTGCTGAAACCGGGCGCCAGTGCGGCGGAGCTGCAGGCTAAATTTCCCGCCTACCTGGATAAGGTTGGCGGAGCAGCCCTGCGCAAAACGAGGATGACGCCCACCTTGCTGCTGGAGCCGCTGCGGGATATCTATTTGTATTCTACGCGGGATGATGCGCGAAACGGACATATCGAGAATGTCTATATCTTTTCCATTATAGCGTTCTTTATCATCCTGATCGCGGGTATCAATTTCGTCAACCTGACAACGGCGCGTTCGGTGGAGCGGGCGAAGGAGGTGGGTATCCGGAAAGTGGTGGGGGCGGGTAAGGCGATGCTGGCGGGCCAGTTTATCGGGGAAAGCATTATCCTTTGTCTGCTGGCCTATGTGCTGGCGGTGGGTTTGTCGGCCCTGCTGTTGCCGTTGTTTAATGCACTTGCGGGTAAAGCCGTCAGCGCCGGCATCTTCGCGAAGCCGCTCTATCTTTTGGTTTTGCTGGGGATCGCGATCCTGACCGGTTTTTTTGCCGGGTTATATCCGGCGCTAGTGTTGTCTTCCTTTAAACCCGTAGCCGTGCTGAAGGGGAAGTTCAGTACCGGGACGAGGGGGATCGTGTTGCGGAAGGGTTTGGTGATCGTTCAGTTCACTATCGCGATTGGATTGATCATCGCCACGATGGTCGTTTATTTTCAGCTGAATTATATGCGAACCCAGGACCTGGGGTTCAGCAAGGAGCAAAAGCTGGTGTTGGATTCGAGGGCCGATTCGGGTAAGCTGGCTTTCAAACAGTCGCTTGCCTCTCTTCCCGGCGTGGTATCGACGACGATGGCCAACTATGCGCCGGGGATGCTGTATTATCCGAGTCGGGCCAAGGTCGAAGACGTGCGGGGCGACATGCAGACTTTCGATGCCTGTGCTTTTATGGTGGATTTCGACTATATCAAACAGTTACACATGACCCTTGTTGCGGGCCGCGATTTCAACCGGGCTTTTGCTACAGACACCTTGCAATCCATGGTCCTCAACGAGACGGCGGTACATCAGGCCGGCTATGCGTCACCGCAACAGGTGATCGGCAAACGGTTTGAGCTATGGGGGCAGAAGGGGCGGGTGATTGGCGTTCTAAAGGATTTTCATCTCCGTAGTCTACAGGAACCGATAAAGGCGACCGCCATACTGTTATATCCGCCTCAATGTGATCTTGTTTTCGCCACGATCGATGGCCGCCGGGTGCCGGAGACGCTGGCCGCGGTGCAGGCCAAATGGAAGGAGCTGCTTCCCGACCGGCCTTTTAGTTATTTCTTTCTCGATGAATTCTTTAACCGGCAATACCGGAGTGAGATGCATTTTGGGCGGCTGTTCCTGAACTTTGCGATCCTGGCCATCGTTATCAGTTGTCTCGGGTTAATGGGGCTGGCGGCCTACAGTACGCTTCAGCGGACCAAGGAGATCGGCGTGCGAAAGGTGGTGGGGGCATCGGTGGGGAATATCGTATTCCTGTTATCCAAAGATTTTTTGAAATTGGTGGGCTGGGCATTCCTGATAGCCACGCCGCTCACGTGGCTCTTTGTGCATGCGTGGCTACAGGGCTTTGCCTATCGGATCGACGGGTATTGGTGGATCTTCGGACTGGCGGGGCTAACGGCGCTGGGGATCGCGCTGATAACCGTGAGCTTTCAGGCGATCCGGGCGGCTCTTTCCGATCCGGTAAAGAGCTTGCGCTGGGAGTAAGGTTCCTGGTTTTATTTTTCGGCTTGCTCGATGACTTCGGTGTTTAGCCGGATGTACTCGTCGCTTTTTGCGTCCGTTGCGGCTTTTACACCTTCTTTTGCCGTAGTGATGGCTGCGGTTTTGTCACCTTTCTTTGACAGGACGCGGGCTTTCCAGAGTTTGGCAACCATGGGCGGCATGCCGGGTATCTTTTCCAGTTGGTCGGCCCATTCCAGCGCCTGGTTCATATCCTTGTTGTTGTTCCAATAATAAATGACCGCGGCGTAGTAGGGCTTTTTATCCGTGTGCATCGCGGAGTCGATGCGGGCCATGACTTTTGCGTCGATGTCGCAGGTCAGATGGATCGTGAGCGAGGTATTTTCCCATAGCAGATGCAGCTCGCCGGTGGTGGGATACATGTTCTCGAACTGCAGGGCGAAGGTCTCGACGGGTTGCTGCAATTTTACGGGTTTGACATTGAAACGCAGGTAGTCGTCGGCCTGGTTATAGGTATAAGCTCCCCATTGTTTGGCCTTCTTGCTGAGGATAACGGTCCATTGATCCTGGCCGGGTATGGTGAACAGTCCGTACTCGCCGGCGGCTACTTTATTCCCTTCGATTGTGACGTCGTCGCTAAATGTTATCACGGTAGCTGAATTGGCGCCGGTACGCCAGACCTTATTGTAGGGCTCGACGTAGCCGAAAATTTCTCTACCTTTTACGTTCGGTCTCGAATAATTTAAGCTGATCGTCCCCAGGCCGAATCCCTGGGTAATTGTTTGGCTGGAGCTGGGTTGTGGGGTAATCTGTGCATAGCTGGCGGTGGAGATGCTTAGGGCGATGGCCAGCAGGCGGGGGAGTTTCATTTTGGTGTTTTGGATGTAAATATAGAGATGTGTCGTTTTAATAAATGAATTTATTATTCCGACCGCAGGCTGTTGACAGGATTGGCGCAGGCCGCGCGGATAGCCTGGTAACTGATCGTGGCAAAGGCGATCAGCGTTGCGGTGAGTCCCGAACCGACGAAGATCCACCAGCTGAGCGGTGTCTTATAGGCATAGTCCAGCAGCCATTGGTGCATGAAGAACCACGAGACGGGGACGGCTACGAGGAAGGCGATGGCTACCAGCTTGAGGAAGTCGATAGACAATAGTTTTACGATGCCGGTGACGCTGGCGCCGAGGACCCTGCGGACTCCGACCTCTTTGGTACGTTGGATCGTGCTATAGGACGCGAGTCCAAGCAGACCGAGACAGGAGATGAGGATGGCCAGAACGGCGAAGTTGATAAAGAGCTTGCCGAATTGTTCCTCGGCACGGTATTGTTTATTGAACGCCTCATCGAGGAAGAAATAACTGAAGGGGCGATTGGGCACCAACTGATCCCATTTTTTCTTCATGGCGGCGATGGTAGCAGGGAGGTTGCTGGTACCCACCTTGACGGAAAGGAAATTGCAGTCCGTGAAATCGAGACAGATGGTGAGCGGGTCGATCTCTTTCTGTAGCCCTTCGTAGTTGAAGTTTTTGATCACGCCGATGATCATCCCCTTTTTGCCCCACTGATCGAAGCGGCGGCCGATGGCGGCCTGCGGCGTCGGATAACCGAAGAATTGCGCCGCCTTTTCGTTGATGATCATGGCCTGCATGGTGTCGGTAGAGATCGTTTTGTCGAAGAACCTGCCGGCAAGTAATTTTACTTTTGTTTGTTCGAGATAGCCGAAATCGACATAGATAAGATCGGCATTGGCCACCTGCATTTCGCCCCGGCTGTTCTCGAGTTTCGAGTATGCGCTATAGGTGCCCTGGCCGGGGACGCTGCCGGAGAAGGCGGTAGATCGCACATTTGGCAGGGTTGCGATCTCCTGTCCGTAGGTGACTTTATGGCCATCGTTTTGTTCGTCGATCACCAGCGTTTGTTCTTTGCTGAACCCAAGATCCTGATTTTCCATATAGTTCAGCTGGAGATAGATGACCGCCGTGCCGATGATCAGGACGATGGAAATGGTAAACTGGAACACCACTAAAGAACGCCGCAGGAATAATCCTTTGCCGCTGGTGCTGAAGCGTCCTTTAAGCGAGGCGATAGGCCGGAACGAGGAGAGCACCAGTGCGGGATAGATGCCCGCCAGGAGTCCGATCGTCAGGGCTATTGCGCCCAGGATGAGGATGTTGCCTGGACGGGTGAAGATGCCGGTGCTCACGGTCTTGCCTGCCAGCTGGTTGAACCAGGGTAGCAGCAGGCTGCAGATGCCCAGCGACAAGACAAAGGCGATGAGGCTGATGAGGATCGACTCGCCGAGGAACTGGCGGGTAAGTTGAAACTTTTCGGCGCCGATGACTTTGCGGATGCCTACTTCTTTCGCTCTTTCGGTGGATCGGGCGGTGGTGAGATTGACGAAATTGATACCCGCGATCAGGAGGATGAAGAGCCCTACGATGGAGAAGATATAGACATTTCTTGTGCTTCCGTTCACCATGCCGCCGCGGGTAGACCAGTAGGTATCTTTCAGCTTTTCGAGGCTTAATATATAATCCTGTTGTTGCGCTTTGAGCTTTTCGCCGATATGTCTTTGGATGAAGGGTTTTAGCTTCGCCTGGAGGTTGGCAGGATCGACGCCGGGTTTTAGCAACAGGTAAGAATAACAGCTGAAATTCCCCCAGCGGTAATCGATGCTATCGCGGAAATGATTTTTGGTGGACATGGAGATGAAGAGGTCAGCCTTTATCGTGGAGTTTTCGGGTAGGTCTTTCATGACACCCGTGACCTTGGCATCGATGCCGCTATCCTCGAAGAGCAGGGTCTGGCCCATGGGGTCTGCGTTGCCGAAGTATTTTTTGGCGGTGGTCTCCGAGAGGACGATGCTGAAGGGTTCTTTGAGGGCGGTGGCGGGGTTGCCTTCGACCAGCGGGAAGTCGAAGATGGAAAAGAGGCTCGAGTCGGCGTATACGGAGCCGAATTCCTGGAATTTGTTCTCGCCTTTTCTTATGAGCGGATTGGCGGTGGAGAGCCGGACATAATTCTCTATTTCGGGATAATCGGTTTTCAAATTGAGCGCCATCGGCGCGGTAGTATTGGAGCTATGTTGGGGTTCTGCGGTCGAGATGAGGTCGGTGACGAGGCGATAGATACGGTCGCCTTTTTTGTCGAAGTTGTCGTAGCTATTTTCGAGACGGATATACTGGTAGATCAGGAAGAAGGCGGACATGCCGATGGCCAGGCCGATGATATTGAGGGCGGAGAAGCCCTTGTGGCGCATGAGGCTGCGGAAGGCGAGCGTCAGATTTTTCTTTAGCATATGGGGTTTTGCAGCGAATTGGGTGCCAGATCGTATGTTCGTGAGGAACATTTAGTTATTTCGCACCCGGGGGCCTTGGTGTTCGATTATGGTACAGTGGATGTACGGAGGCGGTTTGGGCGGGTTCGGGCTAGCGGGTTGCGGAAATTGCTATAGCTTTGGGCTTATGCCACTTCGAAAGGATTATCTGCTTGATCAGCTCCGGGATTTTTTTGCCGCTTTGAACAGGATTGCGGACCGTATCCAGGCGGGTGAGCTGGAGCGGGCGGAAGAGGAGATCGAGGCGCTGAGCTCTCCAGCGGCGGTGGAGGAGCTATTGGGGGCGGAGCTGCCGGCGGCTTCCGCAGGGATTGGTGAGGTCGGGGCTTCCCTGGGGATTGGTGAGCCGGTGCCTGCGCACATTTATGCGGCGTGGAAGTTTCAGGCGCAGCTGTTATTGTTGAAGATACGGTTGCTGGAGGCGCGGGGCCTTTCGACTGTGGAGCAGCGTGCGCAGGCCGTCGCGGTTTTGCGGAAGCTCATCGCTTTGAAGCCGGAGGTTTATGATATTGAGTTGGTGGAGCAATTGAGGGGGGTGGAAGGGGGTGGTGACGCGTCGGCGCGGCGGGAGTAGGGCGGATGAAGTTCCTGGCGTATATTGGGGCTATGGAGCAAATCGTTGAGATCCCGGTGGAGGTTCGCGGGGTGGAGCGGACCTTTTTGGCGCAGGTGCAGGCATGGCGGTATGGCGTGCGGTTTTTGGTCGATATGGACGGGGTAGAGGTGACGTTGGAACGCGATGATGCGGGGGAATTCAGGGCCATACTGCCGGAGGGTTTTGCCGGGAAAACACCGGATAAAGAGGCGATCGGCGCGATCATCGAGGTGCTGGCCTCGCTGTGATAGCAAAGCAGACGATCGCTCAGGGAATGTGCTCGTCGATGTCGTAATCACGCGGAAGCAGGTTGGAGATATTTTGGGTGATGGCCCAGGTCTGGAGATTGAGCACTTCGCTTTGAGGATAGTAGCTGCCGTTCTCGTCTATGGCGATAGGTTGTTGATCTATCAGCCGAATGGCGGACTCCGTATAGGCGATCCCCCTTTTGGGATTACCATAGATCACCGTACAGCTGTCGTAGAAGAAAAGGGTATGGGTCTGATCTTTTTGCACCGTCATCAACCCTTCCGGATCGGTGGAGGGCTCCATGTAATAATCGGGCTCACGCAATACCTCCCAATAGTGATGAAGACTATCCATAGGAATGGAATCGGTCCTGGTGACATTTGGTACATAGATCTCCTTTACCCGCTTCTTTTCGATATTGGGGACCGGCGTAGGGTATTTTACCAGGAACCCTTCTTCGTGTACCCGATGACCATACAGGCTGCGCATGAAATGCATCATCGAACCCATATAGGCGAGTTGACGATTGTTTTCCCACTTCTTCTTTTTGTCGATATCGTCCGTAGGTATGTCCCGAAACAGAGGATAGCCATAATACGACACGATGTGAGAAGCGAAATCACAGACAAATCGCTCAAGCCGATATTCCAACTCATAACCCAGGGCCTTGTTCTCGATCAACAACGGATCGACGGCGGTCACGGCCAGTTGGTTGCTTTTGAGATAAAAATGAAAGCGCAACGCTTCCTTGTTTTTGATCGTACAATCGGATGCGTTAGGCGTGGTGCCGATAAAATATTGCCAAAAGAGCTTTCCATATTTCTTCCAGCCATCCTTTAGATATGGTTCGACCGTGACCGATGCCAACTCGTCCGCTGCGGTATGGAGCGTTATCCGCATTGAGGTGGGAAGATTGCGGCTGCTGATCTCGACAAGGTAATTGGCATAGCCAATGGCCGAGGCGATGAGCTGGTAGCGACCCGGGGGAATCGCCAGGGCAAAGCTGCCGTCGTTCCTGGTGACGGTTCCCTTGGAAGTCCCGTTGAGGAATACACTGACACCCGGCAGAGGTTTGCCATTCGCGGAATCCCTGATGATCCCGGAGAGTACAGTGTTTTGTGCTCCGGCCGTAATAGTGGCTAGACAGAACCACAGGATTACAGCTAAGGGCAGGAGCTTTTTTGTCATCCGGTCAAAGGTAATCCTTCATTTGTTATCGAATTGTTAGCCGGGCGGTCCGGCGCTTAGCCGTATATTTGCGATCTATTATGAAAATCGCGTATATCACCTATAGCGGGGTGGTGAAATATTCTGCGGCAAATGGATTTAACGAACACCTCGACCTCGTGCCCTACTTGCGGCAAAAAGGATTGGACATCGAACAAGCTATCTGGGATGACCCGGGTGTGGATTGGGCGAAATATGATGTTGCCTTGCTAAAGACGCCATGGGATTATCACCGAAAGATTGCTGCGTTTGTGACCTGGCTCGACAGGCTGGAATCGTTGGGGGTGCGGTTGCTCAACGATTTTGCGACCGTGCGTTGGAACCTGGACAAACGGTATCTCGCGGAGGTCGCCGCGGCCGGTTTTGATGTGATCCCTTCGATTTTTTTGGATCGGGGTTGGAAGGGTGATCTGGCGGCTTTGTTTGACGAATTACGGACCGATAACCTTATCGTGAAGCCTTGTATCAGCGGCGGGTCCAAGAATACCGTGGCGATTTCATTGGCGGAGGCCTCGGCGGCGCGTGATGGCATCGTAGACCTGGTGAACCAGGGCGATTATATCGTTCAGCCGCTGATGAAAGAGGTTCAGGAGGGGGAATGGTCGCATATTTTCTTCAACGGTGTACATAGCCACACGATCCTGAAGAAGCCTTCGGCGGGCGATTTTCGCGTACAGCAGATCTATGGCGGAACGATCGAGCCGCTTTTTCCTACTTCTTCCGAGATCTTGCATGCGGCGTCCTATCTCGAGCGGTTCGCAAAGGATACTTTGTATGCACGGGTTGACGGGTTGATGGTGAATGGTAAGTTTATGCTCATGGAACTCGAGCTGATCGAACCTTTCTTGTATCTGTCGTATGAAGAGAATGCGGTAGAGAATTATTATCGGGCGCTGGCGGAGCGGTTATGATCTTAGCCTTTAAGGACGCGATAGCGGATATGGGTGGCTAAGGGGCCGTCGGTTGCATAGAGTTTCTCGAGCCTGATCCCGTGGTCCAGGATGTCGAAGAGCGGGACGCCGCCGCCGAGGAGATAGGGGGCGATGTGAACGAAAATTTCGTCGACGAGACCTGCTTTCAATGCCTGCTTGCCGGGCGATGCACCACCCAACTTGACGTCTTTGTTACCCGCGGCTGCTTTTGCGAGCTTGATGGCGTGTTCTATCCCATCCGTTACAAACGTGAGAGTGGACGGGCCCTTGGGTACCTTACTGGCCGGTGGCGGGTTATGCGTCAGGACAAAGATTGGCAAACCTTCTACAGGATGGCGACCATTCCAGCCGTTCGTGATGTCATATGTTTTACGGCCTGTGACGAAGGCGCCCGATTCTTCAAACGCCAGTTTTACGACGTCGAGATTGGCGCCTTCTTCCGGTTTGAATACCGGATTTTTATATTCGTTCTTACCGGAGAAATACCAGTCGAAGATGGCCATGCCGCCATTTTTGCCGAGGGGATATTGCGGGCCGTCGTCCGGGCCGGCGACGTAACCGTCGAGGGAGATGGTCATGTCTATCACTACTTTGTTCATGGTGGATGATTTTGTTTTATCAAAGCTACGACTGGTGCGCGGTTCGTGCGGGGCGGGTTTGCGACAATACGAAGGTTGAATTGCGACAGAAAAATCGGAACTTAGGGAAAACTTGCTTTATGGCAACGCTTACTCCACAGGAAAAGGCGGAAAAGACGTACAACATGGCTGCGGATCTTTTTGATGATTCGGCACTGGGATTTTGGGACCGCTATGGGCGACGGACGGTGGAGCGACTGGGTCTGAAGCCGGGTATGCGGGTGCTGGATGTTTGTTGCGGAACGGGTGCTTCGGCGCTGCCTGCGGCAGAAGCGGTGGGTGCGTCGGGGAGCGTTGTGGGAGTCGATCTCGCGGAGAGTTTGCTGGCGTTGGCTCGGGGGAAGGCGGCGGCGCGAGGGCTGCGGAACGTGGGGTTTATGAAGGCAGACATGACGGCATTGCCTTTCGGGCCGGAGCGCTTTGATGCGGTGATCGTTGTCTTCGGGATCTTTTTTGTGCCTGATATGGAGGAGCAGGTGCGGCGGCTTTGGCGACTGCTTCGGCCCGGCGGGCGGCTGGCTATCACGACATGGGGGCCTCGCCTTTTTGAACCGGCGTATACGGAATGGAAGGCGGTGCTGGCCGAAGTCGCGCCGGAATACGTGAGCGATTTCAATCCCCGGGACCGCATTACCACGCTCGAAGGAGTACTGCAGATGATCGAAGACGCGGTGCCGGATGAGGAGTCGGGCGCCGTCGAAGAGAATGGGCAGCAACAACTGATGGAACCGGAAGATTTTTGGCGGATCGCGTTGGGCAGCGGATTGCGATGGCCGATAGAGCAGATGGGAGAAGAGAAGGCGGCGATGGTGAAGGAACGATTGCTGCAACGCTTAACGGACCGGCCTGAAGGACCGGTGACAAGCGTTGAAACGAATGTGATCTACGGAGTTGTTTTGAGAAAATGACATTTTTTATAACTTAGTGCCGTGATTGTCTTGCCATCAGATAGGGAACGGGCGTTGCTGTGCCTCGTCGCGGAGGGCGATGAGGCTGCTTTCAGTGAGCTGTTTTATGCCTACCACCAGCGGCTGGGCGCCTATGTATACCGTCTCACCGAATCGAGGCCGGCCACCCAGGAGATCGTGCAGGATGTGTTTGTAAAGATTTGGGTAAAGCGATCGGGCCTGGCAGGCGTTGCGAATTTTGACGCCTACCTTTTTACCGCAGCGCGAAATCATGTCTTCAACTACATCCGGAATATGGCGCGGGAACGCAGCCGGCAGGCCGAACTGGAAGTCGTGACGACAGTGGAGATGGAGACGCCGGAAGAGGATTATCATTCGCTGCTGGATGAAGCCGTGGCACACCTGCCGCAGCAGCAGCAACGTGTATACCGATTGCATAAACAAGAAGGGCTTAGTCATGCGGAGATCGCCGAACGAATGCAGCTCTCCGTTGAAACGGTGAAGAAACATATGTCGCTGGCCTTGCGGGCCATCCGCGATCGTTTATCTATGAGCCGGCTGACCGGATAATTTTTTTCTTTTTCATTACCACTTTTTGCCGGCCGGGGTGTCTTCCAAGGGACAAATGGTTTTTTATGCCCCTGACCAGATTTGCTTTTTTATTCAGAAAATTTCATCAAAAGACGGCGACGCTCGAAGAGGTGGCGGAGTTCCAGCGGCTGGCCGCCATGGACGTGCATGCGGCGGATTTGCAGCAGCTGCTGGAGGAGGCCTGGACGGAGATCGATACGATGCCCGTATTCACGGAGCCGGAGAGCGAAGCGCTTTTGGAGCGGGTCCTGGTCGCCGGCCGGGAAGCACAGGAGGGGCGGGTATTGCGCGAGGACGCGGAGAGGTCTAAGGGGCGTGCGGTTGAAATGGCTCCGGTTGTCCGCTGGCCGCGAATCGTAGCGGCGGCTGTGGTGCTGGCGGGGTTGGGGATTGGTGTTTGGTGGTGGGGGCATTCGGGGGCTCGGAGCACTATGCCGGTGGCGGTGAGTAAGCCTGTGGCTGCGCCTGTGCCGGGCGGCAATAAGGCGGTCCTTATCCTCGCCAATGGCTCGGCTGTGACGCTGGACAGTACGAAGAACGGACTCGTGGCGATGCAGGGGGCAAGCAACGTGGTGAAAGTCGCAGGGGGGCAGCTGGCGTATGCGCGGAGTGGGATGGCGGGGGCCGCGTCGGGGGGCAAAGGGACGACGGCTGGAGACGCGCCGCGTGCGGATGGGGCAGCAACGGTTTTGTACAATACTATCCGGACGCCGAGGGGTGGACAATACGAGGTGACGCTGCCCGATGGAAGCCGGGTGTGGCTAAACGCCGCGACGTCGTTGCGTTTTCCTACGGCCTTTGCGGGTACCGACCGGACCGTGGAGCTTTCGGGGGAGGCGTATTTCGAGGTCGCGCGGGCGAAGGACCAGCCGTTCAAAGTGAAAGTGGGTGGGATGACAGTGGATGTGCTTGGGACGCATTTCGATGTGATGGCTTATGAGGACGAGGAGAACTTTCGGGCGACGTTGCTCTCTGGCGCCATAAGGGTCGAAGGGGGTGATGCGTCGAAAGTTTTGAGGCCAGGGCAGGAGGCGAACCTGGGTTTTGATGGCCGGGGGGTGACGGTAGCTGAAGCGGATACCGATCAGGCGGTAGCCTGGAAGAATGGATTGTTCCAGTTTGAAAGTGCGGGGTTGAAGGAGGTGATGCGTCAGGTGGCGCGCTGGTATGACGTGGATGTCCACTATGAGGGCGCGGTAGAACGGCATTTTTCGGGATTTATAGCCCGCAGTGCCTCTTTGGCGGATGTACTGCATCAACTAGAGCGGGCGGGTAAGACAAGTTTTACGCTGGAGGGGAGGACAGTGACGGTAAAACCAAAATAACCAGTTAGAGAACCTGGACGCCTGAAAAAAAAACGAAGTGCGGTTCGAGCGCACTTCGCGTAGTATTTGGGCGCTCTATTGTATAGACGTACACATATCGATAACCCAAACAACGCAAAAGTATGCGAATTGACGCTATTTGTGAAACGGCGCCACCGAGGCGTCGTATCCTAATCAAAACGTTACTAATGACCAAACTGACTGCAGTCCTATTAGTTACGGCTTGTCTGCAGGTGAGTGCCAAGGGGTACTCGCAGAAAGTGACCCTGAGTGAATCCGACGTTTCGCTCACAAAAGTCTTTAAGGAGATCCGGAAACAAACGGGTTTTCTCTTTTTCTATAGCGACGAGCTGCTACAGCAGGCCCGGAAGGTGAGCATCCATGTGAAGGCTGCACCGCTGCAAGCCGTGCTGGACAGCTGTTTCCGGGACCAGCCGCTGGGATTCGAGATCGACGGGAATGCCATCATCGTGGATGCACGGGCACCGGTGGCGGTGCCGCGGGAGTTGCCACCGGGGGAGATCACGGTCCATGGCCGGGTGACCGATCCCCAGGGCGTTCCGCTGCCGGGGGTCTCCGTGACGATAGTGGGAACGAGTCGCGGGGTGGCTACCGATGGAGTGGGGGAGTTTACGCTTGTCACAGATACCGGCGCCGTGCTGCATTTTACCTATACCGGGTATGCGGCCGTCGATGTACCGGTGAGGGGGCGGAAGACGCTGGTGGTGGCATTGAAGCTGTCGCAGCTGGCGCTCAACGATGTCGTCGTGGTGGGTTATGGCACGCAACGCAAGGTGAACCTCACGGGAGCGGTAGACCAGATCACACCGCAGGATCTCGCGGGCAAGCCGGCCGTCAATACCTTCGAGCTGTTGCAGGGGGTATCGCCCAACCTGATCATCCAGCAGCCCGATCCGTCACCGGGAGCGCCGTTGAACTTCAACATCCGCGGGGTAGGAACGATGAATGACAATACCCCGTTGATAGTCATCGACGGGATCACGGGCGGTAATCTTTCCTTTATGAATCCGCAGGATATAGAGAGCATCTCGGTGCTCAAAGACGCCGGCGCCGCCGCCATCTATGGTTCGCGTGCCGCCAATGGCGTCCTGCTGGTGACGACGAAGAAGGGGAAAAAGAACCAGCGTCCAACAGTGAATTACAACGGGGCCTATGGGATACAGGATTCGAAGGTCCTGATCTCGCCGTTGCCGGCCTGGGAGAACGCCATCTACAAAAATGAATCGCTGACGAATGTGGGGTTGCCGCCCATTTATGCTCCTGCCGATATTCAGGCCTTGAAGGCCGGGGGCGATCACGAATGGTTTTTACGCCAGATCCTTCATCATGCGCCGCAACAGAGCCATAATGTGAGCCTGGCGGGGGGAGGGGAGAATTCGACCTATTTCCTGTCGCTGGGAAATACCACGCAGGCCAGTAACCTGGTAGGTCCCAACTACGGCTATACGCGCTATAATGTGCGGGCGGCGGCTACTTCGGACTACGGGATACTCAGGGCGGGCGGGACGCTTGCTTTTACGCATGATGAGCTGAAACAAAATTCTTTTGGCAATGGCTTTTTGATGGCCGATGCCGAGCGGACACCGACCAATTACCAGATGGTCGATTCGCTGGGCCGCTATTTGACGAATTCGGTCCTGACGCAATTCAATCCTTTGGGCATCCTGCAAAAGGGTGGCTACCAGGATATCACGAACGATGATTTCTTTGGTCAGGTGAACGCCGAGATTGCGCTACCCAAGGGTTTCAGCATCAAGGGTGTCGTGGGGGCGGATCTCAACACCTATCATTTCTTTCAGCGGGTAGCGCAGGTGAATTTTTTTCCGCAGGGCGTCTATGGGAGCGACCGGAGCACGGGTGATAACTGGAAGCAGACCGTATTCACGAATCTCCAGCTGATGGCGGAATACAACCGGACCTTTGGTGACCAGCGGGTGAGCGCACTGGTAGGGGTGTCGAATGAGTCCACTACCGGGCATGGCAGCACCAATTTTTATATGTACACCGACAGTATCCTGGGTACGCCGACGACGGGATCGATCGTCGCGACCAACGATGCGATCAGCACGCAGAATCCGTATGTGAGCAGCCTGAACTCGTTGTATGGCCGGGCCACTTACAATTATAAGGGCCGGTACCTGGTCGAGTTCGATGCCCGGTACGACGGTTCTTCGAAATTCCCGCAAGCCATCCGCTGGGGCTTCTTTCCGAGTGTTTCGGCGGGGTGGCGGCTTACCGACGAACCATGGATGGATGGATTCCGTGGTAGGTACGGTGAGCTGAAGCTCAGGGGTTCTTGTGGGATACTAGGTAACCAAAGTGTGAAAGATTATCAATATCTGACGACCTATTCGTCCCTCACCAATGAATATGGTTTCAACAATACGCCGGTGGCGGGTGAGTCCTTTACGTTTTCAAATCCCAACCTTACGTGGGAGCGGGCGGCAACGTTGAATGGCGGTGTGGATGCCTATCTGCTGAGCCGAAGTCTGACCGTGTCGTTGGATTATTTCAACAAGCTCACGTCACATATCCTTTTGGTTCCGGCGGTCCCCGGCACGTTTGGAACGGACTTGCCCTACTATAACGCAGGCAAGATGCGTGATCAGGGTTGGGAGGTTTCGCTGAAATATGTGTTGCGTGGACGGTCGTTTACGCACAGCTTCTCGGTGAACCTGGCCGACAACCACAATGAAGTGGTTTATTTCGAGGGAACGCAACGGCTTGTCGGCGATGCGGAGCTGCAAACCGTGACACGCGCGGGAGTACCGTTCAACAGCTATGTGGGCTACCGACGCGACGGCTATTATCAAACTACCAGCGACGTGGCCAAATACCCCAAAGTGGTAGGAATAACGCCAATACCGGGTGACATCAAATACAAGGATAAGAATGGCGATGGGATCATCGACAGCCATGATATGTATGTGCTGGGGAATCCGTTCCCGCGATACACCTTTGGGTTTACGTACAATGTCACTTACCGTGGCTTCGATCTGAATGTGTTCATCCAGGGGGTGGGCCGGCGGACGATGTTCGTGCGAGGCGAGCTGGTGGATCCGTTCCAGGCGAACTATTCCTACAATATCTTCAAGCATCAGCTGAATTTCTGGACGCCGACGAATCCGAATGCGGCCTACCCTATTCTGAGCGCCAATGGCAGCCCGTCGCAGCAAAATGACTACAATGTGCCATCCAACCTGTATCTGTTCAATGGCGCCTATGCGCGGTTGAAGAATGTGCAGCTGGGCTATTCGCTTTCACCGCGGGTTTCCCGGATGTTACATGTACAGCATGTAAGGGTTTATTTCACGGGCCGGAACCTCTACACGCTTGCCAAGGTCAAGTTCCTGGACCCGGAATCCACGGAGTTCGACAGTAATGTGAGCAATGTGTATGGTAACAACCAGAGCGGGCGGGTATATCCCACACCGATATTCTATGGCGGTGGGCTCGATGTGACTTTTTAACGATTAAAACGATCTCTATGCGATCCCGATATTATTTTGTTTTTGTGCTTTTTGCGGCTTTTGTGCTTTTTGCGGCTGCCGGCTGTCAGAAGCTGAATCAGGCGCCGACGGACCGGTATACGGATTTCAACTACTGGTCGACGCCGCAGAATGCCAATGCGTTGCTGAATACCGCTTATAATCAGATGTTCTATAGCGACTATTTCTTTTATAACGAAGGCCTTTCCGACAATGCTTATGAAGGCAGGGGCGATCAGAACAACACCTTTACGCTCTCCAGCGGCAGCTATAATGCTTCGCTGGGCCGGTTCGACGAGGAATGGTCAAGGCATTACCAGTGTATCAAATCCTGTAATGTGCTGCTGGACAACGTCGACAAGATCCCTGCTTATCCGGCTGACCAGAAGGCATTGCTGGTCGCGCAGACGCGGTTTATCCGGGCCTTTGCATACTGGCAGCTGATGACGTGGTTTGGGGACGTTCCGCTTTTTGTGCATGATATTACGCTTGCCGGGAGTCAGAGCATTGCGCGGACCCCAAGGGCGCAGGTGTTGCAGTTTGTCCTTAACGAGCTGGATACGGTGAAAGCCGTGCTTCCCAAGAGCTGGGATGCGGCCGATCAGGGAAGGATCACGAGCGGAGCCGCCGAGGCATTGAAGGCGCGGGTAGCGTTATATGAAGGTAACTGGCAGGACGTGGCTAACATCTGCGACACGTTGATCAATACGTCTACCTATGGATCCTGGTCGCTGGTGCCGAATTATTCCCAGATCTTTAGTCCGGCGAACGAACATAATTCCGAGGTGATCCTGGATCAGGAATATGTGCCGAATGTGCGGACTTACGCCTGGACGTTCGATTTTATCCCGATCTCCGCGGGGGCCAGGGACAACGCGCTGGCGCCAACGCAGGAACTGGTGAATGACTACCTGATGCTGAACGGAGACAGCATTAATCAGGCCGGCAGCGGATATGATATCACCAACCCATATGCGAATCGCGATCCGCGGATGACGGCTACCCTGGTGTATGATCAATATGTATGGACCAATCCCAATGGATCTACGCAGACGATCTATATCAAGCCGGGAACCGATCCCAACAAGAGCGCGCTCAATGCCTATGTCTCCAATGGCGGGTTCACTTCGCCCACGGGTTATTACTGGCGGAAATATTTCGATTCCACGGCGGCGCCGGGTGAGGTGTCGGGGCTCGACCTGATCCTGATCCGGTATGCCGATGTATTGCTGATGTATGCGGAGGCGATGAACGAGCTGGGGCAGATGAACGCATCGGTTTGGAGCCAAACGATCGGTGCCTTGCGTGCGCGTGCGGGTTTTACCGATCCGAATGCGCTTTCATTCAGTGCCGCGTGGTCGCAAAGCGATCTGCGGACGATCATCCGCCGGGAAAGACGATGCGAGCTGGCCTTCGAGGGCTTGCGCATCTTTGATATCCGTAGGTGGAAGACGGCGCAGGCTGTGTTAAACGGCTGGGTGCATGGCGCACAATATGGTGATCCTACGGTCGACAATGGGTTTGTGCGGGTATCGAACCGCATCTTTGACCCGACCAGGGATTATCTGTGGCCGATCCCGACGTATGAGCTCGAACAAAATTCGCATCTCACCCAAAATCCAAATTACTAAACGCTACTATTATGCAACGCAAGATATTTTTCTTTCTTTTGGTGGTTTTTGGCGGCTGTTTGGCTGCTTGTAAAAAGACCTACAATTATTCGCTTGATCAAACGGTGAGTCCGGTGGCCAACCTGTTTGCTCCGCAGGACAGCTTATTCGTGGCGCTCAATCCTGCATCTGGGGCGCTGATCACCTTTGAATGGTCGCCTGCGCTGGCGGCCGATGGAAGCCTGGTACAATATGAGCTGGCCTTCGATACCGTCGCCGATTTTAAACATCCGCTTTTTAAGGTCGCCAGTGATGGGACGGGTGTCAATAGCCAGGCTACGGTGAGCCACAGCACGCTGAACCAGATTGCCAAGAGGGCGGGTATCGCGGCGCTGGACACGGGTAAGCTCTACTGGACCGTGTATTCGACTAAGGGACTTAATGAAGTGCAGGCTGCCCAGACCAATGTGATCGTCGTGGCGCGGCCGGCGGGTTTCGATA
>Ga0134128_10001828_pt1 | contig 26884 bp, 23 predicted proteins | sample KB31754_FD_96462 | JGI IMG/M metagenome (GOLD analysis project Ga0134128, IMG submission 96462) | Terrestrial soil microbial communities with excess Nitrogen fertilizer from Kellogg Biological Station, Michigan, USA - KB3-175-4 | ecosystem: Environmental > Terrestrial > Soil > Unclassified ...
CAGGGGGTCAAAAACCAGGGATGGAAAGATTCCGGGGACGCCATTATTTATCCCGACGGGAGGATTGTCCCCGATCCCATCGCCGGCTGCCCCATTCAGGGCTTCGCCTACGAGGCCAAGCTGCGCATGAGCGAGCTGCTGTGGCTGGCCGGCGAGCGCAGTGCCGCCGCGCGCGTGCTGTGGCAGGCCCATGAACTGAAAAAGCGCTTCAACCACGCCTTCTGGATGCCGGAGGAGAACTACTTCGCCATGGCCCTCGATCCGCGCGGCCGCCAGGTGCGCTCGGTGGGATCGGATCCGGGCGATGCCATGGCCACCGGCATCATCGCCGCCGCCCAGGTCACCGCCACCGTGGACCGCCTGTTCGCTCCCGACCTGTTCAGCGGCTGGGGCATCCGCACCCTCTCGGAGCGTCACTTGGCCTATAACCCTTACAGCTACCACCGCGGCTCGGTGTGGCCGGCCGAGAATGCCGCCATCGCCGTCGGGCTGCGGCGTTACGGATTCACCGACCGGCTGGCGGAGCTGATGCACGCCCAGTTGCGCATCGCCGAGCGTTTCCAGTTCGCCCGTCTGCCGGAGGTCATGTGCGGCCACGGCGAGAACGACGCACAGCCGTTTCCGCCCGTGTATCCCAAGTCCTGTTCGCCACAAGCCTGGTCGGCGGGCGCGCCGCTCATCCTGCTGCAGATGATCCTGGGCATTTATCCCTTTGCGCCGGAGCGCATCCTGTTCCTGGATCCGGCTCTGCCGCCGTGGTTAACCAACCTGCGGCTGGAGCGTCTGCGGGTGGGCGAAGCCAACCTCGATCTCGAGTTTCGCCGCACCCCCGAGGGGCACAGCGAGTTTCAGGTGACCCGCCTCGAGGGAGACTTGAAGATCATCCGCCAGCCCTCGCCCTGGTCGGTGTTTGCCCGCCCGGCGGAGCGGGTGGCGGATTTTGTCGCCTCCCTGCGCGCCGCCTGAGTCTGGCGGCAATTTTCAGGGAACTCGAAGCCGGCTCTGGCACGTATGATCGGGGTATGAAGCATTGCGCGGCTGCTCTCTGTCTGGCGGCCGGTCTGGCCGTAGGGGCGGTTCCCGTCCTGCAAGCGGCTCAGGTCGGCAGCTTTCACCGTCAACTCACTGTCAGCGGCCCCGTGGTGCTGTATGTGGGCACCGGCTCGGGCTCCATCCACGTCACCGGCACGCCCGGCAGCGCGGTAACCATTGACGCCACCATCTCCGACAATGGCGGCTTCTGGTTCAACAGCCCCGATCCCAAGCTGATCCGCCAGATCGAGGACCATCCGCCGATCGAGCAGAGCGGCAATACGATTCGCATTGAACGCCCACACGATTCGTGGTTCGAGCATCTGTCGATCTCCTACCTGATCACCACCCCTCCCGACACGGAACTGCACGCCAACGCCGGCTCGGGCGCGGTCGAGGCGGGGGGGCTGAAGGGCAACGCCGACCTGCAGACCGGTTCGGGGCACATCCGCGTGGAAGACATCAACGGCAGCGTACGCGCCGGCACCGGCAGCGGCGGGATTGAGTTCGGCCAAATCACCGGCGACGCCCGCTTGACCACCGGCAGCGGGTCCATTCGCGGAGGTAGCATCGGCGGACACGTGTACGCCTCCACCGGCAGCGGCCACATCAGCATGAACGGCATCGGCCAGGGGGGCGAAGTGCACACCGCCAGCGGCGGCATGGACCTCGACGGGGTCAACGGCGACCTCAATGCCCACTCTTCGAGCGGCGGCGTGCGGGTCGGCGGCACCCTGGGCGGGCAGAATCAGTGGCGCATTGGCGCCGCCAGCGGCAGCATCGAGATTACCCTGCCGCAGTCCACCTTCACCGAAGCCCGCCTCGACACCGCCTCCGGCAGCATTCACGTCGGACTGCCGCAGCGCGACAGCCAGATCGGCCGCCACTCCTGGAGCGGGGTGATCGGCAGCCGCTCGGGCTCGCCCACGGCGATGCTGGTGGCCAGCGCCGCCAGCGGCAGCATTACGGTAAATTAGCCGCCTCCCAGGCGGTTCAGCAGGCGCACGCCGCCTATTCGTTGTCGAAGGGGGGCGGGGGCCTGTCCTTCCACATCTCGCGCCGAGTGGGCACTGGCAGGTCTTCGTCACCGTCGAGGGTGTGGAAGCCCGCTCGGATGCGCTTGAACACGTCCAGGGCCGACTCTTCCTGCGCGGCGGGCGTGGGCTTGGGCGCGTGCCTGGGTTTGTCCGATTTCAATTGACACCGCCGGGGCGTGGGGTGAAGTCCACCGACACGGCGAGGCGTTCTCCCTGGACATCGAGCACATTACAGAAGGTGCGCGCGCCGCGGCGGTTGAACTCCAGTGAAACCTGCGACTCACCGATGCGCAGATGATGCACCCGCAGCCAGGCCAGCCATTCGGGCAGCATGGGGTTGACCACCCGCAGCTCGCGGCGCGAGGCGTTGGGTCGCAGGCCGAGGGCGGAGGTGAGCAACAGGAACCATGCGCCGGAGGCCCAGGCCTGGGGCGAGCAGGAAACCGGATAGTTGACCGGCTGATCGAAGTCGTTGCGCTGCACCCCGACGAACAACTCCGGCAGCCGCTGGTCGCGGAAATAGTTGGCGGCCTGAAACAATCCGCTGAGCAGGCGCAGCAGCGGCGGTTTGAAGTCGTGAAAGGCGAAGCCCTGGGCGATGAGCGAGTTGTCGTGCGGCCAGACGGAGCCGCGGTGATAGCTGAGCGGGTTGAAGGTGGATTCGTCGGCGGAGAGGGTGCGCACGCCCCAGCCGGTGAACATGTCGGAGCGCATCAGCCGGCGGGTGACCTGGCGCGCCCGCTCACGGCCGATGATGCGGCTCCACAACAGATGGCCCACGTTGGAGGTGACCGGGCGCAGCGGGCGCTTGTGGCCATCGAGGGCGGCGGCGTAGAAGCCATCCTCCGGCATCCAGAACGCCCGCTCGAACTGCCGCGACATCTCCGTCGCCTGGCGGCGCAGCCGGTCGGCGGCGCCGGCGTCGCCGTAGGTGCGCAGCAGGCGGGAGAAGCGATAGCGGGCATCGTAGCAGTAGCCCTGCACCTCGCACAGCGCCAGCGGACCTTCCGGCAGGGATCCGTCGGGTTGCAGATAGGCATCCCAGGAATCCTTCCACCCCTGGTTGGCGAGGCCCTGGGGCGAGCGGCGCTGAAACTCGACGAAGCCATCGCCGTCGAGATCCCCCGATTCCTCGATCCAGGCAAGGGCGCGGCGCGCGGCGGGCATCATCTCTTCCAGGAACTCGTCGTCCCCGGTCCAGTTGTAGGTTTCGTCCAGAACGATGAGGAACAGGGGGGTGGCATCCACCGAGCCGTAGTAGGGCGAGTGCGGCATTTCACCCGACCGGGTCATCTCGCCGTCGCGCATCTCATGCAGGATTTTGCCCGGCTCCTCATCGCGCCAGTCGTCGCGCCGCGTGCCCTGATGGCGGGCGAGGAAGCGCAGCGTCTCCTTGGCGAGATGGGGATGCAGCATCAGCGCCTGGAAGCTGGCGATGAGCGAGTCACGGCCGAAGATAGTGGCGAACCAGGGGATGCCGGCGGCCACGATTTCGCCCGCATGAGGCGCCGCAACGCCGCAATCGCCGGGAGCGACGACACCCCCCTGGAAGGGCACCCGCAGCGAGAAGAAGTCGCTCATGGCGGTCTGCAGGCAGCGGCTGAAGAGTTCGTCGCTCGACTCGAAGGCGGTGGTGGCGCGCTCCCACTCCTGGTAGCTCTGCCGCCGCCGCGCCAGGCAGGAGGCAAACCCGGGCTCGCCGCGGATGGCGCCCGCCACACTGGCCCTTGCCGGCGGCGCGCCCACCTCCGTGGCCACCACCGCCAGTACCGTCTGCCGCACGCCCGGTTCGAGCTGCAGCTCGAAGCGCGCGTGGCCGGGTTCGACCTGCCGCGGCGGCGGCTGAAAACTGATGCTCGTGGTGCGGAACTGGTCATCACGGCCGAAGTAGCTGAACACCGCGCCGTCTGCCCGTAACACCGGTTCGAAGTAGGTTCCAGCGCCGGTGCGCTGCATGCCGCGCACCTGAAAGACGTCGAGGAAGTCGGCGGCGAAGTGAATCTCGATGTTGAGCGTGATCGTCTGCAGGCTGTAGTTGTGAAAGCTAAGCCGGTCGAAAAACTGCTCCGCCAGCAACTGCTCGCGGTGGATGTGGACGGTGTTCTCGGGCAAGTCGAGGTTCTCGCGCACCATGATGTTGGAGGTGGTGAGCTCGATCTGAGCCAGAATGTTCTGCTGGCTGGCCGAGGACAGCACCACGGTACGCTGACCATTGACCTTAAGCTCCCAGTGGCTGAGGAAGCGGGTGTCGAAAAGGAACAGGCCCACATCGCTGGCGCTGGGCGGGGAGATGTCGCCGGCCAGCGCGGTCGCCAAAAAGGCCTTGCCGTCAATCAAGGTCAGGTTGTTGATGCGGCGCGGCTCGCTCCCGCGCCCGTCGCGGGGCGGCTCCGGCGGATGCGCCGACACCTGCAGACCGTTCAACACGGCTTCATGACCGGCTGCCATCTTGGATTAGGATGCGAACTGCAAGCTGGACGTTTCGCTCTCGGCCGCCGCTTGCAGCGCCCGCTGGTAGACGGCCAGATAGCCATCCACCATGCGCGCCAGGCTGAAGCGGCGTTCCAAATACTCGCGACACTGTGCCGGGGAAATGTCCAACGAGACGCAGCGATCCGCCATGTCTTCCATGTCGCGGCAAAGCCAGCCTGAAGTGCCCTCCTCCACCACTTCGGGCGCCGACCCGCGCCGGAAGGCCAGCACCGGCACCCCGCACGCCATCGCCTCCACCATGACCAGCCCGAACGGCTCCTCCCATTGGATGGGAAACAGCAGAGCCCGCGCCCCGGCCAGCAGCTCGTTCTTGCCATCGAGGTCCACTTCCCCGACGTATTCGATGCCGTGGCCCAGTTGCGGCTCAATCTCCCGCTTCCAGTACTCCTGAAATAGCGGCTGAATCTCGCCTGCGATTTTGAGCGGCAGTCCGGCGCGGCGAGCCACCTGGATGGCTATATGCGTGCCTTTAATGGGCGCCAGCCGCCCGATAAAGCACAGGTAATCACGCCGCCCCGTGGCCACCCGGTAACGACGGTGGTCGAGACCGTGGTGGACGACCGAAAGTTGCGGCAGGCGCTCGCGTTGTGCCTGATTGTGGCTGATGGCCACATAGCGGATCCCCGGCAGGCCGGCATAGTAGTGGCTCAGGGCAGCATCGTGCGGATGGTGCAGCGTATAGACAAAAGGCCGGTTGACGAAGCGGGAGATATGCAGTCCCGGGGCATTGTTGATGTGCAACACATCGCAGGTTTGGGCGGCGTCACTACAGGCCCAACTGGAGTGGTCGAGATCCTCCAGGCTGCTCTCGAGCGCCGACTCAATCGGCCAACGCCCGTGGGGGACCCGCCAGCGGGTTTCGCACCGCACCCGCGAAGACCCCACTGTATAGACGATCGGGTGATGGCCGCGCGCCTGCAAACCCTCCGCCAATTGGGCAACAAAGAGCTCCGTGCCTCCATACCGCTCCGGCGGTACGGAGATGAACGGAGGCACCACAATGCCGATCCGCATACCAAAGTGTTAGAGCGGGACGGCCGGGCTGAGGCTGTATGTACTCAGGCCAGAGAAGGTCACCAACTACTGTAGGGCGTGCCGTCAAGGCCATTGCCGGGCGCGCCGCTATGCACGTCCACGATGCCCGCCAGCGACTGGTCGGGCGACATCATGGTGTCGTCGGAGTTGGTCTGCCAGGTGGTGGAGGAATGGGTGATGGGGTCCACCGGCAGGGCACGCAAATACCCGGCACTGACCAGGTCGTCGAGCGACTGCGGCGCCTGCTGCTTGTCGAGCGTGTACTGGTCAATCAGCGAGCGCAGTTGGAACAGGTCGTCGTGCAGCACCGCCTCCTGCGAGGCGCGGATCGAGGTGCGGTAGTTGGGCACCGCCAGGGCCAGCAAAATGCCCATGATGGCGATCACCAGAATCATCTCGATGAGCGTGAACCCGCGCTGGATACTGCGCCTCACCATTTGCTGAACTCCGTGCCGTCGAGTGCTTTGCCGGGCGAGGTGGTGTAGACGTCAAAGACGTCCTGGCCTCCCCAACTGGTGGAATCTGGATCGTCCTGCACCGAGCGCAGCCCCCATTCATAGGAGTTGGTCATCGGGTCCTTGGGAATGGCGCGCAGGAAGCGGATCTTCTCGGTGCCCATGGGCACGCCGTCCACCAGGGTCTGTAAATCCGGGGGATAGCCCTGCGAGTCGGTCTGAATCTGGATCAGGCCGCGGTCGGCGGCATCCTTGTAGCGGTCAATGGCGGTGCGCATCTCCAGCAGGTCGGCGCGAAGCTGGTGCTCCTTCTGGCGTTCAATCGAAACCCGCGCCAGCGGCAGCGCCATGGTGCTGAGCACCACCAGGATGGCGGTGGCCACCAGCAGCTCGATCAGCGTCATTCCGGATTGCCGGCGTTGCATCATCACTGCTACTGCTTGATTTCGACCGTGGCCGCGGTGGCGGTGAGCGGCTGCGGCGCGCCGCCGGGCCCGCGGGCGCCCAAGCGGCTTAGGCTGAGCGGCGATTCCCCCGCCGCCTTGGGCATAAACGTCACCGTCAGCACCGTGCCGCCACCGCTCAGCCCGCTGGCATTGGGCGGACGGCTGAGGCTGACCTGCGCCGTGCCGGTATCGGCATCCTCGCGATGCACCAGCGCCGGAACTTTGGCGTCGCTCGACAGGAACTCGCCCAGGTTCATGGCCTGGACTTCGAGCAGCTTGGGATCGTAGTTGAGTTGGAAGGTCAGCGCGTAGGCGTCCCTGGCCTGCTTGAGGTCGAGGCTCACGGTGAACGGCTTGCCCACCTGGACAGCGGGCCGCGCCGGCAGGATCACCAGTTGCGGGCCTTCCGGCGCGGGCGCGGGTGCAGCCGCGCCGGGTGCGGGCGCTACCGGCTCGGAGCCGGACGGCGGGGCGGCGGGCGTCTGCAATTGCGCCGGCGGAAGCTCGCGCAACTCGACGTTGTCCTGGGTGCCGGTATCCAGGGCACGCTCGTCCTGCGCGGTGATGTTCAGGCTGTGCACAATGTGCGGGGTGAGCACGACGACGATTTCGGTGTGCTGGGTCTCGTCGTGGGTGCTGGAGAACAGATACTTGAACAGCGGAATCTGGCTCAGGCCGGGGATGCCGTTGACGTTGTGGGTCACGGTGTTGACCATCATCCCGCCCAGCACCGAACTCTGGCCGTTGCGCAGCTCGATGGTGTGATCAATCACCCGGTTGCCGATGATCGGCTGCTGGATGCCCCCGAGGTTCACGTAGCCGTCCACGTTGGAGATCTCGATGCGCTCCTTGAGCAGCACCGAATTGTCACCGTGGATCTGTGGCGTCATGTCAATGTTCACACCCACCGGCTGCTGGGTGAACTGGGTGTTGACCAGTGGGTTGATGCCCACGCCGCCGATGCCGGGCTGGAAACTCCCGGTGGCCACAGGAATCTTCTGACCGATCTGCAAGGTGGCCTTCTGCCCCTGAATGGCGCGCAGTTGCGGCTCCTGGATGGTCTGGGTGTTGCTGTCGTTGAGCAGCGCGTTGAGCGTGGCGTTGGGGATGGTGACCGAGAAGTTGCTGCTGCTGAGATGGGTCAACTCGTTGAGCGTGGGCGAGTTGGTGGTGGTTGTAGTCCCGGTGCCGTTGGTATTGTTGCCGTTGTTGTTGTTGTTATTGCTGTTGCTGTTGGTGGTGGCGGAGGTGGGCGCCTGCAGGCCGATGCTGAAGCTGGTGGGCGGCAGCAGGCCCAGGTCCTGGGCGCGATCGCGGTTGACCTGCAGAATGCGCACGTCCACCACCACTTCCGGCGGCGCCTTGTCCAGGTCGTCGAGCAGCTTCTGCACCATCGCCACCTTGTCGGGGGTGTCGCGCATGACCAGGGCATTGACGCTGGCCACCGGCACGATGTGCGGCTGCGGCTGCATCAGCCCGCGCAGCGCCTGCGCCAGCTCGGTGAGGTCGGTGGGCGCTTGCACGTTCTTGATGTAGAACACCTTGAGCACCGTCTGGTCCACCGCCTGGTGCTTCTGCACATTGTCGTTGGCCACCAGGATGGTGTTGGAGGTAATCGGGGTGTAGAAGCTGTCGGTGGCGACATCGAGCACGTGCAGAATGTTGAGCAGGGTGAGGTTGTGGAGGTCGAGCGAAACCCGCCCGGTATTGCTGTATCCGCCCTGGCTGGAGGCATCGAAGATGACGTTCAATCCGGCCAGCTTCCCCGCCGCCAGATAGGCGTTCTTGGGATCGCTGTTGACGGTGAAGTCGCGAATGATGGTGTTGGCCACCGGTCCCAGCTCGACCGGGCCGGCGGCGCGCGCCAGCCGCTGCTGCAAGGTCGCCGCCTGCGCCGTGCCCACCGCCTCGCCCGGCGGGGGCGGCGGGGGATGGATCAGGTCCTTGATGGCCTGCAGCTCCTGGCTGGCGACAAAGTTGGAGGGATCAATCGCCACCGCACGCTCCATCTCCTGCTGCGCCAGCTCATAGCTCTTGCTCGCCTTGTAGGTTTCCCCTTTGCGGATATGCTCGTTGGCGGCGGCAAATTGCGCCCGCTGCATGGAGATCTCGTACTCCACGTTGTCAGGCGACAACTCCGCCGCCTTCTTGAAATCCACGTAGGCCTGGTCGTAGTTCTTGGCCGTCATGGACTGCTGGCCGTGGCGGAAATACGGAGCGCCCCGATCGCCGGCGTGGAGGGCGGGAGGGGCGCAGGTCAGCGCCAAAAGCAGAACCGCACAAATGGATTTCGACACGTGTCTCCGCAGGAAAGGGTGGCGCCGGAAGGGCGCCCGGGGGTACAACTCGGCAAGTTTTGGCCAGTTTAGCATACGGGGGCCTGACGACGAGGACCTCCACCGCGGGCCTCCCGTTCTGAAATAAATGGGATGCCACCTCACACTACAATAAGGAGGTGGCCAACACCCAGCTCGAGGGCAAAAACATCGCCGACAACCGCCAGGCGCGCCACAACTACCACCTGCTGGAGCACTGGGAGGCGGGCATCGTGCTCACCGGCGGCGAAGTCAAGTCCTTGCGCGAAGGCCAGGTGCAGTTGAAAGACAGCTACGGGCTGCTGCGCGAGGGCCAGTTGCACCTGCTCAACTGCCACATCAGCCCCTACAAAAACGCCGGTTACGCCACCCACGATCCCAACCGCACCCGCCGCCTTCTGCTGCACCGCGCCGAGCTGGAAAAGCTCGAAGGCAAGGTGCGGGAGAAGGGCCTGACACTGATCCCGCTGCGGCTGTACTGGAAGTCGGGCAAGGTCAAGGTCGAACTGGCGCTCGCCAAGGGCAAACAACTCTACGACAAACGCGAAACCGAACGCCGCCGGGAAGCCGACGCCACCGCGCGGCAAGCGATGAAGGAACGCCTCAGGCGTTAATCTTAGAGAAGCCATGCAAACCCAAGTGCAATTTCTCGCCGATGAAGCGCTGCTGAAGTTTGAAACCGAAGCCCTGGTCATCCTGCTGCCGCCCACCGCGCCGCGCTGGGGCGGAGAGAGCATCTCGGAGCTGTACGCCTCGGGCGAATTCGCCGGCAAGCCGCTGGAGATGGCGCTGATCCACCGTCCCCGCGGCTGGGCGGCGCGGCGGCTGCTGCTCGTCGGCTGTGGCGACAAGCCTCTGGATGCGCTCACCGTCTGGCGCACGGCGGGCGCGGCGGCACGCTACCTCAAGGGGCGCGGTGTTCACAGCATGGGCATCATCGTGCCCGGCCACCCGGAATCGGCGGCGGCGACGACGGCGCTGATCACCGGGGTGGAGTCGGGCAACTTCGATCCCGACATCTACAAGAGCGACCGCAAGCCAGAGCAGCAGATCACTTCCCTCACCCTGTTGCTGAACTCCGCGGTCGAGCATGGCCCGGTGGAGCAGGCGGCCAGGGAGGCCGCGGCCATCGCCGCCGGACAACGGTTCGCGCGGGAGCTGGCGAACGAGCCCGGCAACCGCATGACGCCCACCATCATGGGGCAGCGTGCCGCGGCCATGGCCAAGGCGGCGGGGCTGGAGTGCGAGCTGATTGACGTGAAGCGGGCCCAGGAATTAAAGATGGGTTCCTTCCTGGCGGTCGGCCAGGGCAGCGTGGAACCGCCGGTGATGATGGTGCTGCGCTACCGCGGCGCCGAAGGAGGCCCGACGCTGGGCATCATCGGCAAGGGCATCACCTTCGACTCGGGCGGCATTTCGATCAAGCCGGCAGCCAACATGGATCAGATGAAGTTCGACATGTCGGGCGGCGCGGCGACACTGGGCGCCATGCAGGCGATTGCGGCGCTGAAGCCGAAGATCAACGTACTGGCCATCGTCGCCGCCGCCGAGAACATGCCGGGCGGACGGGCGCAGAAGCCGGGCGACGTGCAGACGGCGATGTCGGGCAAGACGATCGAAGTGCTCAACACCGACGCCGAAGGGCGCATGGTGCTGGCCGACGCGCTGCATTACGCCCGCCAGTTGGGCGTGACCCACCTGATTGACTCCGCCACCCTGACCGGTGCCTGTGTGGTGGCGCTGGGCAACGTCAACGCCGGGGTGTTCGCCAGCGACGAGGCCTTTTATCAGCGGTTCGAGGCCGCCCGCCGCCGCACCGGCGAGAAGATGTGGCGGCTGCCGCTCGACGGCGAATACAACGACCAGATCAAGGGCACGGTGGGCGACATCCTCAACACCGGCGGCCGCTGGGGCGGCGCCATCACCGCCGCCGCCTTCCTCGAGGCCTTCGTGGGCGACACCCCCTGGATCCACCTCGACATCGCCGGCACGGCCTGGTTGGAAGAGAACAAGCCCTGGATGCCCAAGGGCCCCACCGGCTCACCCACCTACACCCTCATCGAGCTGGCGCGGGAGATGGCGGCGAAGGGGAAATAGCGGCTATCGCGTCAGAACGGCGGGGCGTCCGGTACGCGGAAAATTCCCTTGATGCAGGCGGCTTTCCTGACGCAAATCTGAATATGCGTCTTCTGGTAGAAACCGGAAGACGCGTAGATGGGTTTGCCTTCTCGGAACAGTGCGCGTACAGTGTCAAATGCTGGCCGGCCGGACTTGTCGTTGAGCATGTGAAGATACTCAATCACCGCACAGTCGAGCTGCCGGTTGAGGCGGTCGCCGCCGCCCTGATTCTTCGGCAGGCTCGCAGCGTCCTGTCTTGCTGATTTGCGCAGTGAAGTGTACGCAATTCTTACAGCCTCCAGGCCGCCGGTCGAGAGAAGATCGAGGCAGTTTCCCAAGTCAATCACGGCACCGAGGACGCAGGCGGATGCGATGCTCCAGCCCTCCGATTGCGCACGCTCCCGGGCCCATACGAGTGCGCGATGTGGGTTCGCCTCCCAGAAGTAAGTGCCATTGCCAAGCCAGTCGTAGTTGTTCTTGCTTGGTCTGAACGCTGCGGAGCCATCAAGAATCTTGGAGGCTCTACCCGCTTTGCAGCCGTGGTAGCCAAGAACAAAGCTCGATACCAGGCCCACTATTTTTTCTTGCTGCTGGTGCTGAGGAGTTGGCGGTAGGGCGCGCGCAACTGGCCCCTGACGGTCAGCAACCCTTGCTGACGCAAAACTTCCCGCGCCTTGGCGGGGGTACTGTGTGCTTTGTCGAACTTCTGGACGGCGATCCTGAAATCCTCGAGCTCTTGGTTGCTCATGGTAGCACCCTCACCAACAGCTAATTTTAGCACGACAACCGGGATCGCCGGATCAGTTCAAATCGCGGCTGAGGATCAGCTTCAGGGCCAGTTTATCGCTGGTCGAGGTGAGGCCGAAGCCGATGCCGCCTTCGATGCTCAGCGCGTTGGTGTTGTGGTCGAGCACCGCCCACAGCGTCTGCGTCTGTTGGGCGCCGGGCAGGATGTCGCGCAGCTCGCCGTAGTCGCCGTACTCCTCGATGCCCGCGGCCCAGATCTTCGACAGGTGGTAAGCGGCGCGCGCCGCCGGGGCGAAGTCGAGCGACTTCAAGCCGCCGCGCCATTGGTTGTCGAGGATGGGGTTGAAGATGAAATCCCAGCGGTTGAGGTGGGTGCCGACGATGGGGCGGATCTCGGAGGTGTAGCGGCGCGGGTCCCAGTGGCGGGCGTTGTAGCTGAACTCGAAATTCGCGCCGTAGAAGAACTTGCGCTCAGCGGCGTGGGGCGAAACGAAAAGCACCCGCAATTTGCCGCCGTTGATGGCCGCGCCGCGGTCGGGGGCGATGCTGTAAAGCGGCAGGTAGAGGCCCAACTCCAGCCAGTCGCGCGCGCCATAGGCCCACTCGAAGGCGCCGTTGAGGGAATGGTTGGAGATCAGGCCGCCGGGGAAAGCCGGCACCGTGGTTCCGCGCGGGGTGAAGTTGGCGTGGAAGGTCAGGTTGAATTTCCCCTGGGGGGCGATGGCCGCATCATAGACCTGGATCTCGTCGGTGGGGGCATTGCCGGGCGCCGGCACGACGGGCGCCTGGGCGGCGGCACTTACCGCCAATGTAAGTGCCAGACCTGTCATATAGGTCACACGCTTAAGTCGCATGGATGCATTATAAATGGCCTCCGCCGCCGCAGCGCGCCCGACCGCGCATGGTAATCTGAAGATTCCCCGTATGTTGCGCCCCACACGCCTGAACTGCATCCTGACCGCGTCCTTGTTGGCTTCGCTCCTCCTGCTCGCCGGCTGCGGCGGCGGCGCCTCCGCCCCCGCCGGACAGGCGGGCGGCGCGCCCGGAGGCGGTATGCCGGCCATGCCGGTGCAGGTCATCACCGCCGCGCCGCAGCCGGTGGCCGAGACCTCGACCTATGTCGCCTCCATCCAGTCGCTAAGCTCGACCGTCATCAGCCCGCAGGTGGAGGGCATCATCCGCAAAATTGACGTGCAGTCGGGCGACCATGTGCGCGCCGGCCAGACGCTGATCGAGATTGACAGTTCGGTGCAGCAGGCCGCCGTCGCCAACCTGGAGCAGATGCGCGCCGCCCAGCAGGCCAATCTTTCGTTTGCCCGCCAGCAGTTGCAGCGGGCGCAGTCGCTGTACCAGGAGAAAATCGGCACCCTGCAGGATTACCATCAGGCGCAGTCGGCGTCGAACGCCGCCGAGGCGCAACTCAGCTCGCTCGACGCCCAGATCCGGCAGTCCAAAGTAACCCTCGGCTACTACACCGTGGACGCGCCGCGGGCGGGCACGGTGGGCGACATTCCCGTCCGTGTCGGCGACCGCGTGGCCCCGGGCGACAAACTGACCACCCTCGATTCCTCCCAGGGCATGCAGTTGTACGTGCAGGTGCCGGTCGAACAGGCCGGGCGGCTGCACATCGGATTGCCGGTGGACGTGCTCAGCGGCAGCGGCGAACTGCTGGCCAAAAGTAATATCTTCTTCGTCTCGCCGCAGGTCGACCCCACCACCCAAACGGTGCTCGCCAAGGCCGCGCTGAACGGCCCGGAAGCGGAGAAGCTGCGCACCCAGCAGTACGTGCAGGCACGCCTCACCTGGGGATCGCATCCCGGCTTTGTGGTGCCGGTGCTGGCGGTAGTTCAGGAAGGCGCCAGCGCCTTTCTGGATCTGGCCGTGCCGCGCGGCAACGGCTTCGCTCTGCACCAGCAGGCGGTAACCGTGGGCGCCATCAACGGCAACGACGTCGAAGTGACCAGCGGATTAAAGGCGGGCGATAAGGTGATCGTCTCCACCCACCAGATCCTGCAGGAGGGCATGGGGGTGATCCCCATGCCGGCGGGCGGCGGCAAACCCGCAAGCGGCGGCGGACGCTAGAGGGGCCCACACCATGGTCGAATTTTTCATCCGCCGCCCCATCTTTGCCAGCGTGCTGGCCATGCTCATCGTGCTGGCCGGCGCCATCGCCATCCCCAGCCTGCCGGTGTCCGAGTACCCGACCCTCGCCCCGCCCTCGATCCAGGTAACCGCCGCCTACCAGGGCGCCAACGCCGAGGAGGTGGAAGCGGCCGTGACCGTGCCGCTGGAGCGGGCGATCAACGGTGTGGAAGGGCTGCGCTACCTGTCGAGCAGCAGCACCAACAACGGGCTGAGCTCGATCACCGTGACCTTCCAGGTGGGCCAGAGCCTCGACCTGGCCCAGGTGGATGTGCAGAACCGGGTGAACAGCGTGCTGGGGCTGCTGCCTGCCTCCGTCACCCAGCAGGGCATCACCATCGCCAAGGCGCCGGGCGCCGGCGGCTTCGTGTTCGTGGCCGGCTTCTATGCCGAAAACCACGCCTACGACAGCCTGTTCATCAGCAACTATCTGGATACCAACGTGGTGGACGCGATCAAGCGCGTCCCGGGGGTGGCCGACGCCACCGTGTTCGGGGCGCGGCTGTACGCCATGCGCATCTGGCTGGACCCGGCCAAGATGGCCGCCCGCCAGCTCACCGCCAGCGATGTGCTCAGCGCGCTGCGTGAGCAGAACGTGGCCATCGGCGCCGGTTCGGTGGGCCAGCCGCCCGCTCCTGCCGGCCAAAGCTACCAGATCAGCGTGCGCAGCCTGGGGCGGCTGACCTCACCCCAGGAGTTCGACAACATTGTGCTCAAGACCGAGGCCAACGGGACCTTGATCAAGGTCAGCGACGTCGGCCACGCCGAACTGGGCGCGCAGGATTACGGCACCAACATTGATTACAACGGCCAGCAGGCGATCGGGGTGGCGGTGAGCCAGTTGCCCGGGGCCAACGCGCTGCAGGTGGACAAGCTGGCCGAGGCCGAACTGGCCACGCTGTCGAAAAACTTCCCGCCGGGGCTGAAGTACGCCATCGCCTTCAACACCACCACCGCCGTCAGCGAAGGCATCCGCGACGTGCTGATGACGCTGTTTGAAGCCATCGCGCTGGTCATCCTGGTGATGTTCATCTTCCTCCAGGACTGGCGCACCACCATCATTCCGGCCATCACCATTCCGGTGTCGCTGATCGGCGCCTTCGCCTTCGTCAGCCTGCTGGGGTTCAGCATCAACATGCTGACCCTGTTCGGCATCATTCTCGCCACCGGCCTGGTGGTGGATGACGCCATCGTGGTGATCGAAAACGTCGAGCGCCATTTGTCCGAAGGCGTGACCGAACCGCATCGCGCCACCTCCGTCGCCATGACCGAGGTCACCGGCGCCGTGGTGGCCACCGGGCTGGCGCTGATCGCGGTGTTCGTGCCGGTGTCGTTGTTTCCCGGCACCACCGGCATTCTTTTCCGCCAGTTCGGCCTGACCATCGCCTTCTCGGTGGCCATTTCGGTGTTCAACTCCGTCACTCTTACCCCGGCGCTGTCGGCGTTGCTGCTGGGTCACGCGCACCCGGGCAAGCGCGGCATCTGGAAGGCCATCAACTGGGCCATCACCGCCTTCACCCACGGCTACCGCCGCTGGCTGGCGGGCTTGATCCGCTGGCGCTGGGTGGTGGCGCTGTTCTTCCTCGGGGCGCTGGGCCTGACCTACTGGGTCTACCAGCGTGTGCCGCGCTCCTTCCTCCCCAATGAGGATCAGGGTTACTTCTTCCTGCTGGTGCAGGCGCCGCCGGGCGCATCCCTCGATTACACCGCCGGCGTGGCCCGCCAGGCCGAAGGTCTGCTGGCCCGGCAGCCGGAAGTACAGGGCATGTTCGCGGTCAGCGGCTTCAGCTTCAGTGGCGCCGCCGCCAACCAGGGCATGATCTTCGTCAGCCTCAAGCCGTTCAGCGATCCCATGCGCCAGGGACCGGCCCACGACGTGCAAGCTGTGGTGAACCGGCTGCGCGGCCAGCTCTTCATGATTCCCGGTGCGCTGGTGGTGCCCTTTGCCCCGCCCCCGATTCAGGGCGTGAGCACCTTCGGCGGCTTCCAGTTCGAGGTGCTCGATCAGGGCAACCACACCTCCCAGGAACTGTTCCAGGCCACCCAGAAGCTGGTGGCGGCCGGCAACCGGCGGCCGGAACTGGCCGGTTTGTTCAGCAGCTTCACCGCCAACGACCCGCAGTTCATCGTGGCCATTGACCGCGACAAGGCCAAGTCGCTGGGCATCCCCTTCAGCCAGATCAGCGATACGCTGGAAGGCTTCATGGGCGGCGTCTACGTCAACAACTTTGATTTCAACCACCGCACCTACCGCGTCTATGTGCAGGCGGAGTCGCAGTTCCGCAACAACCCCGGCGACATCAAGCAGTACTACGTGCGCAGCAACGGCGGGCAGATGGTGCCGCTCTCCAGCCTGGTGACCATCACCGAGACCACCAGCGCCCAGGTAATCCCGCACTACAACGTTTTCCGTTCGGCCGAAATTGACGGCTCGGCCAGCCCCGGCTTCTCCAGCGGCCAGGCCATCGCCGCCATGGAGCAGGTGGCGGACAAAGCTCTTCCGCGCGGCTTCAGCTTTGCCTGGACGGGCATATCGCTGGAGGAGATCGAATCGGCCGGCAAGGCGGTGCTGTTCTTCGGCCTTGGCCTGCTGGTGGTCTTTCTCACCCTATCGGCGCAGTACGAAAGCTGGGTGCTGCCCTTCATCGTGCTGCTCGGCGTGCCGGTGGCGGTGCTGGGCGGCCTGGGGGCGCAGTGGCTGCGCGGCCTGCAGAACGACGTCTACTGCCAGATCGGGCTGGTGATGCTCATCGGCCTGGCGGCGAAGAACGCCATCCTGATCGTCGAGTTTGCTGAACAGTTGCGCCATCGCGGACAGCCGCTGGTGGAGGCGGCGCTCGAAGCCGCGCGCATCCGCCTGCGGCCCATTCTGATGACCTCGTTCGCCTTCATCCTGGGCGTGTTGCCGCTGGTGGTGGCCACCGGCGCCGGATCGGGCGGGCGGCACTCCGTCGGCACAACGGTGTTCGGCGGCATGCTGCTGTCCACCTTCCTCAACCTCGTCTTTATCCCGGTGCTCTACGTCATCATCGAGCAGGCGCGGGAAAAGATGGGGGCGAAGCCCTGAGGGCAGCAATCAGGATTTAGGGGTCAGGGGTCAGGGGCCAGCGAGCTACGGGTGCGGGGTGTCCGTCGCGTCCGCGGGGCGGACGGAGATGGTGCCGCTGGTGGTGCGGAGAGAGACTTCGGGGGCGCCGGGAGAGTGGGCCAGGTCGCCGAAGCCGTTGACCACGTCGCCGTTGTCGGCCGAGGCGGTCAGTTGGAAGCGGCTGCCGGACGCCAGGGTCAGGCGGATGTCGGCGTTGCGGTCGCTGATGCGGATGGGCGCGGTGAGCGGCGCATCCGTGGCCACGCGCACGCTCTCGTTGCGGTTGTCCACCTGCAGCGGGCCGCGGAAGCCGCGGATATCCACCGCCACGTTGCGCGTCTGCAGTTGGACCTGGCTGGCGCCGTCCAGGGTGATTTCGCCCAGGTCATAGGTCAGCGAGCCGGGCAGAGCGGCCACATCAAGTGACGTGCGGTTGCTGTGGAACGACAGGCCGCCGGCCAGGTTGCGGAAGCGCAGACTGCCGACATACTCGCCGTCCAGGCGGGTCTGGCCGGTGACGTTGCTGATCGCAATGTCATCGCCGCCGCCGCTGATGATCACATTGCCGTGCACCTGATCGAGATGCACGGAGCCGTGGGCCACCGCCACCTGCACGTTGCCCCCCGCCCCGGCGGCGGTCACCGCCCCATGCACGGTGTGCAGGTCGAGACCCGCCTGCCACTGCGGCACGGTAATGTCGCCGGACTGGATCTGCACCGTCAGCGGCAGGGTGGCGGGAAGGGTGATCCGCAGGTCGGCGCTGAGGGCGTGGCCGGAGTTGTCGCCCGCCGGCATGACGATCCACTGCCCGCCTTCCTGGCGGATCAGCGGTTGCGCGTTCTGAAAGAGATTCTGGGCCGCGCCCTGACTCTCGGCGTGCACCCGGTCATTGACCGAAGCCGCCATTTCGCCCGCCGCGCCCGCCACCACGGTGACATCGCCGCGATAGCCGCGCACGATCACCTCTCCCCTGGCTCCGGGCGGCAGCGTGGCGCGGGTGGAGGCGGAGAAGTCGTAGCTGTCGAGGAACGGGTTCCAGTTGTCCATGTTGACGCCCCAGTAGGTCGCCATGCGTGAATGCTGGAAGTGATAAGCGCCGCTAAAACCCAGCCCGCAGACCACGATCACGATCACCAGAAAAATCTCGCCGCCCGACAACCCGGCGCGGGTGCGCGCCGGCCGGGCAAAGTGCTCCAGCAGCCGGATCAGTCCCCAGAGAATGAGCAGCACCGGCCAGTAGTTGGCAATCCACACCCCCAGCGGCAGCGCCGGCAGGGCATGGCGGGCCAGGATCAGGCCGCCCACGGCAATCGCCAGCACCGGGAAGAAAATGCTGGCCGCCAGCGGATGATCGGCGGGCCGCGGCAGCAGGCGCGCGATCACGCCCAAAACCCCGATGAAGACCAGAAACCCCGCCACCATGTCCGCCCCGCGAAAGCCGGAGTTGGACATATGGGCCAGCAGCAGACCGCCGATGGCGATCAGCACCAGCGGACCCGCGACCCGGCGGAAACGGCAAGCGGCGCATTGGCAGGCGGCGGCCATGTTCAGAATACGCGGCCTACTCGGCTCGCGTTCCCTGCTGACGCAGCAGCAGGTAGATGCCGATGGCGATCAGAATCACCGGCCAGAAGAACTTCGACACGTCGTAGTAGAAGAACCCCAAACTGCGCAAGAGGAAGATGCCGCCGATGATGATCAGCACGATGGCCGCGGTGGGCACGTTGAGGCTGGGGCTGTTGCCGCCCAGGTTGAGGAAATCCTTGACCGGCACGCCCGCTTCCAGGCTCTTGGCGGTGCGGTAGGAGTCAATCACCATGTAGAAGTAAAAAATGGCAATGCCGAGACCGAAGAACGGGGCGGTAAAGTCGCTGCCGGTGTTGGCCATGGAAATCAGGAAGGCGAAGATCACCACCTGCAGAAACGCCTTCATGTACTGGCCGTTGTAGATGGCGCCCACGCCGGGGATGAAGCCCAGCAGCAGCGCGATTCCCGGGGTGGGGTGATGCGGGCCGAGGGCGGCCGACGGAGCGGGCGCGGCGGCATAGGCGGGCCCGGCCTGGGCGCCGGGAGCCGGCTGCGCGCTGATGCCCAGTGGGCGCGCCAGGCAATCCTGGCAGTAGACCACCCCGTACACTTCGCGCTGATCTTCGGCGCACAGCGGACGGCCGCAGCTGCGGCAATAGGCGGAAGCTTCCCGGTCGGGATGCAGGTAACAGTTCATCGCTCGCTCCAGAACCCCATGGGTATTTGCAGTTGCGCCGCCAGTTCGGGCGGCTGGCTCGCGCCCTGGCGCCGCTGGGAATGATCGCCGCCGGCCGGAGAGGTCGCCGCCGGTTCCGACGACTGCCGCATCTGGTGGATGGCGGCCTCGATCTCATAGACCACGCGCAGGTCGTGGTAGTACGCCACCCCCCGCGCCCAGGCGCGGTCGAAGCGGCGGCTCAGGGCGTTCGACAGGCTCACCGGGCTGAGCTGGCTCAGCCCGCCCTGGCGCATCACCGCCCCCAGATTCACCTCGGCGGCGTTGAGCAGCAGCGCCACCGCAAACACCGACATCGCGAACCCCAGGGCAAACCGCGGCGACCACACCGACCGCCAGGCGCGTTGCCATCCCGATCCCGCCCCTACCGTGCCCCCGCGGTGCCCGCCCGGCGCCAGCGTCTGCGCCTGAATGCGGTACAGCAGCCGCGCCGGCGGATCCAGCTCCGGCAAACGGCCCAACTCCTCCTGCATCGCCGACACCGCCGCCAGCAGCCCCTGGCAGGCGTCGCAGCCGTGCAGATGCGCCCGCGCCGCCGCCGCCGCGTCCGCGGCCAGCGTGCCCTCGCGGTACTCGCTCAGTTGCTCCTCGAACTGAGCGCAGGTCCAGGCTCGATGTTGCAGGGTCTCGCTCATGATGGACTCCCCGCCGCTCCCAGGCTGGGCCGCAACAGGCGCGCCAGCTCGATTCGTCCACGGTTGATGCGGCTCTTCACCGTCCCCTCGGGTATGCGCATCACCGCGGCAATCTCTTTATAATCCAAATCCTGCAGATCGCGCAAAATAACCGCTTCGCGCAACTCCGGCGACAACTTCAGCAGGGCCCGCTGCACCTGCTCCTGCACTTCCCTTCCCCAAACCTGCTGCTCCGCCGTGCGTCCCTGCGCCTCGAGCGGCAACTCCACCCGCTCGCCCTGGTCGTTTTCCGTTTCCAGCGCGTCCGTCATGCGATCCGGCTTGGCGCGGCGATAGTGGTCAATCAGCAGGTTGCGGGTAAGCGTGGTCAGCCAGGTGGCCAGCGACCCGGCCTCGGCACGGTAACTGCCCAGGTTGCGAAACAGGCGGACAAAGACGTCCTGCGCCAGATCTTCGGCGTCGGTGGCGCGGCCGGTAAAGCGGAAGCAAAGATTGTAGACGCGGCGCGAGTGCAGCCGCACCACGTCTTCCCACGCCGTGCCGTCGCCGGCCAGGCAGCGCTCTACCAGCTCGCCGTCTTGCACGTGAATCCCCACCGATGCCATGCGTGCCAGCGGCTTGGGGCTGGCGGGGCGCAGGGGCGCGGCCAGCGCAAAAGCAGCGTATCGGCTCGGGTTCGACCAAAGGCTAGCAGCGCTCACACCTCCATAAACGCAAACCACCGGGCTTCAGTTCAGTTTCCGCCCCGCCACAGTCGCCCCACCACAGCCTTTATACTGGCTTAGTAGCACTTTCTTTCCCACCCAAATGGACCGTAAACGTATACTCCTCAGCCTTTTACTCGTCGCCATCGTGGTGCTGCTGGCGTGGCAGTTCCATCATAGCCCGGAGTGGAGGCAGTTTAGCTGGGAGCGGGTATGGACGGCAACCCAGCAAGCCGAGGGGTGGTACATCGTCGGCTCTGTGGTGCTGATTTTGGCCAGCTACGTGATCAGGACCTGGCGCTGGCAGGCGCTGATGTCGCCGAGCGGCGGTTTCGCACCGATCCTCAAGGGCACCGTGGTGGGGTTCACCAGTACCGCCTTTTTGGGGCGGGCGGGTGAGCTGGTGCGGCCCTATTACATTGCGCGCAAGCACGGCACGGTGCTTGCGCCGCAGTTATCGGTGTGGGTGATGGAGCGGGTGTTCGACATGGCGGGGGTGGTGTTGGTAGTGGGGCTGGTGCTGGGGTTGGATCCGGCAGTGAAGGAGCTGACGCGCAGCGGCGGCTATCAGGAGGCGCTGCAGCGGGCGGGGTACATCATCAGCGCGGCGATCGCGGGGCTGGTGCTGCTGCTGTATCTGTTCCATCGGCATGCGCCGGGATGGCTGGCATGGCTCAAAAAGCGGCAGCAGAGAAAGCCGTGGGAGTTCCGGCGGCGGTACACGCACTTTCTGGAGACGCTGGCGCAGGGGCTGAACGGATTGCAGCGCGGGCGTACGCTGCTGTTTGCCATCGTGCTGACGGTGCTGCTGTGGGTGGATGTGAGCGGCTCGATCTGGATGGTGGTGAAAGCGTACCCCGACATGCTGCCGCAGTTCGGGCTGGGCGCGGGGGTGCTGCTGATGGGGCTGACGGCGGTGGGTTCAGTGGCGCAATTGCCGGCGGTGGGCGGCGGGTTTCAGGTGCTGACCATCTTCGGCCTGACCAAAATCTTCGGCGCCGACAGCGCCGCCGCCACCAGCGCGGCGTTGATCATCTGGCTGGTGTGCTTTTACGCGATTGCGCCGTTCGGGGTGGTGATCGGCGCGCACGAGGGGGTGTCGTGGCGGGAGATTGAGACCGAGTCGCTCGACGCCGAGGTGGCAGAGGAGGGCTGACCCTTCCGCGCCGCCTTGGCCCACGGTGCCAACGGCGCCGCCTCCGCGTCATGCTAGAATGACCATCTAGATGACCATCAGTGTGGCAGAGGCGAAGGCGCGGCTGAGCGCCATCCTGCAGGCTGCCGAGGCGGGGGAAGAAGTGCTGATCACGCGCCGGGGCAAGCCGGTGGTGCGGCTGACGGCGGTGGCGAAGCAGCTCAAGCCGATGGATTTCGGACCGGCCGAGGAACTGCGGGCGCGTCAGAAGCCGGGGGCGGAGCCTTCCGCACGCTGGCTACGGCGGTTGCGGCAAGAGAGCCGCTGCTGACGCGCCACGCGGGGGCCGCGCCGTTGGCACCGTGGGCCAACTCGGCGCGGAAGGCTGCGAAATTCACGCAGTGGCGGCCCGCCCCCGGCAAACAACGAGGCGCGGACCCGACCGGGCTGGGGCTCAAGGGGTCCCCAGCCCGGTCGAGCGTCAAGCGGGTCGAGTGGCGAAGCCACTCGGGGTCCCGCGCCAATCAATATGGTGTATCTCGACACCAGCGCACTGCTGCCTCTATTCGTGCGTGAGTCCAGCTCCGATCAGGTGCAAGCGGCGCTTGCGGCGCTTGCGAACCGGGAGCCGGCGATCAGTGATTGGGTACTGCTGGAATTCAACAGCGCCATCGCGGCGCGGGTCAGGTCCGGCAGCTTAGACCGGCGGGAGGGTAGCGAAGCCATCCGCAAATGCGAGAACTTGGCCGACGCGAGCTTTGTAATCTGCTCAATCGTCAGTGACGATATCGCCGCTGCACGTGTCTATGTGGAAGATTTTCCCTCCGGCCTGCGCGCCGCCGATGCGGTGCACCTGGCAGTGGCGCACCGGTACTCCGCTAGCCTGTTGACCATGGATCGCGTCCAGGCTCGGGCGGCACGGCGGCTGGGGATCAGCGTGCTATAGCTTGCAGGCGCGGTGGCTGGCGTCGAGCATCTCGACCACATGCTGCACCCTCACCTCCGGCCCCAGGGCGGCGGCCAATTGCAGCGAGCAGCCGGGGTTGGCGGTGGCCAGCACGCCGGCGCCGGTGGCGCGGAAGGCGGCGACGCGGTCGGCCGCCAGGGCGGCGGCGATCTCCGGCTGCTGCAGGTTGTAGAGGCCGGCGGAGCCGCAGCATTGGTCGGCGCGCTCCATCTCGCGCAGCTCCAACCCGGGGATGGCGCGCAGCAGCGCCCGCGGCGCGTTGCGGATGCGCTGCGCGTGGGCCAGGTGGCAGGCATCCTGATAGGCGGCCACCGCCGGCAGCCGGCCGAGAAGTTCGGCCCGCAGGCCGAGTTGGTCCAGAAATTCGGTGACATCGCGCACCCGGGCGGAAAAGGCGGCGGCGCGCGCCGCCGTGGCCGCATCCTGATCCTCAAACAGCGCGGCGTACTCCTTGAGCATGGCGCCGCAGCCGGCGGCGTTGACCACCACGGCATCGGCTTCCACCGGCTCCAGCGCGGTCAGGTTGGCCCGCGCCAGCTCACGCGCGAAACCGCGATCCCCGGCATGCGCCGGCAGCGCCCCGCAGCAGCCGAACTCCGGCGGCACCACCACCTCGCATCCCTGCCGCCGCAGCACCCGCAGGGTGGCGTGATTGAGACCCGGCAGCATTTCGTTCTGCACACAGCCGGGCAAAAAAACCACCCGCGCGCGGCGCACACCTTCGGCGGCGAAGGTCTGCCCGAAAGCGGCGAAGGGCGGCTGATCCAGCCTCGGACAAAGCGCTGCCCGCCGTCCGGCGATGCGGTCCAGCCCCAGCTTCTGCGCCCAGCCGATCAGTCGCGCCGCCGCGCGCCGCCGCGCGGGATGCGGCACCAGGCCATGCAACAGCCAGCGCTGCCACCGCGGCGGCGGCTTTTGCGCGTGCATCTCGGCGCGGGCGCGCTCGATGATGGCGCCGTAGTCCACCCCGGAGGGACAGGCGGTGGCGCAGGCGCGGCAGTCGAGGCAGCGGTCCATGTGCAGGCGGAAGCCGTCGTCGAGCGGCAGGCGGCCGGCATCGGCCAGCGCCACCTGGTAGATGCGGCCGCGCGGCGAGTCCAGCTCCTCGCCCAGCAGGCGGTAGGTGGGGCAGGCCTGCAGACACAGGCCGCAGCGCACGCAGCGCGTGTAGTCGGCGGCGCGCGGCGCGTCCGGCGTGCGGAAGGCGCTCTCAGGCGCTAAGGCCACAGTCTTCTCCATGAAAAAGGCCGCCCGGATCGAGTTCCTGTTTGAGACGCCGCATCAGCGCCGCCGCCGCGGGCGCGACGGGCGGAGGCGGCGGCGCCGGCTCGACATGGAACGCCCCGACCCCCAGCCGCCCGGTAACTGAAAGTTGCCGATGCCGCTCCTCCCACGCCTGCAGGGCCGCGACCGCCTGCGCCGGCGGGTAGACGGCGTTGGCGGGCGGCGTGGCGGCGGGCCATGCGCCTTCCGTAATCTCCGGCGCGCCCAGCCGGCTCATCTCGCTGCGGTAGCGCCCGCACACCGCCGCGCTGCCGGCGTAGGTCACGGTCACGGCGCGCTCGCCGCCGCGCGCCTGCAGTTCGATCGCCAGCGGCCGCAGCGGTGAGTGCAGCAGACCGCTACGGATCGCCTCCACCTGCGGCCACGCCAGCCCCCGGAAACACGCGCTCTCGATCCCCTGCGGTCGCGGAAACACCTTGAAGTTCACCCCGGTGAGGATGCCCAGCGCTCCTCGCGCGCCGATCATCAGCTTCATCCAGTCGTAACCGGCGACGTTTTTCACCACCGTTCCGCCGCAGTGCACGATGTCACCCCGGTCGTTGATCATCTCCAGCCCCAACACGAAATCGCGCACCGTGCCGAAGCGCTGCCGCAGCGGACCGCTGCCGTGCCGGGCGAGGACCGCGCCCAGCGTGGTACGCTCGGGTTCGGCCACATCGAGCGGGACAAACTGGCCGTGCCCGGCCAGCAGAGCGTTGAGGGCCGTCACGGTCAGGCCGGCGTCGGCGCCGACGGTCAGATCGCCGGGTTGATAAAAGCGCACCGCCTGCATGGGCCGCAGATCGAGATGCACGTGGCCGCATTGCGAGGCGGCGCAACTGATGCCGGCTTCGCCGGCGGCGCGCACGCACGCGGCGGCTTCCGCCGGCGTGGCCGCGGATACGTTCACAGGCCCTCCCGGTACAGCGCCGCGTTGCCGCGAATCTCGCCGCACAGGCGCGACTGGGGAATCATTTTATTGGGGTTGAGCAGCCCGTCCGGGTTGAACGCCCGGCGTATGCGCTCCATGTAAGCCAGGTCCGCATCCGAAAAGATCAGCGGCATCAGATCCTGCTTTTCGATCCCCACGCCGTGTTCGCCGGTGATGCTGCCACCCGCCGCCACGCAGACCTGAATGATGTCGTGGCTGCAGGCCAGGGCGCGCGGCAGCTCCCCCGCCCGCTCATCGAAGAACACCAGCGGGTGCAAATTGCCATCGCCGGCGTGGAACATGTTGCCGATGCGGAAGCCGTGCCGCCGTCCCACGGCCTCGATCTCCTCCAGTACCGGGGCGATGCGGGTGCGCGGGATGACGCCATCCATGACGTAATTGTTGGGGCTGATGCGGCCCATGGCCCCGAAGGCGTTCTTGCGCCCCTTCCACAACAGCTCGCGCTCCGGGGCGTCGGCCGCGCGGCGCACACTGCGCGCCCCGGCGGCGCGGCAGATGGCTTCCACCCGCCCCGCGTCCTCCTCCACCTCCTCGCGCAGCCCCTCGACGTCCATGAGCAGCACCGCCGCCGAGTCTATCGGGTAGCCGGCGCCGGTGGCGGCTTCGATGGCGCGCAGGCAGAAGCCGTCCATCATTTCGCAGGCCGACGGCGTGATGCCCGCCGCGGTGAGCGCCGTCACCGTCTCCGCCGCCTGCCCCACCTGATCGTAAATGGCCAGCAGCGTGCCCACCGCCTCCGGCAGACGGGTCAGCTTGACCGTCACCGCCGTCACCAGCGCCAGCGTCCCTTCCGAACCAACCACCACCCCGGTCAGATCCCAGGCCCCGGGCAGAGCTTCGCCCGCTTTGCCGCCCAACTGCGCCACCGAGCCATCCGCCAGCACAATCTCCAGGCCGGTGACGTGGTTCACCGTCACGCCGTGCAGCAGGGTGTGCGGTCCGCCGCTGTTTTCCGCCACGTTGCCGCCCAGGGTGCAGGCGCGCTGGCTGGAGGGATCGGGGGCGAAGTAAAAACCGGCGTGCGCCAGCGACTGCGACAGTTCGAGGTTCACCACCCCCGGTTCGACCACCGCCCGGGCATTTTCCACGTCCACCTCGAGGATGCGGCGCATGCGGTTGAAGGCCACCACCACTCCGCCCTCGCGCGCCACCGCGCCGCCGCTCAGCCCGGTGCCCGCGCCGCGCGCCACGATGGGCACGCCCGCCGCCGCCGCCGCGCGCACAATCGCCGCCACCTGGTCACGCGAGCGGGGAAATACCACCAGGTCCGGCTGGGCGCGATCCACGCCGCCGTCATATTCGTAGAGAGTGCGCGCCAGCGGGTCGGTGAGCACGTTCTCGGCCCCAAGCTTGGCGGTCAGATCGGCGGCGAGGCGCGCAAGCGGCGGCATCGATGCCAGTATGGCAGGGGAGCCTTGAACAGGGAACAGTGAACAGGGCTAGGACCAGAGGGGGGACAAGGCGGCCAGGACGTCGGCGAGGGTGATGTCGGCCACCGCGCCACGCAGCGCCACCACCGCGCCGGGAGAGAGGGGCACAGGATCGAAGGCGGCGACTTCGCCCAGGGTGAGCACGCGCGAGCCGACCGCGGCGGCGATGTGCGACGGCCCGGTGGGGTTGGTGAGCACCACGCGGCACCGTGCCAGCGCCCCGGCCAGCGCGGCGATGCTCAACCCGCTCATTACCCGCACCCCGGAGATGGCCCGCAGCGGGTCGAGAATCTCCGCGCTCTCCTCCGGCCCGGCGAAGACCACCACGTCAGCTTTTTCCGCGTACACCTGCGCCACCGCCGCGAAACGGTCCGGCGGCCAGCGCCGCGACGGGTGTCCGGCGCCTGGACACAGGCCGAGGATCGGCCGCTCGCCCTCGAATCCCGGCGGCGGCGGCGGCGGAGTGAGGCGCGGCACCTGCTGCGCTGCCGCCACATGGATGCCGAGCGGCACCAGCACCTGCAGGTAGCGCTCCAGCAAGCGGCCGTGGGGATCATCGGGCGGCGGCTTGCGGTTGATCAGCGTGGGGACGGAGCGCGTGGGCCGCAGCATGGCCACCCGTTCGGG
>Ga0134128_10001829_pt1 | contig 26872 bp, 21 predicted proteins | sample KB31754_FD_96462 | JGI IMG/M metagenome (GOLD analysis project Ga0134128, IMG submission 96462) | Terrestrial soil microbial communities with excess Nitrogen fertilizer from Kellogg Biological Station, Michigan, USA - KB3-175-4 | ecosystem: Environmental > Terrestrial > Soil > Unclassified ...
AATCTCGACGCCAGGCTGAAAGTAAAGCTTGAGCATGCCGATGCCGGGGATCGACTCCGACTCGATGCGCTCGATGTTGTTGACCGTCGTCGAGAAGCCGCGCTCGCTGATGAGCACCACCCGGCGCTCCATGTCCTGCGCCGAGAGGCCCGGGTAGTTCCAGATGACCGCCACCACCGGGATGTCGATGGCCGGGAAGATGTCGACCACCATCCGGGTGAGCGACAGGATCCCCATCACCAGGATGAGGACGCACATCACGGCGACGGTGTAAGGGCGCCGGAGCGCGAGCCGAACTATCCACATCGGTACAAGCTCGACGGGAATCTATTCGACGATCGAAGATCGTCAAGCCGCTGGCCCAAGATCTTGAGGCGCCGGTGACATAGACGAGCCTGGCGCGGCAAGCTCGGGCCGGAGGCGCTACCCGCCCGAGGTGGCCGTCGTGAACAGCACCGGCGCCGCCGTGGCCCTGAGGATCGCCTCCCGGCCGACCCCGTCGGCGCGGCCCACACAGACGAAGCAGTCGCCTCCCACGTCGAAGATGCCGAGGTCGGTGATCACCCGGTTCACGCAGGCGAGCGCGGTGGCCGGGAGGGTCAGCTTGGTCGACAGCTTGGACTTCCCGTCCTTCGACGTATGGTTCTGCAGGACGACCAGCCGGCGCGCGCCCGCCGCCAGATCCATCGCCCCGCCCATGCCGGTGATGAGCCGCCCGGGGACGGTCCAGTTGGCGAGGTCCCCGTTGCAGGCGACCTCCAGCCCCCCGAGAATGGCCAGGTCGACGTGGCCGCCGCGGATCATGGCGAACGACTGCGCCGAGTCGAACAGGCTCGCTCCCGGCAGCGCGGTGACCGTCTCCTTGCCCGCGTTGATGAGGCGGGCGTCGACCTCGTCCTCGCTCGGGTAGGGGCCCATCCCGAGGAGGCCGTTCTCCGACTGCAGCGTGACGGAGAGCTGCGTGTTGATGTAGTTGGCCACCTCGGTCGGCATCCCGATCCCCAGGTTGACGATCTGCCCCGGCAGCACCTCGGCGGCCGCCCGGCGGACCATCTGCTCGCGGGTCCAGCTCACGCGCGACCTTTGCGGGTCCGGGTCAGCTCGGACTGCTTGGGCGCGCCGCCGCGGGCGCGCGTCGTCCGGTGCTCGATGACGTCCCGGTGCTCGGTGACCTCGACGATCCGTTTGACGTAGAGCCCGGGCAGGTGGACGTCGTCGGGGTCGATGACGCCGTTCGGAACTAAGCGGTCGGTCTCCACCACGGTCACCGTGGCGGCGGTGGCCATCAGCGGGTTGAAGTTGCGAGCCGTCCGGTAGAACCGGAGGTTGCCGAACCGGTCGGAGACCGCGGCGCGAACGATGGCCAGGTCGGCGCGCAGCGGCCGCTCGAGCAGGTAGGGGCGCCCGTCGATCTCGCGCACCTCCTTCCCCTCGGCGACCACCGTCCCCACGCCGGTCGGCGTGTAGAAGCCGGCGATGCCGGCGCCGCCGGCGCGGATGCGCTCGGCGAGAGTCCCCTGCGGGCAGAGCTCGACCTTCACCTTGCCCGCCAGGTACTGCTCGGCCAAGTCGGGGTTGCCGCCCACGAAGCTGCAGACGACGCGCGCGACCTGGCGGTTCTTGAGCAGCACCGCCAGCCCCTGGCCTTGGTTGCCGCAGTTGTTGCTGATGATGGTGAGGTTCTTCACCCCGCTGCCGGCGACGGCCTCGATGCAGGCCTCGGCGTTGCCGCAGAGGCCGAACCCGCCCGACATGATGGTCATCCCATCGTGCAGCAGGCCGGTCAGCGCCCCCGCGACGTCGGCGTAGACCTTGTCGCCCGGGGCGCGTTCGTCGCTCACGCCAGCGCCTCGTCGAGCGCGCGCCCGAGGTCGCCGAGGGCCGCCCCGAGCTCGGGTTCGGTGATCACCAGAGGCGGAGCGAAGTAGAGGAGGTTGTCGCGCTTGTGCATGTGCAGGTGGTGGGCCCGCAAGCTCGCGCTCAACTTTGCCATCACCGGAGCCGGTAACGGAAGTTTCGTGCGGGTGCCGCCGGGCCCGGGGAGGCAGAGCTCGAACGCCCACAGCAGGCCCAGCCCCCGCACCTCGGCGATGGCGGGGCGGGCGCGGGCGAAGTCGTCGAGACGCTCCTCGAGAAATGTCCCCAGCGTGGCGGCGCGCTCGACCAGCTTCTCGTCGCGCATCGTCTCGATGGTGGCGACGATCGCCTCGCAGACCAGCGGGTGGGCGTAGCTGGTCAGGCCGCAGACGAGGACGTGGTCGTCGAAGTGGCGGGCGATCCGCTCCGTCACGATGACCGCGCCGCCGGGCACGTAGCCGCCGGTCAAGCCTTTCGCCATGGTCAGCAGATCGGGCGTGACGCCGTCGTGATCGACGGCGAACCAGCGCCCCGTGCGCCCGAAGCCGGAGAGGACCTCGTCGGCGATCAGCAGGACGCCGTGGCGGTCGCAGATGGCGCGGATCTTCTTCCAGTAGCCGGGCGGCGGCACGAAGACGCCGTTGGCGCCCACGATCCCCTCCTGGATCACGGCGGCGACGGTGTCCGGCCCCTCCCGAAGCAGGACCGTCTCCAGGTCCTGCGCGCACTCGTGCGAACAGGAGGTGGGCTCCTTGCCGAACGGGCAGCGAAAGCAGTAGGGGTCGCCCATCCGGACCACGCCGGGGAGCCCCGGCTCGAACGGGTCGCGCCTCGGATCGCCGGAGAGCGAGAGCATGGCCAGGGTGGCGCCGTGGTAGCTGCGCGTGCGGGCCACGATCTTCTTTCGCCCCGTCACGAGCCGCGCCATCTTGACGGCGTTCTCGTTGGCCTCGGCGCCCGAGAGGCAGAAGAAGGTCTTCTCCAGCCCGGGTGGCGTCACCTGAGCCAAGAGCTCGCCGGCGCGTGCCTTGGCCGGGAAGACCGCCGTCGGGTAGACGAGCAAGCCGCGCGTCGCGGCTTCCGAGAGCGCCTTCTGCAGCCGCGGGTGGCCGTGCCCGAGGGCCGCGTTCCAGGTCATGCTGCCGAGGTCCCACCAGCGCGCGCCGTCCGCGGTGGTGAAGCGCGCCCCCTGGCCGCCGGTGATCTCCAGCGGCACGGCGCTCTGCTGGGCGCTCCAGGTATAGAAGACGCGCGCGGCCTGCTCGTCGCTGAGCGCGCTCATGCCCCGGCGGCCGCCCGCGCGTCGGCCACGGCCTTGGCGAAGACGTCCGCGGTCACCGCGGCCTGCGCCTCGGTCAGGATGAGCGGCGGCGAGAACCGGATCGCCTTCTTGCCGCACTCGAGCACCAGGAGACCCCGCCGGAAGCAGAGCTGCGCCACCGCCTCCGACAGGTCGTGCGACTCGAGCTCGACGCCGATCATCAGGCCCACGCCGCGCACCTCGATGACGCCCGGAACGCCGGCCAGCTTGTCCGAGAGCATCTTCTGCAGCCGGACGCCGACCCGCGCCGAATTGACCAGCAGGCCGCCCTCGAGGAGATCGAGGGTCGCCAGACCGGCGGCGATGGCCACCGGGTTGCCGGCGATCGTCGAGCCGTGGCTGCCGGCCGGCCAGGTCATGATCTCGCGCGGCGCCATCATCGCCCCGAGCGGCATCCCCGAGGCGATCCCCTTGGCCACGAGCAGGATGTCCGGGACCACGCCGGTGTGCTCGGCGGCGAACATCTTCCCCGTGCGCCCCATGCCGCTTTGGACCTCGTCGAAGACCAGCATGATGCCGTGCAGGTCGCAGAGCGCGCGCAGCCCCGGCAGGAAGTCCGCGGGCGGCACGATGTAGCCGCCCTCGCCGAGGACCGGCTCGACCACGACGGCGGCCACGTCCTCGGCCGGGGCGACGGTGGAGAAGAGCTCGACGACGCTGTCGAGGTCGCCGTAGGTGGCGTGGAAGACGCCGGAGAGAAACGGGCCGAACCCGCGCCGATACTTCCCCTTGCTGGCGGTGAGCGAGAGCGAGCCCATCGTGCGCCCGTGGAACCCGCCGCGAAAGGCGACGATGGCGGTCCTCTGCGTATGCTGCCGCGCCAGCTTGAGGGAGGCCTCGACCGCCTCGGTCCCCGAGTTGGTGAGGAAGGTCTGCCAGTGATGGGCGTTGGGCCCGATCCGCTGGGCCAGCGCGCCGAGCCGCTCGCAGATCGCGCCGTAGCCCGGGTAGTGGAAGTCGGTCCCGCAGATGTGGATCAGCACCTCGGCCTGCGCGGCGATCGCGGCGGCCACCGCCGGGTGGCAGTGTCCGGTCGACGCCGTGGCCACGCCCGCCTCGACGTCCAGATAGACGTTGCCGTCGACGTCCTCGACCATGCAGCCGGACGCCCGCTTGACCATCAGCGGGTAGCAGTGGATGAGCGACGGCGAGAGGTGGGGGAGGGCGCGCGCGATCATCTCCTTGGCCTTGGGCCCGGGCGGCGGCGTGACCAGCGTGATCGGCTGCGCCGCCAGCGCGTCGAGCGCCGCCCGCGCCTGCGCCTGGCTGCTCACTGGCACACCGTCCGGCTCTGCTCGCGCAGGTAGCAGGGGACCGTGTAGAGGCCGCCGATGTTCTTCCCCGTCGAGCCGCTCCCCTTCCAGCCGCCGAACGGCTGCACGCCCGGCCAGGCGCCGGTGGTCGCCCCGGCCGCGCGGTTGACGTAGGTGACGCCGGCCTCGATGCGGTCGAAGAAGGTGTCGATCTCCTTTTGCTCGCGCGAGAAGAACCCCGCGGTCAGCCCGAACTTGGTGTCGTTGGCCCGCGCCAGCGCCTCGTCCAGGCTGTCGACGGTCTCGACGACGACGATGGGGACGAACAGCTCGTCGCGCACGAGCTGGTGCTCGGGCGGCAACTCCGCCAGCACGGTGGGGCGGACGAAGTAGCCGTGGGCGTAGGCGCCGTCGGTCAGCACGGCGCCGCCGGCCTTGACCACGTCGCCGGCCGCACCGACCTTCTTGGCCAGCGCCACGTAGCGCTGGTAGTCCTCGTAGCTCTGCTTGGTGGCCAGCGGGCCCACGAAGGTCCCTTTCTGCAGCGGATCGGCGGGGGTGACGCCGTCGGCCGCCTTCACCAGCCCCGCCAGCAGCTCGGCGGCCACGGCGCGGTGGACATAGACCCGCGAGCAGGCGGAGCACTTGTGGCCGTTCATCCCGAAGGCAGATCGGTAGATCCCCTGCACGGCCTGAGCGAGATCGGCGCTGGGCATGACCAGCGCCGGGTTCTTCCCCCCCATCTCGACGATGGCCGGTTTGGGGAACTCGCCCGCGAACCGCTGATAGAGCCGCTTGAACCCCACGTCGTACGACCCGGTGAAGGTGACGCCCGCGACGTCGGGGTGCTCGACCAGGCCGTCGCCGACCACCCGCCCGCTCCCCGGCAGGCAGGTGAGCGCCGCCGGCGGGACGCCCGCGGCGTGGAAGATCTCCGCCAGCTTGAGGCCCGAGAGCGGCGTCTCCGACGACGGCTTGCAGACCACCGTGTTGCCCGCCACCAGCGCCGCCGCCACCGGCGCGCCGAGCAGCGCGTAGGGGAAGTTCCAGGGGGCGATGACCGCCCAGACGCCGTACGGGCGCAGCACGCTCACGTTGCGGTCGGTCGGCGCGAGGCGGCCCATCTCGCGGACGTAGCCGCCGTTGTCGCGCATCTGGCCGGCGTAGTAGGCGAGCAGATCCGCGGTCTCCTCGATCTCGCCCAGCGCCTCGACGCGGTTCTTTCCCATCTCCAGGATCATCCAGACGGAGAGCTCGAACCTCCGCGCGCGCACCAGCTCGCCCGCCCGCTCGATGATCGCCACGCGCTCCTGCCAGGGGCGGCCGCTCCAGGCAGGAAAAGCGGCGCGCGCTGCGGCGACGGCGTCGCGCAGATCGGTCGCGCCGGCGGCGGTCACCCGGGCGACGACGCTGCGCGTGTCGGCCGGGTTGCGGCTCTCGATGGCCCCCGCGCCGGCGCGCGTCTCTCCCGCCACCAGCAGCGGCGCCGTGGCGCCGAGCCCGGCGCGGGCCTCCGCGACGGCCGCGGTGAAGCCGGCGTCGATGGTCGGGTCGTCCGCTGACAGGCTGACGTAGGTCACCTTGCTGGCGCTCATCATCGTCTCCCGAAGCGTTTGCCCATTCGCTCCCCTTTCTAGAATAAACCAAGAACCGCCGCGCGACCGCGTTGACACCTCGATTTCAAATCCGTAGTCTGGCGCACCCGTCAGGACGGGGACCGGGAGAGACGAATGACGAAGGCGGAGCTCATCGAGCGTGTCTATGCGAGCAAGCACCTGCCGCGAGAGCTGACGAAGAAGACGGTGTCGCAGATCGTCGACGCCGTCTTCGTGGAGATGGGCGACTACTTCATCCGCACCCGGGTCAGCCGCACGCAGGGTCCGCGCCTGACCTACCCAGGGTTCGGCACCTTCTCCAAGCGCCGCCGTCCCCCCCGGATGGTCAAGAACCCCAAGACCGGCGCGCCGATCACGATTCCCCAGCAGGAGACCATCACATTCTCCCCGGGCCAGGAGCTCCGCTCCCTGCTCAACCGAAACGGCAAGCCCCACGCGGTGCCGACGGTCAAGGCCGCCGCTGGCCGTTAGCCCGTTTTCGGCGAATACTATAAGCAGATAGATGCTCGATCCCGGCCTCGAGCTCTGCGATCTGCACATCCACGTGGGGGGCGCCGTCGCCCCGCACATCCTCTGGTCGATCGCGCACGAGCAGGGGTTCAAGCTTCCGGTTTCCACTTACTGGGAGTTCCGGGACCTGGTCACCGCCAAGCCGGAGACGGTCTCCTCGCTCGACGAGTACCTGGCCATCCTCCACCACTGGACGGAGAAGATTCAGTCCTCGCCGGCGGCCATCGAGCGCTCGGTCTACGAGATCATCGGCAAGGAGTTCCGCTCGAGCGGCGTGTCGCTGATCGAGCTGCGCTTCAACCCCATGAAGCGCAACCTGGGCGGCGAGCGCGACCTCGACCACATCATCCACGCGGCCCTGCGCGGGATGGACCGCGCCTGCCTGGAGTACGGCGTGCGGGCCGGGCTCATCTTCTGCCTGGCGCGCGAGTTTTCGCTGGAGCTGAACGAGATCCTGGTGAAGAAGGCGGTGAAGTACAAGGCGCGCGGGGTGGTGGGGATCGACCTGGCCGGCCCCGAGGCGCACACGCTGGAGCTCGGCGATCAGGTGTCCGGTTACCGGGAGCTGTTCGCCCGGGCCCGCGCGGCCGCGCTCGGGACCACCGTCCACACGGGCGAGACGGCCTACACGGCCGCGCCCGGCGTGCTGGCGGTGCTCAAAGAGCTGGCCCCCGCGCGAATCGGCCACGGCATCGCCGCCGCGTCCAGCGAGGAGGCGGTCCGCAAGCTGGCCGAGGCGGGCACGGTGCTGGAGATCTGCCCGAGCTCGAACCTGCGCACGCGCGCGGTGGCCAGCCTGGCCGACCTGGGGACGGCGCTGCGGAAATTCGAGAATGCCGGCGTCCGCTACACCATCAATACGGACGGGCCGTACCTGCTCAACACCCACCTGCGGCTCGAGTACCAGCTCTTGATCGATAACAAGATCCTCTCCGACGCCGAGGCTGAGCGGAGCGTGGCGGTCGCCCACGCCGCGACGTTCGTGCGATAAGCCGAGGGTTTCGTGTAGCTTAGGCCGGCGTGAGATTCCGGGGCCTGGCCGTCGTCGTCGTCCGCATTTTGGGCGCGACCATCAGCGCGATCGGGGCGCTGTCCGCGCGTCCGGCGCGCGCGGCCGAGGATTCCTTCGCCTGGGCGCCCGCGCACGCCCCGGCCGTGATGCGCGGCCGGGAGAGCGGCGCGCGCTTCGGCCTGGTCGGGCTCACCGAGGTCGACGTCGAGGTCGACGATCTCTATGACGCCGCCAACCGGCAGGCGCTGGCGCTGGCCGAGCAGAAGATGGCCGGCCTCCCGGGCGTGCGCGCCGTGTTCGGCCCGGCGGAGCTGCTCGACATCACCGTCGATCCCAGCGGCAAGCCGAGCGCGCGGCCCGTGCTGGCGCGCGGACAGAGCGAAAGCGAAGGTGAAGCGGCCAGGCAGCGGATCGTGCGGCGCGCCGACGCGCTCGGGTGGTTCCTCACCGAGAACGGCCGGCGGGTGCGCTTCCTGGTCGACGCCCCCGACTGGGATCGCGTCGAGCCAGCGCTGCAGAAGGCGCTCGGCGACTCGGGCCTCGGCCTGGCGCCGTCGCCGGGCGGTCTCGAGGCGCGCCCCCTGTGGCCCGATCCGCGGCGGCACCGCGCGCGCTTCTTGCCGCTCGGGTTCGCGGCGATCTGGGCCTTCTTCGTGATGGTGGCGGCGCGGCGGGCGCACTTCCCGCTCGGGCGGCGGCGGATGTCGCGCGCGCTGGCCGCGGCGGCGGCGGCGGCGGCCCCGTTCGCGCTGATGCCGGTTCCGGGCGTGCGGCTGGCGGGTGCTCTGGCGGCGCTGGGGGCGGCCGCCATCGCGCTCGGCGGGTCGCGGGCGCACGACGCCGAGGAGGTGGCCGCCCCGCGCCACCTGGCGGCGGTGCTCTGGATGTCGGCGGCGCTGGCGCTCGAGGTGGCCGCGGTCTCGCCGCGGGTGCGGGTCGGGACGCGGCAGTGGAGCGCGGCGCCGATGTTCTTCGTCAGCGTCCGCGGCGATCTCGACGAGCCGGTCGTGCTGCGCGAGGTCCGTCGCTTTGCCGACGACCTGCGCGCGCAGCCGGGCGTGGCCAACGCCTGGTCGGTGGCCGATCTGTTCTTGGGCGTCACCTTCGAGGGGCAGGAGGCGGCCGGCATCCCGGAGGATCCGGAGGAGCTGCGCCGGATCCTGGTCCAGGCCCGCACCGACCCCGCGGTTCGGCTCGAGCTGGCGGCCGATCGTCGCGAGGCGCTCATCGGCGTCCGCTTCGACGACGATCCGACCACCGACCGTCTGGCGATCGTCGCCCACGCCGAGCGCTACATCCGGCGCGAGATGCGGCACGCCATGGCCCGGATCGACCTTTCGTCCGCCGCGACGTCGCCGGTGGCACGCCTGGTGGGGGCGGGGATCCTGGCCGACGACGCGCGCGATCGGATCTTGCGGATCTGTGCCCGCTCGGGCCGCACGCTGAACCACGCCGAGTCGGTCTCCGTGCAGCGCGTGGCCCGCGCCGCGGCGCTGATTCCGGCCGCCGATCCGCCGCGCCTGGAGGCCGAGGTGGCCGACACGGTCCGGAACTTCGCGGCCCACCACCCCTGGTCGCTGACGCCGCAGGAGGTCGAGCGCTTGATCCTCGGCGCGAACGCGCTCGCCACCGGCGCGCCGGCCGAGGAGGTGCGGACGGTGGTGGCGGCGGTCTACGGGACACGCCTGCCGGCGACGATGCTGAACGCCACCGCCGCCGCGCTGGCCCGCCGGATCGCGGCGGTGCAGAAGCGGCACACGGCGCGGATCGACTTCAAGGAGATGCTCTACGGCGCCGACCTGCCGACCGAAGGGGTGCTGGCCGACGAGGTGCGGAGCGCGACGCTGGAGGCGATCGGCCCGGTGGTCGGCATCCCGGTGGCGCCCGACACGGCGGACGCCTTCCGGCTCGACGCCCAGCCGATCGGCGGCGCGCCGAACGACCAGGCGCTCTCCGAGTTCTGGAACCGGGCGCTGCGGGCCGGGCTCATCGCGGCGGCGGGCATCATCGCCATCCTGCTGGTGCTGGTGGGCGGCCTGGCGGCGCTCGCCTCGGTGCCGCTGGCCTTCGCGCCGCTGGCCGCGGCCATGGCCCCCTCGGCGATCCTGCGTGAGCCGGTGGGGCTGCCGATGCTCTCGTTCTTCGCCGGGGCGCTGGCGGGCGGGGCGCTGCTGGCGATCATCGTGACGCCCTCGCGCAGCGAGCGGAGGCGGCGCTCGTGAGGCGGCGGCGTCTGAGAATCGCCGCCGCGCTCTGGCTCGCCGGCGGCTCGATCGCTGCCGGCTGCGGCATTCCCCCCTGGCAGTTCGGCCGGCCGCTCGACGGCAAGAAGTCGATCCCGCCGACCGAGGCGCGCCCCAGGCCCGCCGAGGACCGCGAGGCCGCCGCCCGCGCCCGCGCCGCCGGCGAGCCGGTGATGGAGCTCCGCGCCCTGGCGCTCCTCGAGCGGACCTACCGGTGGGGCGCCGTCCTGCGGGCCAAGCCGACCGCCGACGAGCTCGGGCGGCTGGCCGACCTTTTGGAAGCGCGCGCGGTGGCCTTCCACGCGCTCGGCCGGCCCATCCCGGAGAGCCGCGACCTCGAAGAGGTGGCCCGGCTCGATCCGGCGCGCGGTCGGAAGCTCGGTCCCGAGCGCGCGGCCGCCGCGGTCGCGGCGGGCGACACCTGGAAGGCGATCGACGCCCGCGACGACGCGCGCGCGGAGTTCGCGCTGGCCGCCGCGCTGGGCGGGATTCGCCCCGACCTGGCCCCGACGCCGCCGCCCGCGCCGGTCGCCCCGCCGGCGATGCCGGCCGACGTCGGCGCCTGGGTGCTCGGGGGGCCGTCGCTCGAGGCGCGCCTCTTGCCGCTCGCCGCGGCGTACCCCGCGGTTCTCGACGACGGCCCGCGCGCCCTCCGCTGGGCGGACTTGTTGCTCGAGGAGGATCCCACCTCCCCCGACGTCCTCGAGCTGGTGGCGACCATCTTCGGCCGCGACGGCCGGTTCGGCGGCACCGCGCGCATGCTGATGGAGCTCGCGTTCCACACCCCCGATCGCCCCGCGGGCCTGGCGCGGGGCGCGGTCGTGTGGGAGCGCCTCGGGCGCCCGCGCGAGGCCTGCGCGCAGTGGATTCGCGCCGCGCGCTGGCGCGACGAGCCGGCCGATCCGCTCTGGCTCCGGGCGATCACCTGCACCCGGCGCGATCCGGGCGCCGGGAGCTGGCAGGAGATCCGCGCCTACGTCCTGGCGCGCGCGCGCCCCGAGCAGCGCGCCGCGCTGGCCGCTGCGCTCGACGGGGTCCAGCCAGCGGGCCCGACGGACGCCGGCGCCGACGCGCAGCCGCCCGGCGGGCGCGACTAGCGGGGGCGCTCTTCGAAGGCGATCAGCTTGGCGCGCAGCGAGGCGAACAGCGCAGCGTCGGCTGGGTTCGCAGCCAGGTTGGTCTTCTCGCCCGGGTCGCGCTTGAGGTCGTAGAGCTCCCAGCGCCGGTCGCTGATGCGGTGGATGATCTTGTGGTCGCCGTCGACCATCATCGCCGCCTGGTGCGGCCAGGCGGTGGCCGGCATCATCTCCGAGAAGACCGGCGCCGGCGGCAGCGGCTTCCCCTCGATGCGCGGCAGGAGGCTGCGGCCCCGCATGGCGGCCGGGATCGGCGCCCCGACCAGATCGAGCAGCGTGGGCCCGACGTCGACCAGCTCGACCTGGTCGTCGATCATCACCGGCTTCTGCCCGGGGATGGCGATGATGAGGGGGACGCGCATCTGCTCGTCGTAGAGGTCGGTGCCGTGGAAGTACTGCTTGTGCTCACCCCAGGCTTCGCCGTGGTCGGCGCACACGACGATCGCGGTGTCCTGGTCCAGGCCGAGCGCCTTGACCTCGTCGAACAGCTTCTTCACCCACAGGTCGGTGTAAGCGATCTCGTAGTCGTACTTCTCCATCAGTCCAGGCACGCCCGAGAGCGAGAGCGGGAACTCTTTGTGCGGCATGTACGAGGAGTGCGGCTCGAACAGGTGCGTCCAGAGCACGAAGCGCTCGTGCTTGGCGGCGGCCTGCTTCAGGCGTTCGATCACGCGGGGGACGATGCGCGGCGAGGCGCTGTCCTTGTTCGACTCGGCGATCGTTCCGGCGCCGTCGTCCGACCAGGCGACGAACCCGCGCCCGAGCCCGCGGTCGGCGGTGAAGTAGAAGTGGGAAAAGATCCCGATCGGATCGAGGCCGGCGGCGGCGAGCACCTCGAAGAACGTATGGTTGCTGGGGAGCAGGTTGGGGTAGTTCACCGTCGGCTTGTCGAAGGCGATGTCGGTCGGGTAGCGGCCGGTGACGATCGAGGGGAAGGAGCGCGGCGTGTTGGGCGCCTGCGACCAGACGCGACGGAAGTAGGCCCCGCGTCGCGCCAGCGCGTCGAGCGTCGGCGTCAGCGAGTGGCCGGGCGGGCGGCCGTAGCCGGCGACGCCCAGCCGGTCGCCCCGGAAGGCGTCGATGGTGACGATGAGGATGTTCCCCTTGAAACCGTCGGCGCGCGGCTTGATGGGCGCTATCGGCGCCGCCTCGGGGAGAGCGGGCGCCGCGTTCTTGACGGCCGCGGCGACCGGCTGGGCGTCGCCGCCCTCGCAGTCCTGGTCGACGCCGTCGCCGGGGACGTCCTCGGCGCCCGGGTAGACGTCGGCGCGCGTGTCGTCGCAGTCGCCGCCGCCGAAGCGGGCCGAGAACCCGTCGCCGTCGTGGTCGGTCAGCCGGCGCGCGGTGCCGAGCAGCAGGCGCAGGCCCCAGGCGTGGTCCGACACTGCCTCGAAGGCGGGCGCCCCCTCGGGGAGCCGCGACCCGACCAGCAGGCCGCCCACCGCCGCGACGGCGACGGCAATCGGCAGCCCCAGCCCCAGCGCCGCCGGAAGACGCGCGCGCAGGGCGCGACCCGGGCGCGTGCCGAACCAGAAGAGGCCGTGCGCCGCGCCGAGGACGACCGCCGCCGCCAGCGCGTAGAGCGGCCCGAGGTCGAGCACCCGCCAGTCGGCGCGAGAGAGCGCGACGACGAACGCCAGCACGGCGGCCGCCGCCAGCGCGGCGAGCAGGGAGCCGGTGGCGCCCAGCGCGCGCGGGCGGGGCAGGAGGCGCGCCAGGCGGCGCAGCCAGGGGAGGGCGCCGACCGCCGCCACCGCGCCGGGGAGCGCGCCGATCACCACCAGCCCGGCCGCGGCGATGGTGGCCAGCTTCTGGCTGGCCATCTTGCCGACCAGGACCCGCTGCCCGGCCGCCGCCACCACCGCGATGACCAGCGTCGCCAGCAGCGCGGCCAGGATCCCGGTCGCCACCGCGCGGTCGCGCTCGGGCTCGGCCCGCAGCGAGCGCCAGGCGGGCGGCCGAGCTTCCTCGAGGGCGTCGGCCACCAGCTGCGCGCCGAGGCCGCAGACGATCGCCGCCGCGCCGTAGAGCCCCAGCGCCAGCGCCGCGACGCCGGCGCCGCCGCTCGCCGTGAGGACGAGGTCGAGGAGACCCGCGCCGCACACCCCAGCCAGGACCGAAGCTCCGACCGGGCGCCGCAGGTTGGGAAGTTTCATCTGCGTCCTAGCCAGCTAACACGCGCGCGCGTCGGATACAACTTAAGCCGGAATTGTTTCGGCCGCGCGGAGCTGGCTTGACGGCCGCGCTTGAATCGGGATATTGCGAGCGCATGGGACGACGGGACAATCGCCGATCGATGAAGATGCGCCGCCGCACGCGGCAGCGAAAACTGAAGGCGCGCGTCGCCAAGAAGAAGACGGCCGGCAAGGAGAAGGCGGCCGCCAGCGCGAAACCGGCCAAGAAGAAGGCCGCCGCGCCGAAGAAATAGCCAAGAAAATACAATAGGAGGCGGGCAGAATGGCCCGCACATCCGTGCAAGCCGCCGCGCCCACCGCGCTGATGCGCCAGTACCTCGACGTCAAGTCGAGGTACCCGGACGCCATCGTGCTGTTTCGGTTGGGCGACTTCTACGAGATGTTCTACGACGACGCCGTCTACGCGGCGCGCGTCCTCGATCTGACGCTCACCACGCGCGACAAGGGGAAGGAAGATCCGGTCCCCATGTGCGGCGTGCCGCATCACGCGGTGCGCGCCTACCTGACCAAGCTGACCGACCTCGGCCACCGGGTCGCGCTCTGCGAGCAGCTCGAGGACCCCAAGGTGGCGCGGGGGATCGTCAAGCGCGACGTGGTCCGGGTGATCACGCCCGGCGTGATGCTCGACGAGGAGGCGCTCGATCCGCGCGCCCCCAGCCACGTGGCGGCGGCGGTGGGTGACGCGCGCGGCGGCTACGGGTTCTCGTTCCTCGATGTCACGACGGGCGACTTCCAGGCGACGGAGGCGCCCAGCGCCGAGATCCTGGTCGAGGAGATCGGGCGCGTCGCGCCGCGGGAGCTGGTGTTCGGGCGCGGCGACGGAGACCGCGCGCTCGCCGAGGTGGTCAAGGCCGCCTTTCCGCGGTTGCCGCGGGCGGCGGTCGACGACGGCGACCCGGCGGTCGAGCTGCCACGGGCGTTCGGCGCCGCGTTCGACGCCACCATCCTCGAGCGGCGTCCGCGCGCGGCGGCGGCGGCGGCGGCGGTCCTGCGCTATGCGCGTGCCACCCAGCCGGGGGCCGAGCTGCCGCTCCCGGGCCTGGAGGTCTACGCCCGCGCCGACTCGCTGATCCTCGACGAGCAGGCCCGCGCACACCTCGAGCTCGTCGAGTCGCTGCAGGAGCGCCGGCGATCGGGCTCGCTCATCGATCTGCTCGACGAGACACGCACCGCGATGGGGGGGCGCCTCTTGCGCCGCTGGCTCCTCTTCCCGTCGGTCGACCTGCCGACCATCCGGCGGCGTCACGACGCGGTCGAGCGGCTCGTCGGCGCGCACGCCGCGCGCGATCGGGCGCGCCAGCTCCTGGGCGGGATCGCCGATCTCGAGCGGCTGGTCGGGCGCGCCCGGCTGGGTGTGGCCACGCCGCGGGATCTCTCGGTGCTGGGGCGCTCGCTGGCAGCGCTGCCGGAGCTCGCGGCCGCGCTCGCCGAGGCGCACGCCGGCGAGATCGGCGGCGCGGCGGCCGGCGAGCCCGATCTCCTGCGCCTCGCCGCCGACGGCGACGACCTCGGTGCGCCGCTCGCCGCGGAGCTCGCCCGCGTGCTCCGCGCGGACGCGCCGGCGCTCACCAAAGAAGGCGGCTACATCAACGCCGGCATCTCGCCCGAGCTCGACGAGCTCTGCGACATCGCCTCGGGCGGTCGCGACCGGATCGCCGCCATCGAGGCGCGCGAGCGAGCCCGCACCGGGATTCCGTCGCTGAAGGTCAAGTTCAACAGCGTGTTCGGCTATTACATCGAGGTCACGCGGGCAAACCTCGGCGCGGTCCCCGAGGACTACCGCCGCAAGCAGACGGTGGCCAACGCCGAGCGGTTCGTCACCACCGAGCTCAGCGAGTTCGAGGCCACGGTCCTCTCCGCGGACGAGCGGCGCGTCGCCATGGAGTTGGAGATCTTCACCGCGCTGCGCGCCCGCGTGGCTACCGAGGCCGAGCGCCTGTTGGCCCTCGGGGCCCGGGTAGCCGCCGCTGACACGCTGGCCGCGCTGGCCGAGGTCGCCCATCGGAACGGGTATTGCCGGCCGGTCGTCGACGAGGAAGGCGTGATCGACCTCGGGGATTCGCGGCACCCGGTCGTCGAGCGGCTGGCCGCCGCCGGCACCTTCGTCCCCAACGACGTCCGCCTCGATCCCGCCGCGGAGCAGATCCTCATCGTGAGCGGCCCCAACATGGCGGGCAAGTCGACGCTCATGCGGCAGGTGGCGCTGGCGGTCATCCAGGCGCAGATGGGCGGCTTCGTCGCGGCCGGAAAAGCCCGCCTCGGCCTCTGCGATCGCGTCTTCACCCGCGTCGGCGCCGGCGACAACCTGGCGCGCGGCGAGTCGACCTTCATGGTCGAGATGCGCGAGACGGCGCAGATCCTGCGCCACGCCACCGCGCGGAGCCTCATCGTCCTCGACGAGATCGGGCGGGGCACGTCGACCTACGACGGCGTCTCCATCGCCTGGGCCGTCGCCGAGCACATTCACGACCGGGTCGGCGCCAAGACGCTGTTCGCCACGCACTATCACGAGCTGGCGGCGCTGGCCGGGCAGCACGCGCGCGTGCGCAACGTCAGCGTGGCGGCGCGCGAGTGGAAAGGCGAGGTGGTCTTCCTGCGCAAGCTGACGGCCGGCGGCACCAGCCGCTCGTTCGGCGTCGAGGTGGCCAAGCTGGCGGGCCTGCCGCCCGCGGTCATCGCCCGCGCTCGGGCCATCCTCCGTACGCTCGAGGCGCCCGGCGGCGGCCCGGCGGCCGATCTGCCGCGCCCCGTCGTCCCCGGGGCCGCCGAGGCCGGCCTGGGCCAGCTCGGGCTTTTTGCGCCCCCGGCGCCCGCCGCCGAGGACCCCTTGGTGCGGGAGGTGCTCGAGCGCCTGCGCGCCCTCGACACCGACGAGCTCTCCCCCCGCGCCGCTCACGACCTTCTGGCCGAGCTGGTGAGAAAGTTGACGCCCCAGCCATAGCTCCGGTTTGATGAAATTGGCGGCCGCGTCGCTCATGCTGGAAGAGGGCGACCCGGTCGCCGCCGGATGCTGAACCTCGTCACCCGCCCCACGTCTGTCGCGCTGTTCGCCTTGCTGGCGCTGGGGACGGGGCGCGCGCAAGCCAGCGCCGCCGCGAAGTCATCGCGGCCCGTGACCCGCCCCGTCGCCAAAGCAAGCAAGGCGAGCAAGAAGGTCTCCAAGAACGCGCCCGTCGTGCTCTATGCCGTCAACCGGCGCGAGACGATGGCGCTGCGGCTCCGCGACGGCAAAGGGCGCCCCGTCAAAGGGATGCAGCGCCGCTTCGACCACTTCCTGCGCTGCCACTACACCAACGTCGAGCACAAGATGAACCCCCGCCTGATGCGGCTGCTCTTTCAGACGGGACACCACTGGCCCGGGCGGCGGTTGGAGGTGGTCTCGGGGTACCGGCACCCGACCGTGGCCAAGAACCCGCACAGCCCGCACATGCAGGGGCTGGCCTGCGACTTCCGGGTGGAAGGGGTGAAAACGGCTGAGCTGCGCGACTATCTGCGCCGGACATTCGAAAAGGTGGGCGTCGGCTACTACCCGAACTCGAGCTTCGTGCACCTCGACGTCCGCAAGGATCGCTCGGCCTTCTGGATCGACTACTCGGGCCCGGGCGAGCGGGCGGTCTATTCGGCCACGCCCGACGCGGACCTCAAGGACGGTCGAGCCGACAGCTACCACCCGACCAAGATCGACAGCTCGTGGGCAGAGGACGGTTCAGCCGGAGGGCCCGATGACGGTCGAGCCGTGCCCGCGGCGCCCGTCGAAAAAGAGCCAGAAACCCCGTGAGATCGGGCTGATTTTTTGTGCTAACGTCCGAAATTCCTCCGGCGGGCGCCGCCGGGACGGTCACGAGGAGGCCCCGATGAGAATCACTGGTGCTTTTGTGCTGGCTCTGTCGCTCGGCGTTGCCGCCGTGGGCACGAGCGCGCCGAGTTACGCCAAAGGCAAGAAGAAGAAGGGGGGCGGGGAGGGGAGCGCGCCGACGGCGAGCGCGAAGGAGGTCGACAAGCTGAAGGCGGTGCGCCTCGGTGATCCCGACGCCGGGACCTTCAAGTGGGGGATGCACCCGGAGGAGGTCATGGCCGCCGCGCGGCTGGCCGTCGAAGGGAAATACAAGAAGCGGATCGCCGACGCCTCTGCCGACCCCGGCAAGCAGCAGCGCATCCACGACGAGCAGATCCGCGAGATCAACGCGGTCAAGAAGAGCTACACCAAGTTCGAGGGTCAGAAGTCCGGGTGGGACGTCTCGATCATCGGCCCCGAGTTCCAGCAGGGGACGGGCGAGGCGGTGCTGGTGACTAAGGAAGACCAGTGGACCCGCTACTTCTTCTTCTACGAGGACGGGCTCTACAAGATGTTCCTGGCGTTCAACAAGGACGCCCTCCAGGGCAAGTCGTTCGCCGACTTCGGCAAGAGCATGGAGGCCCGCTACGGCACCGCGCGCCCCGTCTACCGCGACGACAAGACGCGGGGCGGGGTCAACCACGTGCTCGACCACTTCGCCTGGAACGCGGGGCCCGATCGCCTGAAGCTGGTCGACCGTTCGGAGTTCTACGGCGTCTACTGCCTGGTCCTCTACGATCAGGCGACGCACGAGCGCGTCGTCGAGAAGCGGAAGATCGTGAACCCCGGGACGGTCGAGAAGGACGAGCTGGTCGAGGCTGTCGCCAACCGCAGCGGCAAGGAAGGAAACGACGAAAACGACGACATCATCGATCGCGTCGTCGGTCACGAGACCAAGAAGCCGGGGACCGAGGAGCACGCGGACATCGTGGTGCCGTCGTCGTCCGGCATTGCGCCCACGCCCTCGGAGGTGAACGGCAAGGGCTCGTCGTCGGACTCGTCCGAGAGCAAGAAGAAGGCCTCCAAGAAGTCGAAGGCCTCCGACAATCCGATGGACGGCCTCGAGCTCTGAGCAGCGCCCTACGAGCACTGATGATGTGAGGCGCGCGGCGGTTGCGATAGCGGTCGCCGCCTCCTGGGCGGCAGGACGCGCGGGCGGCGCGGCCGCCGCCCCTTGCACCGTCCTCAACTACACGTTCCAGCCTGACTGCTTTCGCGCCGCCAGCGAGGGGAGCTGCACTTTCAATGCGGCGCACCCCGATTTTGGGCCGCAGATCGCCGTCTGGCTGGAGAGCGCCGACGGGGCCCAGTTCATCGACACGCTGATGGTCACCAACGCGGTGGCCATCCACGGCATCGGCAATCGCCCCGGCACCTGGGATCTGGTCTCCGGCCCCCGCTTCCCGTACGGCCGGCGGCCGATGGCGCTGCCGATCTGGGCGCACGCGCACGGCGAGCTCTACACCTTCGTGGCGATGAACGACGCGCTGAAGTTGATGGACGCCGGGCTGGAGGACGAGCTCGTCAACCACGAGAACTTCTCCTCGCCCGAGCCCTACTTCTGCCGGCCCATGACCTCGCTCGAGGTCGTCGACGCGATCACCTGCCCGAGCGGTCAGTTTCGCAGCGCGAAGGGGCTGCTCGACGCGACGCAGCCGGCCTCGTACTACCCGCCCCGCGCCGACGTGTTCAACTTCGGCGGCAGCCTCTGCCTGCCGCGCATCGGATATCCGCAGTCCTGCGACGCGGGAGACTCGGCCGAGTACGCGGCGATGAACGACGTCGACGTGGTGGCGGCCGCCACGCCCCCCTACGGCGCGCCCTTCACCGGCAGTTGGATCATCCCCGCCGATCTGGCGGCGGGCGACTATCGCCTGGCTGTCGAGGTGGGCAAGGAGTTCGACGCCAACGCGGCCTATCAGCACGCCAACGAGGTGAGCGCGCTCGACATGCAGTATTACGCCGCCTACGGCCAGCACGGAAACGTCGGGCAGCCGTCGGTCTTGTTCCAGGTGCCCATCACCCTGGGCCCCGGCGCCGGCGGCACCTCCGCTTCGACCAGCGACATCGCCGGTTACGGCGACTGGAGCGGCGTGTCGGGCGACGTCAACCCGCCGGACGCCACCATCAGCAGCGACCCGGGCAGCGGGGGGGGGCGGCTCCTGCTCATGAACGGCGCCGGCGGGCCGGCCCGCGTGGTGGTGACGCTGGGCAGCTGTCCCTCGGTCGATTGCACCGCCAGCCCGTCGCCGGTCCCGCTTCCGGTCTCGTTCACCGCCGCGGCGACCGCCAGCGGCACCAGCGCCACGCTCGCGGTGCTGCAATCGAGCGAGAACGGCCGTGAGGCGGTCGTCGGATACGATGTCCGCTACTCGGTGCTCCCGCCGAGCGGAACGATCGACGCCACGACGTTTCCGGACTGGACGCCTGCACCGCCGCTCCCGGTCGCCGCTCCTGGGACCTCGACCAGCGCCGAGATCGACGGGCTGACGCCCCTCACCACGTACGGCGTGGGGATCAGCGCGCGGGGCGTCTGCGGCAATTCACAGCCGACCTTCCAGACCTTCACCACGCCGCGCGTCCCGTACACCAAGCTTTCGGGGTGCTTCATCGCCACGGCGGCCTTCGGCTCCGAGCTGGCGCCCGAGGTCGCCACGCTGCGCCGGCTGCGCGACGCGGCCATCGCCCGCAGCACGCTGGCCAAGACCGCCGTCGACCTCTACTACCGCTCGTCTCCGCCCCTGGCCGCCGCCCTTGCCCGCTCGGAGGTCGCCCGCGCCACCGTTCGCGCCGCCCTCCGCTTCATTCCGCCGTCCCCCTGACCGCGCTCTGCTCGGCTCTCCGTCGAATCAGGAACCCTCAAAGGGTTCCTGACCTCCCGCGACGAGGGCGGCCGAGCAAAGCTCGCCCGCCCTCACGCGATCAGGTTCGTATACCCAGACCCGGGTCAACAGCGGGATCCGGGACCGGCTCTCGTCGCGACGGGGTGGGGCGGTGGGAGGGGCGGAGCCCCTCCCGGCAAGCGAGCGCTAAAACACAGTGAAGATGTCGGGGCGAGCGGCGTCTTTGCTGATGCCCTCGAGCAGCTCTTTCTGCATGACGTTGAGCTGGCGGACCAGCATGGAGATGCTGGCGACGCGCTGCTTGTAGCTCTCCTGGCGGACCTGATCGGGGGACCCGGTCATGACGGCGTCCATGAAGGGCGTCGGCTTGATGGGGATCACGTTGCTGAGATCGAGCTTCCCGCCGATGTTGCGGTCGACCCAGGGCGCGCCGGAGCCGGAGCGGATCTTGAAGCCAGTAATGTCCGAGCCGCAGTCCTTGCCGCTCTTGCCGCCCTTGCAGGTCGGGTCGCCCACCTCGACGAGGTTGGCCACGACGATCTTGCCCGAGCTGTTGTCGAACACGATGCCGTAGTTCTTGCCGGCGTTCCCGGCCGTCTTCTCGGCGTAAGCCTTGAGCGACTCGGCGTCGTTGTCGGTTCGGCGGACGTGGCGCTCGACCTCGTTGTAGAGGGCGATCGTGTCGTAGTAGTAGTTGAACAGCTTGTCGACGTCGGCGTCGGGAAGGCGGAAGAAGTCGACGCGGAAGATCGTCGCCGTCGTCGGGCGCGGATCCAGCTTGATCGACTTGAGCTCGGTGATGAGCTGGGGATCGTAGGCCAGAGGATCCTTCTTGCTCGTCTGCATGCGCTGCTGGCTGCGCGCCACCGCCAGGGCGATCTCGCCCAGGCGCTTCTGCATGCCGTCGAGCTCGCTCTTCACCGCCTTGGCAGCGTGGTTGGCGGTGTTCATGTTCGAGCGGCCGACGCTCACCATGCCGCTCCAACCGCCGAGCAGGAACGCGCCCGCGCCGACGATCACCGAGGCGATGAGGACCGTCTTGCTCTTGCTCGAGCCGACGTTCTGCACCGGGACCCCATCGTCGATCGTCCGGAGGTCGAATCCTCCCTGCGGCGCGCGCATGTTGGCGTAAGGGTTCATCCCCGCGGGCGGAGCCGCCGGGGCGGCTGCGCGGTGCGGTGCGGAGCCGGGCCCGGGTCCCGGTCCGGCGGCGACGCGACCCGAGCCCTGGGGCGCGAAGGCTTGTCCTGGGGCTGCGGCGGGACGTCCCGGGCCCGGCGGCATTCCGCCGGGCATGGGAGCGCCGGCGGGGCCGCCGTCCGGTCGCTTCAGGCCGAGACGGGCCTTGAGGTCACTGATGTCCTTGGTCGGCGGGACGCCTGGCTTCCTATTCTGGTCCACTGAGCTCCTCCGGCGCGGTCAACATCACGCGCGCTTGTCTGTCGATCGGGCGGACAAAGCGAGCAGAAACAAAGGGGAGAGCGGACCATACTGACGGCCTTTCCACCTGTCAAGCGAACCGCGTCGAAACAGGCCGCCGCCCCCGCGATAGAGCTCAAGATTCTCTCACGGAGGCGGAAGCGAGCTGTTTGTGCGCGGTCGAGCTGGGCCGGGGCTTACACGAAGCTCAGGTAGGATTCGATCGCCCAGGCGGCGTCCGGCGGCAGGTTCGTGAACCGCACCCCCACCGTCCGCCCGTCGCGGGTGATCGTCTCACCGGACGCCGTGAAGACGTCGTTGCGATCGGGAAGCTGGAATTGGAGCCCCATGTAGCGGGGGGCCCGGCTCTGATCCGGCTCGATCATGGGGAGCAAACGGGCGCCGGTGCGACTGATATCGACCATGCGACAGAGATAGGGCTCACCATCCAAGAACCGATTCATGTAAAGGTCGACGTTGACCCGCCGATTCGTCCGTCGGTCGGGTCCATGAACCCGCCGCTGCGTACGCCGGTCGAGAATGCGATCCGAGGTCTTTTTCTTGAGCATGAGGCCCTCCTTCGGGGGTGTCCTACATGTAGGCTCAAGTGAGTGGGCGGTCAAATTTTTGTCTGTCTCCGCAGAGTTTGACTCGCGCCGCCGCGGTACCGATAATCCGGGCCGCCCCGAAGCACCTGGCGCCGTCGTCTCACCTCGCAGCGCGCCATTTCGATTCCGTTCGTTGGTCCCCACCGTTCCATTTCCCAAAGCCGAGCAGAGGAGCCAGGCATGCACCGCATGAAGATCGGGCTTGTCGCCGCCATCGTCTTACTCGCGTTCACGGCCGGCATTTATGCCGTCGTCACCCGCGAGCTGAAGGACTCGACCGTTCGTTCCGTGGAGGCCGACGTCTCGCGCGCCCAGCGGATGCACAGCGACATCGCGCGGCTGGAGGCGCTGGAGTTTGCCAACCTGGTCGCGGGCCTGGCCCGCCGGCCCGCGGTCGTGGCGGTCTTCTCCAAGGTCGACGAGAACGGCCGCCGGCAGGCGGCCTTCGAGCAGTGCGAGCAGATCAATGGCTTCCTGCAGACCGGCGGCGCCCGCAAGGCCGACATCGTCGCGGTCATCGACAGCCGCGGGAAAGTCGTGGCCCGGGACCTCAACGTCAACGCGATGTACGGCGAGGATCTCCGTTCCAAGTATCCGGCCGTGGCCAACGCGCTGCGCGGTGAAGCGACCAAGGACATCTGGACGCTCTCCGGCAGCATGACCCGCGTCGCCGTCGCGCCCGTCGTCCAGCCGGACGGCACCATCGTCGGCGCGCTGATGGTCGGCTACGTGGTCACGGCGCGCGACGCGCAGGCCAAGCGCGATCTGCTCGGCACCGAGGTCGCCTACTTCCACAACGGCAAGGTCCACACCTCGAGCTTCGTCTCCGAGGGGACCGGCGAGAACGCCAAGGAGGATGGCAACAAGACGCAGGCGCTCAACGCCGTCCTGTTCCAGTCGCCCGAGCAGTGGGGGCAGCAGGCGCTGGCCAAGAACGCGCCGTCAGAGGTCTTCACGCTGACCCTCGACGGGAAGGAATACGCCGCCGTCGCCGCGCCGCTGCAAGGCAACGCGTACGACAAGACGAGCGGCGTCGTGACGCTGGAGTCGATCTCCGACGCGCTCGACGCGGTCTCGTCCGTGGGAATGAAGCTCATCGGCTTCGGCGTGCTCTCGATCCTGGTCATGCTGGGCGCCGTGATGTTGACCGCGCAGCGGTTCATCCGACCGCTGGACAAGATCGAGCTCGGCGTCGCCGAGATCATCAACGGCAACATCGACTACCAGTTCAAGCCGGTGGGCCCCGACTTCGAGGGCCTGTCGAACGGCCTCAACGTTATGCTGGCCCGCCTGCTCGGACGCGAGGAGCCCAACGAAGACGAGCCCGAGGAGGAGCAGGACGAGACCTCGCGCTGGCGCTCGGACCAGATGCTGGTCGAGGAAGGCTCCGGCCCCTCGGCGGCGGCGTCGCCCGAGGCGGCGGCTCTGGCCCAGGAGGCCGAGCCGGTCTATTTCACGCGCATCTTCAACGAGTACGTCGCCGCGCTGAAGAGCCAGGGGAAGCCGACCAAGGGGATCACGGTTCAGGCATTCACGGCGAAGCTGCGCCTCATCGAAGGGGGCCTGAAGCAGAAGTGGAAGTGCCGCATGGTCCGCTTCAAGGTCAACACTCAGGGCGAGCAGGCCACTTTGAAGCCGATCCCCATCAACTAGTCTGGTCTGGTCGCCTCGGGCCGGGGGTGGGCCTGGGCCTTCGGCCCTAGGCCTTGCACGTAAACCGCCTGGTCGCCGGAGCGCAAGCGACCACCGGCCGCGCGCGCTTCGAAGGCCGGCCCTCGGTCTGACGCTCCCTCCGCGCGCGAACTTTTTTCGGCGCGTGGGCTGCGCTCCCGTTTTGAAATGGCAGCCCACGCGCCGAAAAAAGTCCCGTGCGGAGGGTCGCCGAAGCTCGAGCGGGCGCCGCTCGATTCCGCACGGAGCGGCGTTCACGTGAGGATTCCGCACGGGAGCGGCGTTCACGTGAGGATTCCGCACGGAGCGGGGTGAAGGCGAATCAGGCCGTGGCGAATGGGGTGGTGTAAGGTGCAGGGGTGCACGTAGAGGCCGGGCTGGACGTACTCTGCAAGGAGAAGCTCGATCTTCTACGGGGGCGCAGGGTGGGCGTCCTTTGCCATCCCGCCAGCGTCACGTCCGATCTGACCCACATCGTCGATCGCCTCATCGAAGTCGGGATAAGGCCGGCGCGCCTCTACGGGCCCGAGCATGGCGTGCGGGGCGAGGCGCAGGACATGATCGGCGTCGACGATGACCGCGACCGCCGCACGGGGATTCCAGTCGTCAGCCTCTACGGCGAGACGTTCGAGTCGCTGGCGCCGACAGCGGCGGATCTGGAGGGCGTCGACGTGCTGGTCATCGACCTGCAGGACGTCGGCAGTCGTTACTACACGTACATCTGGACGATGGTGCTGGCGCTGGAGGCCGCGTTTCGGGCGGGCGTGGCGGTGATCGTCCTCGACCGGCCCAACCCGCTCGGTGGGGTGGCCATCGAAGGCGGGACAGTCACGGAGCGGTGCGAGTCGTTCGTGGGGCTGGGCGCCATTCCGGTGCGGCACGGCTTGACCATCGGCGAGGTGGCGCGCCTGCGCCTGCGCGGGATGCCCTGGGGCGGGGCGCGGTTCGCGCGGCCGATCGCTGGCGACCTGACGGTGGTGCCGATGCGCGGCTGGCGGCGGGCGATGAACTACGTCGAGGCCGGGCTCCCCTGGGTCATGCCGTCGCCCAACATGCCGACGCCGGCCACGGCGCTGGTCTACCCGGGGCAGTGTCTGTTCGAGGGGACCAACCTCTCGGAGGGGCGGGGGACGACGCGTCCGTTCGAGATCGTCGGCGCGCCGTTCCTCGACGGGGACGACTGGGTCGCCGCGCTCGGCAAGGTGGCGCGCGAGGAGCTGCCGCTGCCGGGGGTGCGCTTCCGGCCGCTGTCGCTGCGTCCGACGTTTCACAAGTTCGCGGGCCGCTCGTGCGGCGGCCTGCAGCTGCACGTCTCCGACCGGGCCACGTTTCGCCCGTACGCGACGGGGATCGCCCTCATCGCGACGGCGCGGCGGCTGGCGCCCGGCGACTTCCGCTGGCGCACGGAGCCGTACGAGTTCGTCGCCGACCCCCCGGCCATCGACCTTTTGACCGGCAGCGACGAGGTCCGGCGGGCGATCGACGCCGGCACGCCGCTCTCCGAGCTCTGCGCCACGTTCGCGCCGTTCGAGCAGGCGTTCGCGGAGGCACGCCGGCCGGCCCTGCTGCCCGATTACTTCTGATGCGCGTCGCGATCTTCGGGGGGAGCTTCAATCCGCCGCACCTGGCGCACCAGATGGCGGCGCTCTACGTCCTGGAGACGGCACCCGTCGACGAGCTGTGGATGGTCCCCGCCTTCGAGCACCCGTTCGGCAAGGCGCTGGCGCCGTTCGCGCACCGGCTGGCCATGTGCGAGCGGGCGGCGGCGGCGCTGGGCCCGCGGGTCAAGGTCAGCGCGGTGGAGCGCGACCTCGGCGAGCGGAGCCGAACCTTGCGCACCATCCGGCGCTTGCAGGCCGAGTTCCCGGCGCACGGCTTTTCGCTGGTGATCGGCGCCGATCTCATCCCAGAGGTCCCGACCTGGTACGCCGGCGAGGAGCTGCAGCGGACGGTCCCCTTCGTCGTGGTCGGGCGGACCGGGTTCGACGTGCCGGGCAAGCTGGCGCTGCCGCGCGTCTCCTCGACGGAGGTGCGCGAGGCGCTCCTCGCCGGGCGGCCGGTCGACGGGCTCGTGCCGCGCGCGGTTCTCCATTACATCTACGGCAACAACTTGTATAAGACAGCTTCATGAGCAGCTACATGTCCGAAGCCGAGGTGAACGCCCGCGCCATCGCGGAGGGCCCCGCCGAGCCGACCCCCTCGGTCTTCATCATGGGCGCCGGGATCGTGGGGACGGCGCTGGCCGCCCGCCTGGTTCGCTCGGGCGTTCCGGTCACCGGGCTCCACGGCCGCCAGGTCGAGCTGACCGACGCTGCGCGCGCCATCTCCGGCGTCGTCGGGTCGACGGGCGAGATCCCCGCCATTCTCTCCGAGTCGGACGCGGTCATCATCTCGGTGCGCGACGAGCGCGTCCCCGAGGTGGCCGAGCGGCTGGCCAAAGAGGGGCGGCTGCGGCGCGAGCAGATCCTGCTCCACACCTCGGGCGCCAACCCGGCGCGCACCATCTTGAAGGCGGCGCTGCCGCACGTGCGGGCGGTGGGGACGCTGCACCCGCTGGTCTCGTTCGCCGACGCGCGCGTCGCCGTCGAGGGGCTGGCCGAGGTCGCGTTCGGCATCGAGGGGGATGAGCCGGCGCGCGCGATCGCCAAGCGGATCGTGCGGGCGCTCGGCGCGCGCGCCGTGTTCCTGGAGGCCGAGAACTTGGCCCTCTACCACGCCGGCGCGGTGATCGCCTCCAACTACGTGGTGGCCCTGGCCGACACGGCGCAGTCGCTGCTCATCAAGGCTGGGGTGCCGGCGGATCAGGCCTTGCCCGTATTGATCCCGCTCCTCAACAGCGTCGTGCAGAACCTGTCGCAGGTCGGGCTTCCGGGCGCCTTGACCGGGCCGGTCGAGCGTGGGGACGTCACCTCCGTCGAGCGCCACCTGGGGACGCTGGCCGCGCGCGCGCCCGAGCTGGTCGAGCTCTACCGTCTGGTCGGCCGCGACGTGCTGCGGCTGGCTCGCGAGAAGTCGTCCAACCTGGATGCCGCGAGCGCGGCGCGTCTGGAGGCGCTGTTCGCGGGCGGCGGGGCGGCGCGGCCGCCCGGCAGCAACGGCAACGGCCGGCCCGGCGCCTAAAACGCGCCCGCCCGTGTGAGGAGCCTGGCCTTTTGGCGGGCTCTTCGCCTAATATCGGTCCCGTTTCAACGTCGCGCCGACGGCGCAGGAGCTACGAATGCACAAGGGATCCGCGCTCCGCATGGGAACTGTCCTCGCTCTCGCCTTGCTGGCGTCCGCCGGCCCGGCGACGGCGGCCAAGCCCGAGGACGTCTTCAAGGGGAAGATCATCATCACCAAGAATCGCCTGCCGA
>Ga0134128_10001830_pt1 | contig 26865 bp, 23 predicted proteins | sample KB31754_FD_96462 | JGI IMG/M metagenome (GOLD analysis project Ga0134128, IMG submission 96462) | Terrestrial soil microbial communities with excess Nitrogen fertilizer from Kellogg Biological Station, Michigan, USA - KB3-175-4 | ecosystem: Environmental > Terrestrial > Soil > Unclassified ...
AGGCATTGAAAAACGCCTGGGAACACGGCGTTGTTCTTAGCGGTGCCAGCGCCGGCGCAATGTGCTGGTTCAACAAGGCAATTTCGCTCACTGCCTACAGCGATCAGCCGTCTGTGCTGAATGGTCTGGAATTGGCGACTGGAAGTTGCTGCCCCCACTATGACAGCGATCCGCAACGGCGGCCCACGTTCCATCGATTGCTGGCGCGCGGTCCGGCAACTGCCGGCTACGGCATTGACGAACACGCCGCACTGCACGTGATTGGCGCGTCGACGGTGCAGTCGCTTGCCGGTGCATCCGGTGCCGCCTGCTACCTCGTCTATATGCGCGACGGCAAACCCACCGAAGACAAGCTGCCGACCAAGCTGCTGAAGTCCCGCGCTCGGTAAATGAATCTCCCAGCGGCTGTATGCAGGTGCCGTCGCGCGCCGCGTACGTGCTGGGCTGGGATGCATCAACGGATTGTGTCATGTCCAAAAATCACAAGCATCATTTGCACCTTAGGCGACGACGTCGCCGGCGCCGCACCAGCAGCACTGCAATCCCGAGCGGTGCGGAGTGGGTGGCGAAATTTCCGACTAGCAAAGACGTCGAGGATCTGGCGTCACCGTTTCGCGAAAACGTCAAGAAGTTTTTGGCTGCCCTGAAGTCCGCTGCTGCTCAGTTCGACATCTCAGCCACCTACCGTCCGGCAGAGCGTGCGTTCCTCATGCACTACGCCTATCGCATCGCCAGGGAGAAGCTCGACCCGCGAGACGTCCCTGCGCGCAAAGACGTGGATATCGAATGGGTGCATCGCAAAGATAATGGTCGCATCGATCTCGTGGCTTCGCGCAACGCTGCAGAAGACATGGTCGAAGCGTACGACATTGTCTATCGTCCGGCGCTCAACTCGAATCATACACGTCGACAGGCTATTGACATGACCATTTCATGGACCGACACATTGTCGATCAAGAATGGTCGCGGCAAGACGGTAGACATCAAAAGCACTCCGCACAGCGGACAAAACGGGAATCTTTGGACCGTAGGGAAGAGCTACAAAGTGCTCAAGCTGGAGTCCGATCCACCGCACTGGTCTGTTGACGGCGGCTAATATTCAAGCTACGGCGCGGGTGCCGCTGTCGGTTTAACGGCCACGGCACTCGCGTCGCGCTCACGCGCTTAACCGGTGATGCCGGTCAAGCCCTGGAGTAAATGCCATGACAGCTCGTTGTAAACTCGAGCCGTTCCGCTGGGCGGGCGGCATCGAATGTACTTTTGTCCCTCATGGGACCGGTACGAGGCGACCACTCGACGAATACCAACTCACCGGGCACTACGATGCCTGGAAGGAAGACCTCGATCGCGCGGCGTCACTCGGCATCAAGGCACTGCGTTGGGCGGTGCCGTGGTTCAAAGTCGAAGTTGCAATGGACAACTTCGACTGGTCGTGGGTGGATCTGGTCATCGACCACGCAGGAAAACTAAAGCTGCCGCTCATCGTCGACCTCATGCACTACACCACGCCACTGTGGTTGGAGCATGACGTTTGCGACAGCCGCTATGTGGAGCGAGTAGCAATCTTCGCTCGCACGCTTGCTCTGCGTTATAAGGGAAAGGTCAGACACTTCACCGTCCACAACGAGCCTATGGTCGGCGCCGACTTCGGAGGCCGACGCGGCGAGTGGCCGCCCTATCTGCTCGGTGAGCAAGGGTACGTGAAGGTACTGATTCAAAATGCATTGGGCATGCAGGCGTCCATCCGAGCAATAAAGAACGTGATACCACAAGCGGTGTTTGTCAGCGCCGACTCGATGCGTCTTTATCGCCCGGATACCGCCGATCGCGGCTGCGTGCGCGCAGCTAAGAAGCTGTTTCTCCATCACATACTGCCGTGGGATCTTGTTCGCGGAGCGGTGAATGAGAATCATCCGCTCTACCGTTACCTGATAAGCAACGGTGCGAGCGAAGAGGCATTGCTGCAACTTCAGCGACACGCAGTAAGGCAGCACGTCTTTGGCATCAACTTCTATCCGTGGTCTGTGTTCGCGGTCAAATACGACGGCAATCGACGGTATCGATACGTCGAGGCTGAAACGCACGGTCGTGACCTTGCCGATGTGATCAAGCAAACGCACAAGCATGTGCAAGCGCCGATCTGGATCACCGAGACAAGCCATGCCGGAACAACCACCGAGAAGATGCTGTGGATGAGTGAAACGATCGATGCAGTGCGCGTGTGCCGCAACGCCTTAATTCCCGTCGTCGGTTATACCTGGTTCCCACTCACCACCATGGTGGACTGGGCGTACCGCAACGACAATAAGCCGGCGACCGATTGGTTGCTTCCTCTCGGTTTGTGGGACATTCATTCTCAAGCCGATGGCACCATGACCAGAGTCGAAACCCCTCTGGTCGAGTCATATCGAGACTGGGTACGACGAGGAATTTAACCGATCTTCCCAGAAATCACATTATGGCAGCGGTTTTGTGCAGAGCGAAACCGTTGCCACTTTCATTAAACCTGCTCTTGCTACGTCGTTTAGTATGTCGATCTCCATTGTAAAGTTGATACGATACGGCGGTCGCGAAGAAGGTAGACGCCATGCAATACGCAATCGGCATTGATTTGGGTGGAACAAACATCAAAGCAATCGCGGTGAATCGCGAGGGAATGATTCTTGGTCAAGCATCAAGAGAAACGGGCGACCGCGGAGGCAATGCACCGCAGTGGCCTCAACATGTCGCGACAGTAATTGGCGAGTTGAGCAGCAGATTCCCGAAGGCCCCAACCCACATCGGACTATGCGCGCCGGGGTTGGCAGCGACGGACGGGCGCAGCATCGCGTTCATGCCGGGACGAATGGACGGACTCGAGGGTCTCGATTGGACCAAATTCCTGGGCGTCAACAACGTTGTATCAGTTCTCAACGATGCTCACGCAGCGCTTCTCGGTGAGGTCTGGCGTGGCGCAGCCAGAGGCGCGAATAATGTGGTGCTGTTGACTCTGGGTACTGGAGTCGGCGGCGCAATTTTGGCAGATGGTCGCCTTTTGAAAGGACAGATCGGCCGCGCTGGTCATCTCGGACACATGTGCCTGGAGGTGAACGGTCTCGTTGATTCAGTGGGCATTCCCGGCAGCCTCGAAGATGCCGTTGCCGAACGCAGTGTGAGTCGCCGCTCAGACGGCGCTTTCAAATCGACAAAAGCGCTGGTCGACGCAGCCGCTGATGGCGACACCAACGCACGGGCGATCTGGCAACGATCCATCTACCAGTTAGCCTGCGGCATCGCTTCGCTAATCAACGCCGTCGATCCAGAGGTAGTGGTCATCGGTGGTGGCATCGCCAAGGCTGGAGACCGGTTGTTCCAGCCGCTGCGCAATCATCTGGACAAACTCGAGTGGCGGCCAGGCGGGCACTCAGTATTAGTCGTGCCCGCAAAACTCGGCGAATTGGCCGGCGCATACGGCGCGGCGTACAATGCGATACAGACGAATAAGGCGAGCGTTTCCGCCGGAATGGGCGCGTTCTCGGTTCCCAACCCGGCTGCAATAACGTGACCGCTCAGATCAGTATCGGCGCGATCGATTATGCAATTGTCGGCATCTATTTCCTCTTCGTAATTGCCGTTGGATATCTTCTGAAGAAGCAGATGGTAACCAGCGAGGATTTCTTCCTCGCCGGACATCGCATTCCCGCTTGGGTAACTGGGCTCGCCTTCATGTCGGCCAATTTGGGTGCGCTCGAAGTGATGGGCATGGCAGCCAACGGCGTGCAATACGGCATGATGACCGCTCACTTCTTTTGGGTGGGGGCCATACCGGCGATGGTGTTTCTCTCTGTATTTATGATGCCGTTTTACTACGGGTCTAAAGTGCGCAGCGTGCCCGAATTTCTTAAGATGCGGTTCAACGAGCCGACCCGCGCGCTGAATGCAGTTTCATTTGCAGTCATGACCGTGCTCATGTCCGGAATAAACTTGTATGCGATGGCGCTCGTGTTCAAGCTGTTGCTCAACTGGGATATGAACGGATCCATTCTGATTGCCGCAGGCGTGGTACTCGTTTACACAATGCTGGGAGGACTGAGCTCCTCGATTTACAATGAAGTAATCCAGTTTTTCCTGATTGTCTTCGGTCTTCTGCCCATATCGATCATCGGCTTGATGAAGTACGGCGGCTTCGATGGTTTGCGCAAAGCGCTGCCTGATCCCGCCTTCATGCATCTGTGGTCCGCAACCGGCACCGCGCACAATCCGATGGGCGTCGATTGGCTCGGAATCCTATCGGGCCTCGGTTTTGTTCTGTCGTTCGGCTATTGGTGCACCGACTTCCTGGTCATTCAGCGCGCACTCGCGGCGCAGGACTTACCTGCGGCTCAGCGAACGCCGCTTATCGCCGCTTTCCCTCAAATGCTGTTTCCTCTCGTCACAGTAATGCCTGGACTGCTGGCGATATTGATGATTCCCGGGATAGGCACAAACACGACTACGCTATCACCGAACATGGCAATGCCGCTCCTGATCGCGAAACTTTACCCCGCCGGCATGTTGGGTGTCGGATTGACCGCCATGCTCGCCAGCTTCATGTCAGGGATGGCCGGCAACGTAACAGCGTTCAACACTGTATGGACCTACGATCTGTACCAAAGCTACATCGCGAAGAACAAAAGCGACGCTCACTATCTGTGGATGGGGCGCGTCGCCACCGCGGCGGGAATCGTGATCAGCATCGCGACCTCTTATTTGGTCATGCGCTTCGCCAGCATCATGGACTACATGCAGTTGATTTTTGGCTTCTTCAATGCGCCCTTGTTCGCCACATTTTTGCTCGGCATGTTTTGGAAACGCACATCACCTTGGGGTGCCTTCTGGGGATTAGTGTGCGGCATTCTCACAGGAATCTTGCATTATTTCCTGACTGTGCAGGGAACCTTCCATTTCCCATCCGAGATGGCAGGCAACTTCTGGCGTGCCACCATCGCGTGGACGAGCTGCTTCGTAATCACCATCGCCATCTCGTTCTTCACAAAGCCAAAACCCGAGAGCGAACTTTGGGGCTTATGTTGGGGACTGACGAATCAAGCGGAGCAGCGCAGGCTACCAGCCTGCTCTCTCCCCTGGTATAAACGTCCCGCCATATTAGGCGTAATCGTGCTCGTGATCACTACCGTTTTGAACATAGCCTTCTGGTAAAAACAATGCTCGACGTACGCAAACCGATTGGCTACTTGTTTCTGATTATCGGCGCAATGATCCTAGTTTACGGCATCGTGCAGCCGCAGGCGACGAACCAAATGATCTCAACGGCGAGCGGCGGCACCATCGCTTTCAATCTTGATCTGATCTGTGGAGCATCGATGTTCGTCTTCGGCGGAGCGATGCTTGCCCTCGCGCACTTCGATGCAAACGCCAGTTAAATATCGCAGTGCAGCAACACGTTTGGGTGCAGCCAGAGAAACGACGCCGGGAAATCGGTTTCAACCGTCTCTTTCATCAAGCGCGACAACACCTGAGATTTTTGCTCACCGCTCACTAAAAGCAGAATCATTTTCGAGCGAAGCAAATCTCCCATACCGAGCGTGTAGCCGAATGTGGGTTTAGCCTTACTTTTGCTCAGCATCGAATGCTCCCTGCTGGCGTCTGTGAGCTGAGCGACGTGCACGCGGGGCGTGAGATAGGGCCCCGGTTCATTTAACCCTAGATGTCCGTTTTTCCCCAGTCCTAAAAGGCACAAATCCATCGGGCCCAACAAATCGAGCTCTCTCTGAATCCGACGACATTCGCCGGATGGGTCGGGAGCGTCAGAGCGAAAACTAGTGTAATGGTTCTCATCTATGTGCAACGGATCGAGAACTCGATGGCGCAGATAAGCGTCGCAAGTTCCCTCGGCGCCGGACGACAGCCCACCCCATTCGTCCAGTTGAACCATGCGCGCCTGCCGGAAGCTTCTGCCACCGTCCAACTCTGCCAGCAGCTCATAAGTTCTCTCCGGCGTCGCGCCGGTGGGCAAACATATTTTCGCGTCGGGTTGCCGTCTCACCAGAGACAAAATCTCCTGCGCCGAGGCGACGCTAAGCGATTCATAATCGGAAAACTTTATTCGCTTCACCGAGCTATCCAAGGTGGACCCTCATGAATTATAACGCATAGTTCTACCATCACACCTAGTACCCCTCGATCCAACTGCAACAAGAGGAGCCCGCGGTGGCAAAGCTAAAACTTTTGCCGTGCCACCACGGTACTCTCTTAGACGTCATTGGGCGCTTTGATGCGCGCAGCCGGCCGGATGTCGGGAAACTTCTCCAGCATCTCGGCGTGCGTTTTGAAGTGATGGTACTTCTCGCCGTGTTGCGGATTGGCGATCTGTTTGCGCGTCGGGCAGCAGCTCCACAACAGAGTGGACCATTCACCGTCGCGATGACCGCCGTGAATATATTTGATCCTGCCGTTCATCAGGCAGTAGAAGCTCTTCGAATTGCCGTGTTCCTCAACCCAATAGCCCATATCTGGCAAGCGAGCGAGTTGCTTGGGCGTGAACTCCTTCACCTTCTTGGAACGCGGCTTCTTCGGATGCTGTTGTTCGCCAGAAGTGTACGTTCCCGCCGCAGGCGAACTGACGATCTTGCAACTGGCACGCACCTCGCACCAAAAAGCAGTGCCGACGATCTCCTGTTCGGAGCCAAGCACCTTTACCTTCACGCGGGTGCCGGCCTCGCGCATCCGTTTTGGCGCGCAGAGAACTTCCATCTTGGTTCCACTGGGAAGTTTCCAATGATCCATAAAGAAGTCGATGTAGACGGGAAAGTGTTCCCGCCTCAAAAAACCACCGACCAGGTCATGCGGACCAGGCCCCATCGGCGGCAGTCCGGTCGAGATGTCCGGAAGTATCTCGAGGATAACTCCCGGAACAACGTTCTGTTTCTTCAAGAGCATTTGAATTGCTCCGCCGTTCTATGCAGTGCAGGGGCGATGCATGCATCGCCCCTGCAGGATGCTGTGAGCCTTTACACTTTCTTGCGGCTACGGCGCGAGACGCCGCACGAATGCGCGAAGCAGCGGACGGACTGCGTCACGGCTTCGTGTGCTTTTGGATCCCACTGATCGGGGATGATGTTGTAATCGCGCAAGTTCTCGGGCGAAATTACCGCCGCAAGAGCACGCGCCGCGCTCAGCTTCAACTCCGGCGTGATATCCCGGACGCGCGCGTCGAGCATGCCGCGGAAGAAGCCTGGGAAAACGACGGCGTTATTGATCGCGTTTTCATACTCGGCACTTCCAGTGGCAACGATGCGAGCATATTGTCGCGCCCCTTCGGGATCGACTTCCGCAATCGGATTCGCCAGAGCGAAAACGATGGCATCGCGACGCATCGGCTTGAGATCTTCCGGCTTGATCAGATTGGCTGCCGACAAACCGAGGAACATATCCGCGCCCTTGAGAGCGTCCTGCAAAGTCGTCTTCTCGTCGACCTTGATCCAGCAGCGAGTGCCATCGATTAGCGCCGCTTCCTCGGCGTGCATGTCGGCACGTCCGGGGAAGAGCGCGCCTTCCTTCTTGAACGCGACGAAGTGACGCGCGCCGGCCGCCTTCAGCAGCTTCGCCGAAGCCAGACCTGCCGCACCGACGCCGGACACGACGATGCGCGCGTTGCGCAACTGCTTCTTCACCACCTTCATGGCGTTGAGCGTGGCAGCAACGACAGCGATGGCAGTGCCATGCTGGTCGTCGTGGAATACCGGAATGTCGAGCTCCTGCTGCAGGCGCTTCTCGATTTCCCAGCAACCGGGCGAGGCGATATCCTCGAGGTTGATACCACCATATCCCTTGGAAGCCATCTTCGCGACGAAGATGATTTCCTCGACCTTTTGCGTGTCGAGCGTGAGTACGACAGCATTCACATCGCCCCACGTCTTGAACAGCGCAGCCTTGCCTTCCATCACCGGAGCGGCGGCGATTGGGCCGATGTTGCCGAGCCCAAGGACGCGCGATCCGTCGGTGATGATCAAGATCGTATTGCCCATGCGCGTCAGGTTGTGCGCATCATCGGGGTGGTCGACGAGATGCATGCAGATGCGCGCGACGCCCGGCGTGTATTGACGCGCCAGATCCTCGGCATTTTTGATGGGACGCTTTGGCACCACTTCGATTTTGCCGCCGAGATGCGCGAGAAACGTCGGATCGGAATCCTTGGTGACGGTGACGCCCTCGATGGCATTCAGTGCCGCGATCAGCTTCGGGCCATCCGAAGCCGACCCGAGGAAAACCGTCAGGTCGCGTTCTGCTTTGCGCACCGGACGGGCATCCTCTCCCGCGCCTTCAGACACCACTTCTACAAAACGCGCACCACCTACCGAGCCGACCGTCGCATTCATCTGCGAAATTGTCGTCATCAGTTGATTGAAGAGACCCTTGCGATCGTCCAGATGGACACGCAGGATCAGGCTATTGCTTGCGCCGTGATACTCACGCGCTGCGACTTGTGTATCGCTCATGTTCGTTCCTTTGGACCGTTAGACTAGCGCCAGATGAGAGTGGTGACGGAGTCCGCTTCGAGAGCGATGTTTGCCAGCCTGTCACCGTCATCGATGGTGATCGTTCGGTCGGCACCCTTGTTCGAGAGCACCAGAACTTTGCCACCATCGGGATTGACGAAAGCGACGTGCGTCAAGTCAGCCACATCGCCGCGCGAATCAATTCGCAGGGCACCGCGGCGCACGGCCTTCGAGTAGTGTCCGAGTCCCCAGTAGCCGCCGCTGCGCACGACCTCATTGGTCTGCGAGTCGATGGAGATCACGCCGCCGCAATCGAAGGGGCCGATCTTCGGCAAGCCGTGCTCATCGAGAGCCACATTCCACATGGTGTAGCTGCGGCACCAGTTGCGCATGGCTTCGCCGATTACCTGTCCCCAGTGGGTCCAGTCGGTGTGATAGTCGGGCACGTTGTAGAACGTGTTGAACTCGGTAAAGTAGTGATTAGAATGCGGGTGTGCATCATGCACGCGACCGACCGCGTCTGCCGAGCCGAAATAGCCGTGCCAGGCAATGCCGTCGATCCACTTCAGCAACTCGGCGTCGCTGAGCGAGTCGATCGCTCTCTGCTCCAGATCAAAGTTGTGATCGATGATCCAGATGAGCGTCTTGCATCCGGCTGCACGCAGTGCAGGTCCAAGATGCAGTTTGACGAACTCCGCCTCGAGCTGCTTGCTCCAGGTAGCAGAGGGCATGGTATTGCCCTGGTCGGCATCCACTTCATTTTGCACAGTGATTGCATCGATCGAAATGCCCCACTTTTCGTACGCTTGCAAATAGCGCACGAAATACTGAGCGTAGGCATCGAAATACTTGTCTCCCATAGCGCCACCGAGCATCGTCCCGTTGGGTTTCATCCAGGCGGGCGGGCTCCAGGGCGAAGCGAGCAAGAACATGTCACCGTTAAGCGCTACCGCTTCCGACACCACAGGCAACACGTCCTGTCGGTCTTTGTCCACCGAGAAACGTGTCAGTTGCGGATCAGCAGGGCCATCGCAATAACTGAACAGATCGGTGCTGTAATCACTGGCACCGATGCTCAGCCGGTTGACGTTGAGGTTCATTTGATCCGTGCGAAACAATTCGTCCATGATCATCAGGTGATCGTTCGTCGGCATGCGATTGAGCACGGCGCACGAAGATCCAGTGAGCGCGGCCCCGAAGCCGAGAATCTTCTGTCCGATTATCGAAGGGTCGATAACGACATTTGGCTGCGCATCCGGATCCGCCTGACGCCAGGAGATGGGATCGATCGGCGTGTGCCTCTTGCCGGCTGCCGACGTCGTGAATCCGCCGAATGCATCGTCGGCAACCAGCGAAGATCGATTGTTGTTGTTCTTACCCTCGGCGATCGCTTGGAAAATAGCACTGACAAGAACGGCGATGGTGCCGAACAGCGCAAGCGCGATCATCCACCAGGTAATATGTACGCCGGCGAGGGCCAGCACCCCAATCAACATGAATGGCCCCGGCACTCCCATCAAAGTAGCGGTCGCAGGCGTAATCAAACGCGACCGTTCGGGCGGCCGGTCAGGCGGCCGCGGAAATTGATTGCTCATCATCGACTCCAAAAACGTTTATCGATAGATAGCGGTGTAGACTTCGCCGTCTGTGGTAATGGAACCGCGCAGCATGCCCGGTGTATTGAACGGCAGGGCGCAATTGCCGGCCGCGTCGATGGCGATCAAGCCGCCCTGTCCCTGCACGGACTCGAGACTGACTTGCACGACTTGCGAGGCGGCACGCGCCAGACCCATGCGCCGATATTTCATCAGCGCCGACACGTCGTAAGCTGCGACGGTGCGCATGAAGGACTCACCGTGGCCGGTGGTGGAAACTGCGCAAGTGGCGTTGTCCGCGTACGTGCCCGCACCGATAATCGGCGAATCGCCGACACGACCGGCGCGTTTACCCATGGTGCCGCCAGTGCTCGTCGCAGCAGCGAGATTGCCTCGCCTATCTCGAGCAACTGCGCCGACCGTTCCGAACTTGCGATCAATCGGCTCACACATGGTAGCGGCGGGCGAAAGCCCGCTCATCTGTTTGTCATGTCCAAGCTCTTCCCACTGCTTGCGGCGTTGCTCGGTGAAGAAGTACGACGGGTTGACAATTTGCACTCCGGCTTCAGCGGCGACAAGCTCTGCACCGGCACCGGTGAGCATGACGTGTTTGGTGTCCTGCATTACAGCCCGCGCAGCTGAAATGGGATTCCTCACGATGGAGACGGCCGCCACTGCACCAGCGCGGCGAGTGCGACCATCCATAATCGCGGCGTCCAATTCGAAAGTTCCGTCCGCAGTGAATACCGAGCCGTGGCCGGCATTGAACAGCGGACAATCTTCGAGGTAAAGCACCGCCGCCTCGACAGCGTCGAGACTGCGCTTGCCTCGTTTGAGCAGCACGAATCCAGCGCGCAAAGCACTTTCCAGATGCTGCAGATATTCCTGCTCGCGCTCGGCGCTGATGGCGCCGCGCGTAAGTGCGCCGGCACCACCGTGCACAGCCAGCGCCACTTCGCCGAACACTTCTGTTCCGCGGCGGCGCTTCAAATTTTGCGAGGTCATGTTCGTTTAATCCATGAGGCTATGTCACGGAGCACCGCGGGCGCCACGTGGCCTGGTACAGCGTACTCGGCAGGTGATGGTTTTCCGCTGCCGGAGATAAACAGGTGATTCAGGTCTCGGTAGCTGCGGAAGTCGACATTGCACTTGTGCTGCAGACCAGCCTTGAAAGCACGGAAATCGATATCGATCCGCACCTGGTAGTCGCGAGCACCCTGAATAATCAACATCGGCTTGGTCACGACAGCTGCTGTAGCGACGGGGTCGTAAGACATTACGTCGCGCCAGTAGCTGATGGGCGCGCCCATGTATCTACCGGTTTCTGCGCCTGCCGCTAGCGCCTTGCGAGTCATGGCGACCGCATCTTCGAGCTGCTTAATAGCCGCTACATTCTCCGGGTTCACTTCCCGCAAGTACGCGAATTGAAAGTCCATGATGTCGAGCAATTTGCGAGCCATCGGTGCGAGCATGATCACGCCTCGCAACGCAGGCGCATAACCAGCGATGCGCGGAGCTAGCGTTGCACCGAGGCTGTGTCCGATCAGGAACGTTCTGCCGGCATCAACCATCGGTTGCGAACGAAGCACTGCAACAGCGATGCAAGCATCCTGTTCCGTTTCTTCGTACCACGTGTAATCAGTCTCTGCAACAAACTGCTCGCCGTGCTGCTTGGTTCGTTTGACATATCGCAGCACGGCGATGCCGCGCGCAGCCAAGCCGTGCGCTAAGTCACGAAAGGGCTTGTTCGGTCCGATAGTTTCGTCCTCGTCTTGAGGTCCCGATCCATGCACAAGCACGGCAGCGGCAACCGGATTACGCACCCGGGACGGGTAAGTGACAATCCCCGGCAATTGCCAGCGACCTTCGCCCACCGTCACCGCCGTTTCTTCAATCTTGTGCAAGCTCATCGCTTCCACCCTAGCATTCGCAGCAGAATTACGCCGATGGATTTCAGCACGCCCGGGCGAGTCGCCTCGTATGCACGTGCCTTTTCCAACTCATCAGGCTTGAGATATTTGTTGGTTGCTTTCTCGGCACCAATCGTCGTCTCGTCGCCGTGTCCCGGAATTACGCGCGTGTCGTCGGGCAGCCCGAGCAGTTGCGCGCTGATGGATTCGATAAGAGCGACCCAGTTACCTCCCGGATATACCCAGTTGCCGACCGAGTCTTTGAACAGCGTGTCACCGCTAAAGAGCAGTTTTTCGGTCTCCAAGTGGAAGCAGCAGGATCCAGGCGAATGCCCAGGCGTGTGCAGCACTCTCAGCGAGACGTTTCCGGCGTCGTATCGATCGCCGTTGTTGAGAAAGACGTCAGGGCGCGGCGGAAGTCTGGCAGTCAGTCCAGCCATGCGGTACTGCAAAAACATGATGCGATATAGCCACATGTCCTTGCGGTGCAGGCAAACTTTGGCGCCAGTTTTCTCCCTTAGCGTACGCGCTGCGATGACATGGTCAAAGTGCGCATGCGTAATCAGGATGTACTTGACGTTGACGCCCAGGGCCTTGATGCGCTCGAGCAGCAACTCTTCATCGCCACCGGGATCGACAACGACAGCGTCGCGCGTTTGAGGGCAAGCGACGATTGAGCAGTTACACGCATTGGGCCCCACGATGTGGGTTTCGAGAATCATTGTGCACTCCTGCAGTAGTTTTGGTTTGGCGAGATCTAGACCATATTTCTTGAAAAACGAGATTGGAGAAAAAACCTAGTAGGTTTCGCGGCCTAGAATCAAGAACAGGCGTGACAATGGCTTGATTGTCAGAAGTTAATCCACAGCTGGATCTGATCTCCTGCTAACATTTCGGCAAGCAAGCGGGCTCTCGCCCGCCGTTACAGCGGAGCGCAGGCTGCCAGCCTGCACAGCGGGCTAAAGCCCGCCGGTACCACCAGCGACAGCAATGCTCAACTTCCACGTCATCACACTGTTTCCCGAGCTCATCAGCACCTACTGTTCGGTGAGCATCGTTTCACGCGGCGTCAAGGCCGGTGCAATTAGCGTAGCGACGTACAACCCACGCGAATTTTGCCTGGACAAGTACCGAAAGGTAGATGACACTCCGTATGGTGGCGGCGCCGGCATGGTGCTCAAGCCCGAGCCTTTTTTCGCGGCATTCGAAACGATCAAGCGCCAGGCGGATTCGCCCGTACTTTTGATGACGCCTCAGGGCATCCCGTTCAAACAAGAGCTGGCCAACGATCTTTCCGAGCGTACAGACATCACGCTCATTTGTGGCCACTATGAAGGATTTGACGAACGCATTCGCACGTTAGCCACCCATGAAGTTTCCGTCGGCGATTATGTTTTGACAGGCGGCGAACTGCCTGCGCTAATCGTTATCGACGCGGTCGGTCGATTGGTGCCAGGCGTGGTCGGCAAATCGATTTCGCTTGCCAACGAATCGTTCATGAACGGTCTGCTCGAAGGCCCGCAATACACCAAGCCGCAAGAATTTCGCGGCATGGAAGTCCCGGATATTCTTCGCTCCGGCAATCATGCAGAAATAGAGCGATGGCGGCGGCAGCAAGCCCTGAAACGCACATTCGAAAGGCGTCCCGAATTGCTTGAGTCAATTGACCTCGGATCACAAGACGCGGAGTTGCTGAGGCAACTAAAGAAAATGCGTTAAAATCTCCGGGTATGCCGACGATTATTGACGTAAAAGATGCCGATCGCGCCCTGAAAGCGGCCGAGGACTCGTATGGTGGCAAAAGCCTGAAGCTGGCTCCATGCCTCGACCGCCTCGGCAGCAGCTACCATGCGCAGGGCGATTATCCTCATGCTGAAGCCTGCTACAAACGCGCCTACAATTTGTACAAGCTGAATAACATCGAAGATGGCAATCTTGTGACATTGCTGCATAAGCTCGGCGTCCTCAACCGCGTGCAAAACAAGTTTGCCGAATCGCGGCAATATTATCTCGAGGCAATTAGACTGGCCGAAAACTTATACGGCCCCAACAGTCTGGAAGTCGCAGAGCAAAACAACTATCTAGCCGGACTCTACTATAGCTGCGGGATGTTCGACGACGCGGAGGAAAAACTCGGTGCGTCAGTGGAGCTCTACCAACATCTTGATGGAGATCATTCGGTAACCATCGGTCTTTGTTTGTTTGCGCTGGCGTTGATCAGGCGCAGAGCCGGCGATCAAGAGGGCGCACAAAGACGCTTTCGCCATGCGAAACGATTGTTGATTGATGTGGTTTGGGATTTGCACCAAGACATCGAATCTGGGTTGGTGGCTCTGGCTGTTCGCCACTTCGAGGAAGGCAACACCGACAAAGCAGAGATTTTGCTGCGGCATTACCTGGTTATCGGCGACAAACTGTGGACGTATCACCCATTGATCACCGAAAGCTACTTCGAGCTGGCTGATCACTTCTACAAAACCGGCGACTACAAATCAGCGGAAATCTGCTACACAAGGGTTCTCGGCAGGCAAAACGCGATACTGCCCGACACCGACCAACGCGTGATCGAAACGCTGAAACGCCTGGCCATCTATCACTTGCAGCGCAAAGAGGAAGACAAGGCGATTGCTTACATGAAGCAGGCGCTTGGAATTACGATCTAATCATCGATCGAATCGAATGCAGTACAATTGGTGCTCTCTCATAAAAACGCGGGATCGGCCATGCAAACTCTGCCTACAATAATGACTCCGATTATGCCCGAAGCCGTGAACAACGGGGTTCGTGTTCAAACCCTCAACGGCTTCGGCTGGATGGTCACTCAAGTTGAAACATACGAGCCAACGGGCAAGTTCATTGACGCAGCGGTCGCGTCCAACGAATGGTCACTCGACATTGGTTGCGCATACGGCGTTCAGACTGAGGCGGCGCTTGAAGCAGGCGCGCGTGTAATGGCCAACGACCTCGATAAAGGGCACTTGCAAATTCTCTGGAATAAAACCCCGGCAGAGTTGCGAGCGAATCTAAAAGTGGCATGGGGCCCATTCCCCGATGTGGAACTTCCTATCGAGCAGTTCGGTGCAATTCTCGCGCAACGCGTTCTTCACTTCCTGGATGGGTCGACTCTAGAGAGAGCGGCTCGTAGAATCGCGCAACTTTTAGTTCCAGGCGGACAAGTATTCGCCAGAGTGATCTCGCCTTACAACAAGATTTACCAATCGTTCATTCCGGAATACGAGCGTCGGAAACAAGCAGGCGAGCGTTGGCCGGGCTTCGTTCCCGACCACAGCAAATACACGACGGTGAAAGAAGAGCTCGAAGCGATGGGACATACTCAGATTCATTTGCTCGAGCCGGAAATATTCGCGCGTGCATTCACCGAAGCAGGGCTGATCATAGAGACGTGCCAGTGGTGCCCTATTCCTGTCGAATGGGTGCACCTCGACGGTCGCGAAAGCGTTGTTCTGATCGCACGCAAGTAAAAGTTGCGAAGCCGCGCATAAGCCGGGTTCTGTTCTAGACCATCATCTCTCTGGGAGTTCAGTTACCTGAACCCTCAAGCAGCTTGGGCATCTCGAGGCAGCGGGCCACTGTTGTCTCGAGATATACCTTAGCCTTGCACCTTTAGCGGGGTTTACCTAGCCAGAGCCTCTCGACTCTGCTGGTGCGCTCTTACCGCACCGTTGCACCCTTACCGGCAAGCCGGCGGTCTACATTTCTGTGGCACTATCCTCACGCTTGCGCGCACTGGGCATTACCCAGCGACCAGCCCTGCGGTGCCCGGACTTTCCTCATCCTTTTTGGAAGGACGCGATGGTCTGCGAGACTTCGCAGAAGGAATTATAGAACAAAGCGGGCTTCCGCCCGCCGGTACATGTTGGTGGATCAGCGGCCGCCGGTAAGTCGAAATGGTCGTCGCGAACTGGCCGGCTTACGCCCGCGGTTACAGACTATGGAACAACCAGTTCGTGAGAGACAACTCAGCATAGGCATGCTAGCGCTGCTGCGCAATTTGATCGCTTGGAAATTGTCGCAAAAACTCAGCCAATAGGCTTCTCCGAACTCAAGATGACAGCGTTTTACATTGTGTGGCCGGATTGCGTTTCTTTACGTTCGAAGCAACCCCCCATTTTCGTTTCTCAGAAGAACACTCAGACAACACAGCGGATTGCATTTTTCTTCCGAAAGCATTGCTGAAGCTATTTCGATAGCGCAGTCGATGCCGTGTTGTTTGTTTGGCGATTAGCTAACGGCTACGCGTGGCAGCAGTGCGTGCTTGCGTAGCAAGCCGCAATGCGCCCCCCATATGGGTTGCGTTGCCGCCATTGCTGTCCGCGAAAAAGAGGGGCTCCAAATAACTGGAGGTCATTCGAATGAAAATCACACAAGATGCTCAATCCTCAATCATGGCTGAATTGCTTGCAAGCTCCGGGTTGCCCGTCAATCCGGTACACAATGCCCTGGTCGAGGGAACCGTCGTCCGCTTTGAAGAACGATATGGTTACTGGGTGGACTTCGGCGGCAAGGTCGATGGTCTCTGCCCGAAAGAAGAAGTCGGTGTCGAACCACTGGTGCCTGGACAAAAAGCCTGGTTCCTGATGGAAGACGTCGGGCCCTTCGACGACGACACGCCGCAGCTCTCCGTACGCAAGGCGAATGCCTGGCGCGAAATGCAGAAGCTCAAGGAAAGCAACGCTATCGTCACCGTGAAGGTTGTCCGCGCCGCGGGCAATGGTCATGGTGGACTTGCTGGTCTTAAGGTCACCTGTCAGGGTCTGCACGGGTTTGTGCCGTTCAGCAAGATGGGCTTCGGTCCGGCGGTTGCGCGCACGATCGCGGAAAAGCGAGAGCTGTTCGACGCGAAGGTGACTGAGGTTGATTCCGTCAAGAATCGGCTTATCTTCGACATGTCAGCTATGCGCCGCGAAAAAGAAGAGAACGCGCGCGTTGCGGAAGAGCTGCGAGACAAGCGGTTCGATGCGGTGAAGATGCACGAGACGGTAACCGGCACAGTTGCGCTGGTTGTCGAATACGGCTACTTCGTCGACATCGGCGATCGCTTGAACGCGCTTCTGCACAACGAAGAGCACACAGGCGTGAAACTCGCCGTGGGCGACCAGGTGACCGGACGGATCACTCGGCGCGAACGCGATAAAGACGGCAAACGCAGGCTGGCAATCAGCACGCAGCAGCCGTTTTTCGACCGCGTCCAGGTTGGTGACACTGTCACCGGCTCGGTGCGCAACGTCGCGTCGTTCGGCGTGTTCGTGCGTCTCTCGCGCAGCGAACGCGTGGATGGGCTGCTGCACATCTCACAGATGATCGATGCCGACAATCTGATGGCATCCCTTACGCCGCATCAAGAGATTCAGGTGCGGATCATCGATGTGAACCGGAACAGCCGGCGCATCAGTCTGTCCATGAACGGGCTGTCGCAAGACTAAGACCCTGTAGCCGAGGAGCACCGCCATGCTTTTTCAGCATAGGCGAGTACAACATCGACGCCGAGACAACCAAATAGCCGGTGCCGATCGACTGAGTATGCCGCCCTCGCGGCAAGGCGATCCTGGGCGGCAGAATGGAATTTTGCTCCATTCTGCCGTACCAGGTCACCGTTTTTTCGCGCCCCTGGTACCAACCTTTGTGCCGATCAGAAAGGTTCGTCAGACGAAACGCATGGTTTGGGAGACGTTTTCGACAGGCACATCATTTTCGCCATTTAGGCACAACAAGCTGCGTTTCGTCTGACGAAACTTTCTGATCAGCAGCGAGTGGTCTTCCATTCTGCAGTCGCTTCGCTCGCGCAATATTTTTCACCGCCTACTACTACCTTTTATGGTATCGCCCATGAGTTCAAAAATTTTTTGGTTGGCAGAGAAGATGCTGCAGCGAGCAAAGCTGTGTGCTTCGCTCGCTGCAGTCCGCAATTGAAAAGCCAACCGCGCAGAGATTGGAAAAAATCTCCGCGCCGATTGCTTCACGCTATCGGCGCTTACGCCGCTTCGCCGGTAAACTCTTCCTCGGCAAACTTGCGAACGCTCTGGTACACAAACCTGTGCTCGTTAATCTCGCGATAAATCCACTGCCGGGAGTCATTGCAGTCGACGATCGCGCGGATAACAACCAGGCAGTTGTTGCGCAACGCCTCCGCATGCTCCTTGTCGGTGACAGAAGCTGCCTCGAGTTCGTTCGCCCACTCGACGAGTGTCGAAGTGATGCTGGAGTTCTGCTCCGACTGGCGCTCGAGGCCAATCCGCAAGTGGTTGAGCTGCAAACGACGAGCACGCTGATCGGCAATCAGAGCGTCGCGCTGTTTCTTCGACTTGGCGCGCTCGAGGCGGCGTCCGTATGACTCTTCGTCGAGGACATTTCCACGGAATTCGCGCGCGTCGCGCAGGGCATGGTGATTGCTCTCGACGATTTTTTTTGCACCGTCCATGGCATCCTTGGCGGACTGAGCCAACACACCAGGCACGTTGATCCACGGCGTGAGGAAGTGCACACGCGGCCAGCCAAAGACTTTTTCATTGGCAAAGTGGTTGAACGTGGCATCGAATGCCGACTTCGCCTCATTACTGCTGTCGCTCAGCCTGCTCCTCAGGATCACGCTAGTGATGTGTCGCACAAGCTGCTTGGCGGTGTGATACAAGTCAATCAAAGGATCCCGGTGTGCGTCGGGCAGCTTATGGGCGCGCAGTTGCTTTGCCGCCGCCTCCAGTTCGCTTGCAGCCGCGCACGCCGCATTCAAACGAGACGGGAAAGCCAGGCTGGCACTGTGCTGGAGCGTCAGGAACGTGCGGCGGTGAAACGCGAGTTCTTCGGCGGAATTGCGCTTCTGGTAATTGGTCCAAAAGTCGCAGTCGTTGAGAACGCGCTTCGCCTCATCAGCGGCTTCCGTAGCTGAGGAGAGATTGGCGAGCGCAGTCTGAGCCTTCTCATAGGCTGCGCTAACGGCGAGGACCACCGCGTCGGGAGTGGCGATGACGTGCAGTTTCTTTTCGTACTTCATAGTCTGTCCTTGTTTTTCCAGGTCAAGTCAAGGCTTGCGCAGTCCTGGATTGGCGCAAACCGTCGCTCCAACGATGCCAGGTACAGGACGCATGGACATGCATCGCGCACCGACACACCGCAGGAGAGTGCATCGGGGAAATCCAGATGCGTTTTTGCGACGAACGCATGTTCGCCACATTCACCAGGCTCGCAGATCATCTGCTGAGGTCCCGGCAAACTCGTGTTTTCCCGCTCAGGTGGTTGCCTGATTGAAGGTGAGCAGAAATGCCCTAGGGCTACTTCTTGAAGTGTATGGAACTCGCGGGAAAAGAAAACAAAAACGAATACCTGAATCTCGCAAAATCTTTGGTTTAGACACAACCCTTGTCAACCGAAGGATAAGCAACCGAGGTAAAATCGCTATTACCTCTCGCGGGACCAGGTCTTGGCTACAGTTAAGTTCACGAAAAACTTCAAAGACCGCTCGTCAGACAGCGGCTTTCAGTTCGAGTTTTTCTGCGACCGCGCAGGTTCGGCGTGGATGCCCGGCTGGCTTGCTTACCACTTCCCGGAAAACTGCAGCTACTCATACGTTTCCAGTCTGCAGCAATACCCCGTGGGCGTCGCCAACAAAGTCAAAGAGGCAACCTCCTGGTTGACGATGCACTTCCCACAAATTAAAGGCGCAGGCGAAGCGCTCAACAGCATTCACAAAGAGGCGTGGGACGCCGCTTTCAACAGTGCCGCGCAAGAAGCAAAACGCCACTTCCGCTATTGCAAGAAGTGCGACAAATGGGTTTGCGCGCATTCGTGCTTCAGTGAAACGTCCGGCACGTGCCGCTCTTGCGCGGGTCTCGGCTCAGCAGGAGCCGGCAATGGAAGCCAGACGCCAACACTGACTTGCCACCACTGTGGCACTCAAACTGAAGAAGGCAAATTCTGCTCTACGTGCGGCAAATCGACCGCCATGGAAGTATTTTGCGGCAACTGCGGCAAGCACATCGAAGGCGACCGCCGCTACAAGTTCTGCCCGCACTGCGGGGATTCTCTTTCTTACCTCGACGATTTGAAGCAAGGAAAGGAACCTGCATGAAGGGATTGATCGCAGCCGTTGTCGTGCTCTGTCTGGCGGCGGGCATCGGATGGTGGTGGTGGACGAATACGCCGCAGTATGCCGTAACTGAAGCGAAGGACGCTGTCAAAGCACACAACGTCGTACAGTTTCACAAGTGGGTCGATGTGGAGGAGGTTTCGTCCTCAGCGGTCGACGATCTATCCGCCATTCCAGTGCAGGTCAAAGGCAGCGGTTTGCTCGACCGCGTGCTTGGGTTTGCCGTGATTACGTTTTTCAAGCCGTCGCTGGTAGAGGGCATGAGCAAGCAAATCGACAAGTGGGTGGCGCACAGACCCAAGGCCAGCGCCGACGCCAATGCGTCGAATACCGATGAGGATGACGACGACGAGGCCGACGAGCCTAAGAGCTTGCTGGGCGCTATAGTGCAGGCGGTAAAGCCTCCATCGCTCAAACAAGTATTCCGCGACTATGGCTTGACCAAGCGCAACTACCGTGGGCTGGGCGCGGTGGAAAGTAAAGACCATATCGCGCATGTGGGCTTGAGATTCTTCAGCCCGAAGGCTCAAAAGGAAGTCGAAATCACCCTTGAGCTCAACAACACGGCCGGTCACTGGCAAGTCACCCGCATCTCGAACTTGCAGCAAATCGTCCCCGTGCTGGCGGGTGGGTAAACTGACAAAAGCGGGCTTCCGCCCGCCGCTACGCGCGGCGACGGTCGTTCTCGCATCGTACCGGCGGGCTTTAGCCCGCTCTCCTGGGAATAACCTGTTAAGACCATCCAACCCACCGCTGAATGGAATTTCTTCAACGCCTAGCTGAACGTTTGATATTTCCCCTGGCACTTATTGCCGGCGTCTTGGGATTGGTCTACTGGTATTGGACGACGACGCCGATTTATGCGGTAAACCAAATCGTCGACGCGGTGCGCCACCACGACAAACAAGAGTTCGAGAAGTACGTCAACATCGACTCCGTCGCGTCGCACGCATTCGATGACATCGTCGAAGGTCCGGCGCGCGAGCAACTGCTGCCCCGCATGGACAACATGATCGGCGTCGGCTTCTTGCGTTTCTTCAAAGGGGAGGTCGTCGGCATGGCGCACGAAAAGTTGTGCGGTGTGGTTACCGATCCCGGCATTCAACTGCAAACAGGCAGTCTGGACGCATCGCTCGGTGCGATGGAGAAGTACAGAATCACACCACGCGTCCGCCAAACGCTAATCGATTACGGCATATCGCGCTACGGCTTTAAAGGCATCAAGTATCTCGAGACGAGAGGCCAAAACACTTACCTTGGTCTCGACTTCTACAGTCCGCGCGTGCGCGGCAATTACATAGTCGAATTTCGCCTCGAAGACGCAGGCGGCTACTGGCGCGTCGCCGAACTTACTAACTTGAACGATCTGGTATCAATGTATCTCTCGACGCGGACGTCCGATTCGACGAGGTTCTGAATTGACGCAAGAGCGAGAACAAGAAGGGAGACAAAATCACCGTTCTTTACCATCCCAAAGAGTCAACGGACAGTATCATCTACGAAGCGGCAGAATACGAGGCAGTGCTATAACGTTGACGCAAGAGCAAGAACAACTAAAGCTCAAATTCTGGCCGAGCCCGCAAGACTATAACGAAGCGGTGCAATCTCCGTCCACAAACTTTGCTGACCCTGACCTCCAATCGGGAGAGGTGGCAACTGACGCGCTCGGGATTCCAAAGCCGATTACCGGCGGATTCGCATCCGTATACAGAATGCACGGCTCAAGCCACGACTGGGCAATTCGCTGCTTTCTGCGCGACATACCGGACGCTCAACCGCGGTATGCGAAGATATCCGACTTTGTAGAGCACGACACATTGCCGTATACGGTTGGCTTCAATTACCAACAGCGGGGAATCAAGACAGCCGGGCAGTGGTTTCCCTTGCTGAAGATGGAGTGGGTCGACGGATTGACGCTCGACAATCATGTGCACTCCGGCATAAAACGAGGCGCCATTCCATCAAGCTTAGCCGAGAGCTTCAAAAAGATGACACTCGATTTGCAGGCGGCCGGGATCGCTCATGGCGATCTGCAACACGGCAACATCATGGTGCACAATGACGAATTGTTCCTCGTCGACTATGACGGCATGTACGTGCCTGCGATGGATGGCTGGCGGAGCAATGAGTTGGGTCATAGAAACTATCAGCATCCGAAACGAACGGCCGACGATTTCGGCCCGTTCCTGGACAACTTCTCCAGTTGGGTCATTTATACTTCGCTCAAAGCATTGTCGATCGATCCCACTTTGTACGAGCAGCTCGGAGCCGGCGACGATTGCCTGCTGTTTCGCCACGACGACTTCACAGATCCTTTGAATTCGTGCGCGTTCAATGCGCTCGAGCATCACGGCGGCAGTAACTTGCGTTTGCTATCTCGCTTCATTCGCAAGCAACTTGAGTGCGCTCCGAAAGACGTGCCTTCATTGGATGCGCTCTCTCAGCTAGCGGGAGTCGATGTTCCGCCGTTGAACGCCGACGCGCCAACGCATCGTCAGGAAAATATACGAATCGTGGTTGCTGCTGCTGAAAAGCCAGAGACTACTGCAACGACGGACGATGCGAACACACCCTCGACACACCATTGGAAATCTTCGTACCCGGAATTATTGAATCCGTCTCCGCGGACCGTGAGGCAAAAGCCGGACGGACCTTCTGCCACGCAAGGCATCGTCTTCGCGATACTGATAGCTGCGATTTCTGCATTCCTCTTTCGCCCAATATTGCTTACCCCGAACATGCCGTACGCAGCCATCATGATCGTTTTGGCAGCAATCGCTTCCGTCGCTTGGTGGGCACTTAAGCCTACGTTGCGAGTATTAAAGCAAAAGTCCCTAATTCAAGACGGCAGTCCGGCAGACGGACTGATAGTTAGCGTGACCAATCTCACGAGCGGCAAATACACCACCGCAACTTCCCTGGTAATGTATAAGTACAAAATCAATTACGAGACCATGTGGGGCGATATGCCCGTTCGCGATGCACTGCTCGCGGGACACCACATCGGAGACAACGTTACCGTCTTGTACAATCCTGCCAATCCGAAGGCAAGCCTTATCTATGAGCTGGCAGAATACGAGGCGGTGGTGTGAGCGGGACGATCAGGCGCTCGACTGATCGCGCATTTTAAACTTCAAATACGACGGACAGACCCGCCATATTTCGCGACCAGCGGATCAGATGTGAGCAGCGTGATGCCTTCCGAAAGTGCTTGCGCTACAAGGAGGCGATCGAACGGATCTTTGTGTAAATCCGGCAGGACTTCAATGGCCAAGACATGCTCGCCGGTGATCGACAGCTCGGTATAACCATTGTCTAACAGCCCGCGTCGTAAGAGTCGCGGCTCCGCATGGAAGTCCCGGCGACCGAGTCCACGCTTAATAGCAACTTCCCAAAGACTAGCAGGACTAAATAAGAGCTCGTGATTGCGATCGGACAGCAGTTTGCGAGCAGCCGCCGACAGCCTTTGCGGCTCTCCCGCTACCCACAGCAGAAGGTGTGTATCGAGAAGAAACTTCACGCCTTGTGACCAAACATCCGTGCGATCTGCTTGCTACCCATGGAGTCGAAATCTTCCGGAGTCAAGATTTCGCCGGACATAAATCCAAGCCGACTTGTTTCCTTCGGCGCGTCGACCGGCACGACTTTCACCATGGGCTTGCCCGCTTTAGCAATAACAAACGGCTGACCTTTCGCGGCCAGCTCTACTAGGTGCGACAAATGCGTCTTCGCTTCGTGAATATTGACCTGTTTCATGTGTCATCTATGAATCGACTTAGTCCACTAGACTTAGTTTAGCACAGATATGACCCGGACGCGTTGATCGAGGTCACCTGTAGACGGTACGAGTAACGTAGTGAAGCCGATCAAATCGCAGAAGGATTGACCGATGCAGCAAATCGGAAGACGTAGCCCACGTCAGGATCAAGATCCAAAATTACCCAACCATTGGGCAAAGCTTATTCGACGGATTTGAGTGCCTGTCCGGCAGTCGACTGCACGAAATTGACTGTCGCAGTATGTTTGTTCGCTGTGAATTGAATCATGTTTCCACCCGGCAAAGGTTCCTCGAGTCATTTAACTACACAGCTGCGGGTTCTTTTGCGCGTGGGTAGAAGGTGCGGCGTTGCTCGTGCATTAGCTTGATCAGCTGGCACGGTGCGTAACGGGGTCCGACTGCTCGAGAGAGGAAGTCGAGTTTTTCGTAGATGATGTCGATGCCCTCTGCGTCGGCATACTTGAGGATGCCGCCGAGGAACGGCGGGAATCCCGTGCCGAAGATCATTGCGAGATCGAGCTGCGACGGTTCGTTAACGATATTCTCTTCGAGGCACCGCGCAGCTTCGTTGAGCATGAGGAGCACGAGGCGATCTTGAATGTCGCCGGGAACGCGCTTGTGCGTTTTCGCTTTGATGCACGCTTGGACGTCGGGGTTGACACCGGCGGGTTTCTTTTTCTCGTCATAGAGGTAGATGCCTTTTCCGCCCTTCTTGCCGAGCAGTTTCAGTTTCTCGATCTCCTGCATCAGCTCCGGCGGAGTCATGCGTTCACCGAGTGCGTCGTGCATGACGTGAATCACTTTGCCGGCGACATCGAGACCGACTTCGTCGAGCAGCAGCATCGGACCCATCGGCATGCCGAAGGACTTCATCGCTTTGTCGATTTCTTCAATCGGAGTTCCCTCTTGAGCAAGAACTGCTGCTTCACGCATGTAGGGAGCAAGAATGCGATTGACCACAAAGCCTGGTGCGTCGCGAGTGATGACCGTGGTTTTATCGAGTTTGAGCGCGACTGTCATGGCGACCGCGAGGGCGAGATCGCTCGTTTTGTCACCGCGAACGACTTCGACCAAGGGCATTTTATGCACGGGGTTGAAGAAGTGGAGACCGACGACCTTTGAGGGATCGCTGGTTCCTTTGGCAATCTCGTTCACTGATAGAGACGACGTGTTGGTGGCGAACACATACGGTTTCTTGATGACCTTGTCGAGTTCGGCAAGCGCCTGCTGCTTGATCTTCATGTCCTCGATGACGGCTTCGATAACCAGATCGCAGTCGCTCATTTCCTCGTACGAGGTCGTGAACACCATCGAATTAACGACCTTGTCCGCTTCTTCGCGCGACATGCGCTTGCGCTCGACGATTTTGTCGAAGAGTTCGTTGACGGTAGACTTGCCTTTGTCGAGGAACTTCTGTTCGACGTCTTTGACGATTACTTTGTAGCCCGCTTTCGCCGCCGCTTGCGCGATGCCGGCACCCATGACGCCCGCGCCGAGAACACCGACCGTTTTCACTTCAGGTTTCTCTTTGATGTTTGCCGGCAATTTCTTAGATTCTGTTTGCGCGAAGAAAATGCCGACGAGGTTTTTCGATACGTCAGTCATCGCCAGACGAGAGAACGTTTGCGATTCGAGTTCGAACGCCTTTTCTTCAGGCATGTTGATCGTTTTCATGATCAGCCTCAGCGCTTCTTTCGGCGCGGGAAACTTGCCTTTCGTCTCGCGCATCATGGCTTTGTATGCTTCGCCTTGAATGACGCCAAGTCCAATTGGGTTGGTTTCAAGAACAGCAGCCATGGCGGCCGCGTTTAACGGTTGTTCCGCACGCTTGGGACTAGCGCCGCCGGCGATTTCCTCTGCGCGCTGACGCAAGTTGGCGGACTCGACGACCTCGTCGATCAGTCGCGCTTTCCAGGCGCGTTTAGCGTCGAGAATCTTGCCGCCCATGATGAGTTCGAGTGCCTTTTGAACGCCAACAAGTTTCGGGAGGCGAATGCATGCGCCCCAACCGGGAACGAACCCGAGCATGACTTCCGGCAATCCGATTTTCGCTTTGGGTACCGCGATACGATAATCGCAGGCGAGTGCGAGTTCCGTGCCACCACCCAGGCAAGCGCCGTTGATTGCCGCGACCACGCGAATCGGTAGTTTGTCCAGCTTGGAAAAAACCTCTTTGCCCATTTGCGAAGCTTCATATGCTTCGAGCTGACCGCGCCCTTGGATGGAACGAATCTCTTGGACATCGGCGCCGGCGATGAAGTTGTCTTCTTTGCCGGAGACAATGATCAAGCCGCGCAGACCCTTGTCGGCGGTAATCTGGTCGATTAGCTCGTTGAGCTGCACCATGCTTTCTCTGCCGAGCGTGTTGACTTTGCTGTCCGGCAGATCGATGGTGATGGTCGCGATGCCATTGGCGCCTTTCTCGAGGCGTACCATTTGTTTCGCTTGCGTTTTCGCCGGTGCCACGTCTGCTGTTGAGGTCATTGGTTTGTTCCTTTTCTACAGTGATGCAGGCTGGCTGCCTGCGCTCCTCTACGAAAGCGGGCTGCCGCCCGCCGGTACGATACAGGGCGGCGCGATGCGCCGCCCCTATGGTGAACTATGATGTCGATTCGATCAAGGTGGCGATGCCCATGCCGCCGCCTATGCATAGCGAGGCGATGCCGCGCTTCAGGTTGCGCCGGCGCAGCTCGTGCGCGAGCGTGAGGACGAGTCGCGCACCGGACATGCCGATGGGATGGCCGAGGGCGATGGCGCCGCCGTTCACGTTTACCTTCTCCCTGTCGAGTTTGAGCAATTTTTCGCAGGCAAGGTATTGCGCCGCGAATGCTTCGTTTATCTCGAAGAGATCGATGTCTTTTACGGTCAAATTGTTGCGCTTCAGCAATTTTTCGATGGCGACCACGGGGCCGAGACCCATCTGCTCAGGATCTACGCCGGCGACACAACTGTCGACGATGTAGGCAAGTGGTTTTAATCCTAGCTGCTTAGTCTTTTGCTCAGA
>Ga0134128_10001831_pt1 | contig 26844 bp, 42 predicted proteins | sample KB31754_FD_96462 | JGI IMG/M metagenome (GOLD analysis project Ga0134128, IMG submission 96462) | Terrestrial soil microbial communities with excess Nitrogen fertilizer from Kellogg Biological Station, Michigan, USA - KB3-175-4 | ecosystem: Environmental > Terrestrial > Soil > Unclassified ...
AGTCTCTATGGCAAGCTGTGTTTGAGGGATGAAAATCTTCGGTCCAGACATCACCATAGGTTATACCTGTTTTGGACCTCCGCTGCTGGCGACCTTTTCCAACCACGTTAATTGAATTGGGATTACCAGCCTCCACCGTCAGTCCTCTCGATGGGGGTCGAACCCACATTGACTTTGCGTCTCCTGATTAAGAGTCAGGTGCCGTTCCAATTCGGCGTCGAGAGGATTTTCGTCAAGGTAGATTACACCTTCACCTTGACATTCTTTACAATCGCGGTCATCGTGACCTCCACAGGTGTATCTGTGGTGAGAATCAGGATCGATACAAGAACCCTTGCACCGACGACAGATTCTGTGATTTCTCTCCATAGTGACCCGCCAGGGAATCGAACCCTGCTCCTCTGGTTAAGAGCCAGATGCTTCTCCACAAAGCTTGCGAGTCATAGCGGAGACTTCGTGCCGCATGTTGCCTTTGACACTGGTTTGTCTCCAACCTGATCCTTCGCCGTAGCATACCTCCTCTGTTGGAGATATGTTGTTCTACAGCCATCTTTCAGCAACAGGTCCAGCAGGGTCGTGAGGAGTCGAACCCCATAGCACAAAGGCGGGAGATTTGGAGTCACCCTGATGTCCCGGCATCAACGACCCTATTACAACTACAGCAGGGTCGCTGGGACTTGAACCCAGACCAACAGTTTTGGAGACTGTCATGCTGCCACTAACACCTCGACCCTGTAGTGAGGTTTTTAACGTGGACCCCTCCACGGTCGCGAGCGACTACTCCTTTCTCCTCATGTGAGCCGTCAGACGACGCACCTGCTTCTTGATTTCATCCTTGCAATCATAGTCGAAGATGCTGTCCTTGTCCTTGAGGAACTCTTCAACGGTCATCGTTGAACACCCGGTTTCCCAGGAATCCATCGGTCCATAGCAGGAGCAGTGTCCGAGATCCTTACAGTGGAGCAGACCGTCCTGATCCATCGCCACCGCATGTCCAGAGCCATCATAGCCCCCATTCTCGTACTCGTACACGATCCACTTGTACTTCTCCTGCTTGACTTCGTTGAAGTCCCAATCGCTCAACTCGTCCTTACCAACATTGTAGATTCTCATAGCATACCTCCTTAAGTGACAGTGAAACAAGCAGGTTTACACACATCACAGGAGTCAGCTATCAATCTACAGCGGGAACCACGGGAGTCGAACCCGCACCCTTCCGCTCGACAGGCGGCTGCTGTACCATCTCAGCTTCGTTCCCAAAACAGGACACATCTTGCTACTGATGCTCTACCAGATTGAGCTACGGGGGAATAAGTAACAAGCTCCCCCGGCGCGGATTTGAACCGGCAACCCTCAGTTTTACTTGAAGAATAGGTGCTGTTCGTGTCCTAGTACCCCGTATGGGAGTTGAACCCATCTAATCTGGTTGAGAACCAGATGACCTCACCCGAAGTCGAACGGGGCAAAAAGCGGAACGCTTTCTTTTGCTTAGAAGGCAATTTGTAATTGCTGTTCGCGTTCCAAGTAGCCCAGGAGGGAATCGAACCCTCACTCCCGCCTTATCAGAGCGGTTTGCAGAAACCACTACAACACCGGGCTATTAGTTCAAACGGTTTTCTTCGGGCGTTAATCAGCGAACTGAGACTCACATCCGCTGCCTTGTCCTTTGGTACTTCATTCTGCCGTTTGAACAGTACCCCCACGGAGAGTCGAACTCCGGTCAACTGATTGAAAGCCAGTTATCCTAACCACTAGACGATGGGGGCATCTTACAGGGTGTGCGACGGGATTTGAACCCGCATAGCATTTCTGCCTTCTGGTTCACAGCCAGACTCCGCAAACCGTATCGGACTCGCACACAGTACCTCCGAGGAGAGTCGAACTCCCGTCTTAACCTTGAGAGGGTTACGTCCTGCCACTAGACGACGGAGGCATCTTTTTTTCGACAACAACCTTATTATATCAAGTTCCTTCTCACTATCAAGTGACTTCTTGTCACTTTTTTTCTTAGTACCGCGTATGGGAGTCGAACCCATCTACTCTGGGTGAAAACCAGATAACCTCGCCCGAAGTTGAACGCGGCATAACAGGACGCATTTGCGTTCAAAGCAACAAGTGCTGTTCGCGTCCTAAGTCAGGATGGGGGGAGTCGAACCCCCATGCTCCTGCTTCCAAAGCAGGCGGCTTACCGGCAAGCCTTCATCCTGATAGCAAACACAGGTGCGAGGATTTGAACCTCGTCGCCAAGGTTGGAAGCATGGTTCTCCCCAGGAGAAACACCTGTGCTTTTTGGATAACCGAGATGTCAAAGAACTAGCCAATAAGGTCCAACAACTCTTATCAGCCCCACGGCAACTAGGTTTACCACCTAGAAGGTTAATCCGTGGTTAGTGGACCGGAGGGGAGTCGAACCCCTATTTCAGCAATGCCATTGCCGCGTCTTCCCATTGGACGACCAGCCCATATCAAACGAAAAAAGCCTGCTCAGTTTACCTGAGCAGGCTAGTGTGCTTTCCTAGTTTCCGGCTCAGGTGTGCCCTGAACCGGGTGGTTCAAGGGCTTTATGTCTTCGGTTCAGCGGTGGCGACGGTATTATCGCCGTTAATGCGCTTCGTCTCTGGGCGCACTGCGGGCTGCTGAGGTTGATGCCAACCTTTATGCTGCCTTCCAGTGGTTCCAAAGAAGCTAGACATTTGAAAGCCCTATCCCTTTCGTTGAAGTTCCCGCCAGAAGGCGGGTTGCACTTATATAGACGCACGACTCTGGAAAAAGTTCACGGCTTCGCGAATTTTTTTTCGAGGTCACTTTCGCGTCTCGTCTTCCTTATCATAGCACGCCTGAAACCGAAATCAAGTCCTTTTCTGATTTTTTTCTGATTCGGAGTGCTGGTCGGCAATTTCGTAAAGAACATCCAGCAGATCAACCACCTTGCCGCCTGTCGGGTGTCCTACCACCCCAGGAGTGACCCGTTCTTCTCGCGGGATCGTCAACTGGCGTTCCTTGATCTTGTCGTTCAACCCTCTTCTACTATGCCATCCGACGCCGCACATGACAAGCCCAAATTTCAGCTTTACGGCTTCCGCCTCTTCTTCGGTGTCGTAGAAGGTGGCGTCCACCTTGTACTTCGACCAACCGATGCCGCCATTTGGCTCCTCGACCAGGAATTCATTGATCGCCCTGCTGATGGTGTAGCCTTCGTGGAGTCGATCCGCCATTTCTGCTAAGATGTCTCCATGACACGCCTTCGGCTTACAGAAGCACACCAGGGTTTTGCCGTGGAGAGCCGCGACTTTTGCCCGAAAATCCGGGTCTTCCTTTACCTGCTTCTCAAGATACTTGCGGTACTGAGCGAGGTTACTTTCCCGGTCGCTCTCCTTCTTAAGTGGATTGGGGTTGCCGAACGAACCTGGCACTCCTTTCCCTGGACGCCCGATGTAGACGTAGTTGTCATCGTGCATCCACCACTTATTTTTCAACTGACTGATGTTAATGACCTTGGTTTCTTTCATACCCCAGCCTTACCGCCGGCTTTCTCACGCAGCTTGCGTTCAGTTTCACTCATAGGAGGAGTCATAATCAATGTCCCTGTCCGGTTCACAGTTTGTCCCAAGCAACTCGGCAATCCACAGAACACTACCTTCAGCTTCTTCTGTGGTGTGAACGTCTTCTCTGATTTCCTCTATGACACCAAGCATCAACTTGGCATCCTTGACGATATCCTCAAGGAGATCAACCGGATCAGAGACGCCCTCCTCAAGAGTCTCTTCAATCTTCGCGATTCGTCCCTTGATTGCCTTAATCTTCACAGCATTGATCTTCGACATCAGAATAACTCCTTGAACGCCTCGTCCATCTTCTTGAAGAAGCGGTCCATCTTGGATAATTCTTTGTCCATCTCCTCGGACATCTTTTCAGCCGCCTTGGGGTCTTCCGTAGTCTGGATGGTTTCCTCCGTCACCTTGCCGTCCTTGTCGTACTTGCGGTAGACCTTAGTTGTCTTAACGGTCCTGCTGAAGAACATCGATCTCCCCTTTCTTCAGAATGAGTTTGATCTTCTTGCCGATGAGATCAAGAGGCTTGAGTTGCTCTTGCATCCTCTTGACGGTTTCTTCGCTGAGGTAGATGCCTAGCTCCTCGCCAGTCTCCTCATCTTCGATACGGTAAGGACCGCAAATCTTCTTGATAGGAACACCCATCTCGCAGAGTGGGCATTTACGGGCTGACTTGGGTGGGACACCTAAACGGAGAGGAGTTTCGGAAGTTGTCTTAGATTTCATGGTGTGAAACACCCCCGTCTTTCGACGGGGGTGTCCTATGAAAAAGATGGGTTGAGTGATATTATCCCTGCTTCTCTGTTCCAGCCCCATCAACCTGCAAGGGGTTGTCCACAGTTTGATCCAAAGCCTCATCGACCTTGGGACCAAGGACATCCTTCATGTCACTCAAACCCATCGTGAAAACCGGAACTTTCTCTCCACTTGGTTCGCCAGTGAGAAGCTCACCCAGGTCGCCCTCATGAATAGTATGGTCTTTACCCATGCCGGCATGGGCGACGGCAGCAGCTTCAACCACACCGCTCTTGTGGCTCTCCTGAATGCTGGCGGTGTTAACGCCCTTGCCCTTGCGGAGTTCACTAATGACGCGCTCCGCAGCGCCGGGTCCATTGTCCCGGTCATAGAGCCAGGGGTCCAAATCGTCACCTTGCAGATTGACCTTCATCACCCTGCCCTTGAGGTAATCGAAGTATTTCTGACTGGCGACAAGTTGTGCCCCTTCCTCAGCGGTCATGGGTTTCGCGTCATATTGAAGAAATCCCATGCCCAACGGACGACTAGCGTTGTACAGAGCCGCTAGAACCTCGCCCTTCTCTAAGCCTTGCAAAGAAACCTTGCCCATGTGTATCTCCTTTCAGACACCAAAATTATATCACGCAGAGACGTTTTATCCAGCCGTTTTCTGAACAAATTCTGCGTCAACGTCATCCGCAGGCGGCTTCCATCGCTCCTCAAGCTCGGTTGTGGCAATAGTCTCAATGTGCTTCTGAATGATTGGCTGCTTCTTAATCGAGTCAGCAGAAAGCACCTTTTTATGGATTTCACTGGCGACATCATAGCCGATCAAATCTTCCTTGCTCGCCTGCTCCATCCAGAAATAGGAGAGGGCAAGCTGGCTGCAACGCTCTTGGAACTGAGCAGGAGTCTCAAGAAGATCAGGATACTTCTTCAAGAAATCAAGCATCTGCTCAAGCCCCTGTGGATATTCGTTAAGAATACGGTCAGCCATGATTAGCTTGTCGTCATACTCCATGTAGGTTAATTCAATCGCCTTGTCAATGCGACCAGGGCGGGAGGAGATAAACTCCAAGGTGCCATCCGGCAACTTACGAGGTTGACCCAAAGCTGGGTCAATCTTGCTAATGTCATTTGTTGTAATGATGGTGAAGATACCATCAGACTTTTCGACACCATCAATACAATTCAACAAACAATCGAAAGACAACATGCCCAACTTTGGAGTGTGTTCTTGCGGCTGGTTGCCACCAGCACTACCATTTGAGGGTGCTGGTGGCGGCGACATGGCACCAAGGATCTTGCCAAAACCCAGGTTACTGCCTGCCACATTGTTACGACCGTGGAACACATTGTCCATGTCCTCAAAGAGGGCAATGCAAGGAACGTGTGCTTGCATCTCCTCCCAGGAACGCTGAAGTTCTGAGTTCATCAACTCACCAAGAGAGAAGACAAATAGGGGCATGTCTTCGTCTTCGGCAAAAGCTCGCACCAGGGCAGTCTTGCCCGTACCCGGAGGACCATAAAGAATCCAACCACGTTTCCAAGGCAAGCCTCGCTCCATATACCAGTCACGGTTGTTCCGCCAGATTTGAATCTCACGGATCAATCTCTTGATCCTGTCGGGGAAGATCAAGTAGTCGAGAGCCTTTTTGCCGCCAATCTGAGCCTTCCCCAATTCCCAAGGTTGGTGCTTAAGGAGACGGTACTGACCCTCCTGATACCAGGCGATGCCGGTTCCCACGGAGAAGGCAGTAAGTCCTTGTTGTTCCTTGGCAGGGTTCGGTATCTTCCTGATGAAGAAACGTCGCTGTTTGGCGTTTTTGCCGGTATTCCAAGACAACTGATTTCTCATATCACAGGCGGCTTGAACAACTTGTTCTGCGTCCCAGGTGCCACGGAAGAAAGTCAGTGTCTTCGTCTGATTTTGGTTGTTCTGGTTCTGGTAGTTCCAGTAGTTGTTTTGTTGTTGGTGGTTTTGCGTCTGCTGCGCAGCCTGCTTGCCGATTCCGAACAACAGCGGTTTCCATCCTTTCCAGAAGGTAAGGGTTTTGTTTCCTAGAAATTCATAGGAAACCATGCCATATCTGCCGTCCTTGCGGGTATACTCATAGCTGGCACCATAGGTGCGGTCGTAAATTCTGGAGCGACTGTAGTTCTGGATCAAATAAGCCAGAACCGCATTGCTGGTCTGGTCATCTTTGATCTCAATCTGACAAATGGCGTAACTGATAATTTTCCAGAAGAACGACTTGATCCTCTGCCAACAAGAACTGACGATACCAAGCCCCACCCCAGCCAAAGCACCAGCGCTCAGCCACGGCGGAATGCCTAAGCCGTTAAGCATTTCTCTTATTCCTTGTTATTTTTGGACTTCGGATGCAACTTGATTAGTTGTACCTAGTGATGAGTGTACAGTCAAGTTTTACTGCAAAATCTGCTGCCCCGCATCACCACTTTCCTTGAGATGCAGCCGTGCCAGTACCTTCTCAGGGTCGTAGAGATTCATGGATTTGGCAGATGCCTCAATCTGTTCGATCTTCTTGAGCCAATCCTCATGGGGATTGCCACATCTTCCAGGTGAGGAATGGGCAATCATGTAAGCATCGGACGAGAACTGTTTAGCGTCGATACCACCCTCATCAAACATATAGGTGAGCGCCTCAATAGCCATCAAAGCCCTTTCAAGACGCTCCTCGCGTGTGCATTCACAGATAGCTTTCATTGTTACCCCGCAGAACTAAGGATTCCCCATTTGATGACAGGCTTGGCACCGTACATCTTCTCCAAGACATCGAGAGCCTTGGCACAATGTTCTCTCACCTTGGCAATTTCTTCTTTAACATCGAGGTCAGTGAGATCAACCCACAGGTTGTCATACTTGACACTGCCGCCCCCACTATTCAAAGAATCGTGGGATGGATAAAAGATTTGAGTATCACCGTCCGCGTCCTCGACATATTCAGGGAACACTTGATCATTGATACCCATCTCCTCACACATTTCGCCAGCGTCCCATTCTTCCTCGACCGTCTCAGATATCATCTCAAGAGGCTTACCGCATTCGGGACAGAATTTGCCCTCAGCCTTTGCTTTCTTGTATCTGCTGCAAACCGAGTTGGCACAAGCTTGGTATTCGTATGTCTCCTTGCGAGTCAAGCCCTTGGTTTTGATCTCAATGTAGGGACCATAGTAGACGCTGTAATCAATGCTCATTGCCCACCTTTTCGGTTAATGTGTAGGGAATGTTCTCCATGACCTGATAATCTTCCACCCCCTTCAGCGAGAAGCAGTAGTAACCGCAGTGTTCCGTGAACACACAAATCTCTTCGTGGTCCTCGTCCTCGACAACGAAGGCATAGTTAAAGAAGGCATAGCTGCCATCCTCAAACTGGATATGGACACGGCGGTTGAACTCAGGTGTCAGTGAGCCTTTACTCAGTTTGGGGTGTTTCGCCACCCACTCCTGCCAATGGGGAGGAAGATATTGCGCTCTGTGATTCATGCTGCTTTCTCCAGTAAGAAGTTTTCCAACTTCACCAGCTTGTCCTTCTCTTCCTCATTGGTGCCGTACCTGGGTTTACCCGACTTTGGAGGCGTGATGAACTCGTATTGCGACTCAAGGTATCTGCAATAGCCGGCAACGTAATCTTTGAGGGATATTTTCTCTTTGCCCATCTGGAGAAAGCCCTCCAGTTTCATGTGGTCAAGGAAGATAACACCGTTCAGGTGGTCGTTCTCATGTTGGATCACTCTCGACAACATGCCGGGTCCACTGATGGTGAATGGCTTACCATCGATGTCCGTGGCTTCGACATAGACATCTCTGGCTCGCGGAATCTTCTCCTCAATGCGAAGACCAGGGAAGCTGAGACAGGCTTCAAAATCCCACACCATACGGGGATTGGTGTCTTTCTTGTTTCTTCCCAGATGGACTTGCGGGTTGATAAACACCAGTTCCTTGTCGTTGACAGAAGTTACAAACATGCGCCAAGGGATAGCCACCTGAGTAGCAGCAAGACCAGCACCCTTGTGGTCGTGCATGAGTTCGATCATGCGACGGGCAACGTCTTGGATAAGCGGTGTGATGTGAGGGATCGGTTTAGCCACCCATCGAAGGGCGGGGTGAGGATGAGGAACAACATCAAGGGTGGCTAAGTCAATCATACGGAACCTTCAACTTCTTCGATGGCGGCAAGTAACTCGTCTTCCAGTTCCTTGTTAGCGCCGCTTAAAACTTCAAGGAGCAGCCGGCTTTCCTGAGCATACAACTTGCGGAAATCAGCCGGTCCTTCAGACACGTCATGCAAGTTGTCGATACGGTCGCACAACTTGATAATCTGGGCAGAGTGAGACACCTGCTTCAGATGCTCGCGGTCAATCCTCTTCCTCTCTGCACGCGGCTTCTTTCTATGTTCCGGCAACTTGGAGGGGTTAGTCAACTCCTGCACAAGCCATAAAACATCATCGCCGCAAGCGTTAGAGATAACGTGCGGCGGCGTGTCAGTATCTTCCAGAACATCGTGAAGTACAGCAGCGGCGACAGGAATGATGAGTCCATTCATCGCCCTGGACACCTTGAAAGCAACCCGCAGGGGATGCTGGATGTAAGGAACCTTATCGCCATACTTCCTATACTGTCCCTCATGGGCAGAAAACGCAATAGCGATGGCGTTCTTAACGGTACTACTTTTCACTCTCTTTCACCTCTCTGTATCCGTCCTCGTTGTCGGGAAAATGCTCATCAAGGTACTTGATGAACTCCTCGTTTAAGCCCTTTTCATCAAGAAAGTTCAGCAGGATGTTTCGCTGCTGTTCCTTGTCTACCCAATGTCCCGCCCACAAATGGAAGTAAGGCGGGGTACTTGGCGGCTCCAACCTGTCTCTCTTCGTCATGTGGAGTCCTCCTTTGCCTCCATTATATCATGATTTCAGGGCTTCTTCACCTCAAAAACCGTGGTGTACTTCTCGGTCATCATCGTAATCCGTTGCTGGTTCAGGACTTCCAGCAAATAAATGGCTAAATTGGCAGCAAATCTGTGGAGTTGTGCCTTCGTCCTGGGCTTCCGGGGGTAGTTGACAACTGTCATCTCCCAGCCACCTTCGTTGTAGTGCTGATCGATGTAGCGAGTCCTCGTCACCCGAACCGGGGCGTAGTCGGTGTACTCTTCTTGAAAGTTGCCAACCGCCTCGACCAGTTCTTCCTCGGTGAATTCTTTACCGTGATAGCCCTGCCGACAACCGATGTACAACCGTATCTCGCATGTGTACTCGGTTTTCTTTGACACCTTAACCATTAGTCTCCTAGATAAACACCGCCCCAGAAGTTGTCAGTGAAGCTGTGCCAATCAATTTCTTCCTGCTTCACAAAACCGCTCTTGGTCTTCCATTGACCCGTCATCCAACTCATCATGGCACCACAAATGCCGCCAACCGTGGTCTTCTGAATGGCACTTTGCCCGTCATCGCCGTACACCTTCTTAGAGTACGTTTCCTCCAGCAATTTCTTGCCTCTGTAACCGATCACCTTTACCATAACGATGACGACATCTTTTGTGGTCTGTGGCACTTCCTGATCAAACAACTGGATGAACAGGTCACGATTCTTGGAGAGATTGAGATCATCAAGCAAGAATTTCATCAGGTTATGGTGCCCAGGGTATCTGATCGTCTTGTAGCTCAGTCTCTCAACCTTGCCCTCCAAACTGGCACACAGGCTACCGATGCCGCCAGAGGTGTTGAACGCCTCATAGACCTGACCGTCGATACTGATCTTCTCGTAGCCTTCCAAGGGCATAACTTCCATTCGTTTGCCTTCGTGGATGACTTCACAGAGATTGCAATACTCGTTCACCAGTCCATTCGTAGACCAAGTGAGGTAGTATTGAATGGAGTTATTCGGGAAAAGGGGGAGAGCGCCAACGCGGATATCGACACTCTTGATCTTATCGAAGCTGTCGATGAGGCTGGAAGTAATGATGCTGACAGCCCCAGGTGCCAAACCACACTGAGGAACAATCACACTGTCACTCTGAAGAGACTTGACGTAATTGGTAGCATCCCGATCTTCGGTGAGATCGAAGTAAGCGATGCCAAGTTCAGCAGCAGCCACAGCTACGTTTTTGACGAGATAGTAAGGAGTGGCACAGAGGACAACCTCAAAACCCTTAGAGAGCCATTCCTTCAAGGCTTTGTAGTCGGCGGCGTTGACTTGATAGCCGCCCGGCGTCGGATTGATATCACCGAGTTGTGCTGGGAATCCGTGGCTTCGGAGAGTTGTATAGATAGAGGAGCCGATTTTACCGCCGCCAACAACTGCAATCTTTTTCATGGTGCCTCACTGAAGGGGGTCGTTAATAACTCCCTTCAGTGTAAGCACATTCTATTGATTTCGCAAGCCGCCTTCACTGGTAAAAGTGGCTGTTTCAACTGGACCCAATTCGGCGAGGAGTTCATCCTTCAAGGCAAGCAAGTTGGCATTGATCTGTCTGCTTTTCCAAAGGAAGTATTCTGCCTTAATAAGAGTGTGTAGCAAGCAATAAGCGATGTACCACATGCCAACCATCAAAATAAAAAAACGGTGAATGGCACACATCGTACCGAGAATCCCGGTGACGAAGATGCCATTCACCAACATCAGACGAAGAAACCAGATGACGTTCATAGCTTGAATCTGTTCACCAACTCACGGACACCTTCGGTAACGTCATGGACGAACTGGTCATCAAGGATCGGCTTGCCCAGAACCAACTTATTACTGGTCTTACCATGTTTCCTTTGCTCGAAAGCAGAAGTCCCGTAAGGATAGTGCTTCTCGCAATTGACGCGGATGTGGACAACATTGTCAGGGTGAAAGCGGATGGCAGTCGCGTGCAAGTCTTGGTCCGCCTTGTCGATGGGATAGCGAGAGAGGGACTGGTAATCCGGTCCCTCTCTCGACTGTTGAAACTCCAACAGCTTGCCCTTGATGGTTTCGATGCGATACATGGTATCACAGGGCAAGCTGTGCCAAATGATCGGTGATTGGTTGATTTGGAGATTGGGTCGAGGATCAGACACAAGCTCACCAAACCAATCACCGTAAATGGCGGCGATGGTGACGATCTGACCAATCTTGAACGGCGAGAACAGCATTTGGAGGTATCTGCCTTCAAAGCCGGGCAGTTCGATGACGTTGCGAACGTCATCGAACGTGAATCGCGGGCGAACAATCGTCTCAAGGAAAATCTCCTTGGCAATTGGCTGCACTACTTCATAGAGAAGAAACTCTTCATGCTCAAAGAAAAACTTCTCGTATTCATTGTATCGCCGAATGCGATTCGGTACATTCGGGTCCACGGTGATAGTGGTAGTAGGAGAAGCAGTAGCAAACACAGGAGCAGCTTGAGTCAACCCCGCTAAACCAGCAGCGGCTCCAATGGACCTGAGCATTTCACGACGATTCATTTATACTCCTCCACCTCTTTGTAATTCCACTTGACCCACTTACGGAGCCAGTAGATGCCCAGAACAACAAGACCAGTACCAGAAGCGCTTGCACCAGCGCCGTAGTAAACACCCAAGTTGGCGTCTGCTCCCAAGCCGAGGAGGGTGAAACCCACCACGATGAGTAGCGTACACCAGAACACCAGCATGTGACTTCTACTGGTGGCGAGATAACTGACCAGCGGCTTAAGAACCTGCCAAATCAGTAAGAAGACTGTGGCTAAGCCAATGGCGGCAAGGCTAAAGGTAATGAACGGTTGGAAGGTGAGAACGAGGTCTAATGCTGTATTGAAATCCTTCATTTGTCCCTTTGTTGTATATAAAGAAGCACGATCTCCTTCAGCACATTATAGCATAATCTCGTTTTTTCACAAGAAAAAAATAGCGACCTTGCTTTTGAGGCATTCCTTCACTAATGAGACGAGGTTTTCCAGATAGGGCTTCATCCAGGGCAGTAGAGGAAAGTCAGTCCAGTTCTCGGCAAAGCTACCCATCGATTTACGAAGTTGATGACCATCATTCCAATCTGGGTTCGACCAAGAGGCGGGCGTTCTGACCCAAACAGAGAGTGGTTTTGATATCTTGATGTGGGGCATCTTGCAAAAGAGTTCAGCCGCTTCCCAATGACATTCCAAAAAGCCGTAGTTTGATAGTCTTTTGGAGATGGCATAATTATTGGTTCCAATCTTCCTCATATCTTCTATGCTGGTATGTTGAAATATCAAGTCATTGCCTTTTATTCTAGCTTGGTTCCAGTATACCAATTCGGAATTGACAGACACCACATCGTCAATGACATTTGGTGAAAACCAATCATCGTCATCCGATGGTATCAGCATGTCGTCTTCTAGGAGGTACGAGGTATCGGTGACAATAGAAGAATGTAAGATATTCTTCCAGTTGTCTTGAGAGATGCGTTTTAGTTCAGCCCGAAACGAGAAGTAGTCAAGGCTGAAGGTGTGATTCCAGGCGCGTACCCTGTGGTAGTAGCCGCTGTTCTGCGCAATGAACTGGTCCCATGTTAAATGGGACCAGTCCATTGTCCTCCTGGCATAAATGTGGGCTTTCATGCATGTGAGACGAAGTTTTCCCAGAAGGGACTTTGCGGAGATACCGCATAGGCAAATACTTTTCCATCGCGGTAAATGGGCACAAGATTGCCGTTGGCTTCCTTGACGGCATGACAAACAGTGTCCAAGAACTGTTCGGCGGGTTCGTCACCTTTGAACAGATCAGCATCGATCTGCACGTCTTTCATGGATGAGTTTCTCCAAAGCGACATTGAGTTGATTGGCATACCATTCGGCTTCTTCCCGATTCATGGTCATACCAACGGGAAATGACTGGACACCAATCTTTAACCAGACTTGAAATTCTTCACCCGCCGGGAGGATGTGAATGTTTTCATGTGCCTCGGTGTGCGACATGATTTCTACCATGTTAGCCTCCGACAACGTATCTGTGGAAGCGGGCAACCGCAACGGGTTCATTAAATCTTGCAGACATAACCTTAATAAACTCGCCCACCGTGGTAGACTCGTCCTTGAGGTAATCCTGAGCCAGAAGTTCATCGACGTTTTGTGGGTCCATAGCCGCAACGTGCATGGTCAAGGCATTTCCTAGCTTTTGGAAGTCCTCGCTTCTGGCAACAAAGTCAGTGCCACAGTGCAACTCCAGTAGAACACCAATCAACTGATTGTGGTGGACGTAACTAAATACTGCGCCGGCACCAACCGGCTTGGTGGATGGTCTGACATGATCTTTGGCGTAATTAAGAGCCTTTTCGAGATCCCAACCTGTCGCCTCCAGAGCGGATTTGCACTCAAGAAGTCCCAGACCAGTTATTTCCCTTAGTTCTTTGATCGCCGAAATCTTGCTCATGTCTCCTCCTAAGTGACCCCGGTGGGAGTCGAACCCACACGCCTTGCGGCACGGCGTTCTAAGCGCCGCTTGTCTGCCAGTTCCAACACGGGGTCATTATGTTTATAATTATAGCATAGGCTCAGCCATTATCAAGATCACTTCCAATCATCGCCTGGGTTCGACTCATTATCTCGCTCATAACCTGGCTGACCATCGCGTTCAAGGTTATGCAACTGGTGTTTTGCCCTAGTGAAGGCGACGTATTTGGTGTTACTTTCCTGACCCAACTCCTCCGGGTGTTTCGCCCTTGGATGAGGGAATTGATCATTACGCAGGATGAAGACACGATCAAACTCAAGACCCTTGGACTTGTGAGCCGTGGTCAAGATAACCGGCTTCTCCTCTTCCAGTTTTTTCTTATAAGCCTTCAAGTCCTCCTCGGACTTGGCTTCATTGCTTTGATCCCAATCGAAGGAGTTACTACCCAGCTTCTGAGCCAGCCATTTCTTGAATTCACCAACGGAGCCATCTTTTTGACCATTCTCGGTGAACTTATCAATGCTGGCGGTGAGGGCAATGGTGGTGTCTTTCAGGTCTGCAAGGTAAGCCTGCTGGGTAGCTTTAGATCCCTTATTTCTTCTTTCCTTCTCTTCGTGATCCAGTAAGGCATCTTTGAACAGAAGGATAGAGGTCTTGTCATTCATACCTTTCATAAGCTTCTTGATGTGGTTCACCAAGTCGCCGGACACGTCTTTGCCGATGATGGCAAATGGAATACCCTCGCCCAGAAGTTTAAGTGCGGCATTAACAAGAGGCTGATTGGTGCGAGAAATGTAAGCTGTTTCAACCAACTTACCAGCTTGGCGCTCCTTGGCGATCATCTCAAAGGACTGATCGTAGTTGACCTTTTCGTGAGTCACCAAAGGTTCGGGATCAGTATCTTTGAATTTCTTGCCTGGCTTCAAATCCTTGACATGGGTATGATCATTGGCATATTGAAGCACTTCAGGTCTTGATCTGAAATTCAGAGATAGCGACTTCGGCTTCCAGTCTTGCTTGTCGTGAGACGAATCCTTCAACATCTCAGCGAGGTTGTGAAAGGCATCGTTATCAGCGCCGCGGAAGCGATAAATCGCTTGGTTGGGGTCGCCCACGGCAACAATTTTAGCACCTGCTTCGGCAAGCTTCTTTAACATGATCTTCTGGTTTTCGTTGAAGTCTTGCACCTCATCAGCCAGCACTACATCAAAATGTGGCCAATTTAGCTTGTCGGCAAAGATGGTCGGGAACCAAAGATCATCGTTGAAGTCACGGTAGTCGCCAAGGTCAACAGGTCTGCCGACTGGATTGCCTCTTTCGTCCTTACGCTGGTACTTCTCATCAGTTCCCTTCGGCAGAGCCTTCTCAAGCATCCATGTTGCTGCGCCGATGATTTCTTCCTTGTAGTTCTTGCCCATGAAGTCATAATGCAAGATTTCATACAAGGCATCAAGGATCAAATCTCTGAACCTTGGCTTGTAATCATCAATGTTCTCCTTGATCTTCTCAAGGCTTGTGTCAAAGTACCCTTCTTCCTTTTCGCCGTCCTCGTTGACATAGGCATCATACTTGTCAAAGACCTTGCGAACCTCCTGCTGGAGTTTATCCCTCTTGCGAGGATCAACCGAGAAAGATTTCAAAAGACCTAACAGGGTTAATACACGTTCCTTGAAGTTGTGTCTGATGCGGTCAATGGTGTACTCAAGGATGGACTCACAAACCTCGTAGAAGGTTTTGTCGTTCTTTCTCTTTCTGTTTCTATCAACCGGAACACCAAGCTTGGCAAGGACACGCGGCACTTCACGCTCGACCTTTTTCCAATCGGGGAGATGATAGACATCAGTCATCAGTCTGTCAAAGACTGGACCGTCCACCATAACGCGGGCTTTCTCAAGTCCTTTCTTGCCGCCCTCCTTGCCTCTTTCAAGAGCCAGCATACGTTCTGTAGCTGGGATCTTGCCACGGTTGCCTTTGTCGTTGATGACGTGACCAAGGAAGGAGTTGGTGGTGTAGATTTCAACCCAAGGTGGAAATTTGCGGAAGCCACCACTGAACTCATTGGCTTCAGCACGGTTCTTAGCATTGAATACTAAATATAGCCAGTGCTGGCTATCTTTGCCATACTTCCAGGCGAGATGCTTCAAGATGGTAGTCTTACCAGTACCAGCCAAGGCGTTAATCATCATGTGATTCTGCCTTGGGGTCGCCATCATCTGTTCAAAATCGTGATCAATATCCCTCTGCTCCTCGCTCAGCTTTTCCTGATCGAGGATGTGTGGGTTGACGGCTCCCTTCATCGGAAGATTTTCGCTGGACTTCTCAACAGGAGATGGTGCTACCTGTGCCCAGAGTTGTTCTGGGTCTTCAGAGGAGATGACACCGCCGTCTTCAGATGGGACTCGTCTAACTGCGCCACGAACTTCAGCGGCGGGGATTCTCTTGGTGGCTCCATTGCGAGTCATCAAAATCCAATCGCCACCACTGCCTCTTGTCATGACGACGTGTTCATCGGGCTTTAGACCATCTACGTTGACAACCTGGGCAAGAATCCAGGGTTCTTTGGAAAGGGACTTGGTGGGAGCCGGGGCTTTCTCTGGGGTAGGCTCTGCGGTACGACGTTCAGTAGCTGGCTTCATCTCCGTGCTTCCTCCACGGTAATGTTTGTTAGCTGCGCGGGTACGGATCAGGTCAACAACCTGATCGCGTGACATGCGCCGACCATCATCGTCGTCAATGGCTGGAGTCCATCTTGGATTTTCAGCCATCTTGTCTTGGACCCACTTCCAGAAACCGGCAGGCACCTTGTTGGCGTCCTGATCTATGTGCTTCTGGCTGAATCTAAGAGTTGCTTCTTGTTGCAGGATAGATTCAATCAACCAACTACTAAAACCTGATAGTCGCCTCATGCAACTATATAGCAATTGATTGGTGAATTGGGGAGGTAAGGCACCTAGCCTTTGCATCCCCAATTGTCGGTTTGACAATGACAATTAGGACAAAGAAATTGAAGATTTTCTTTCCTATTATCCAATATGTCACCATTGATGTGATGAACTTGTAAAGTAATCCTTCTGTCTAACCATGTCCCATCGACCGGACAGCCATCTTGTTCACAGTGATATGGTCTGCCAGATTCTACTAATGCCCGACGCAACCTAGCGGCACCTTCTTTCCTATTCCCGTCACGCTTGACGAGAATCTCTTGCCAGGTTTGCTTATTCAGTGCTTCTTTGCCCTTGTTGTGACCTTGACCAAGAAAATGAGAAATGTCGATGTTCAATTTCTTGAGCCGGTGTCTCATGTATGTTTGATTACCGCCGTTAGGTTTCAAACCCACCTTCTTCATCACCTGAGCAACCGACTTACACTCTGCCACTATAGAGGCTAGGAATTCTTTGGTATACTTCATACACTAACATAGTGTATGTCTGCCTGGGCGCTCATTATCACTTCTGGATATCTCTTTTAATCCACTTCGCGGCGTAATCAAACCACCGCTCATCGAGAGGACAGTCCAGATCAACTAATTCAAAGGGTCCGCAGAAGTCAACCAAGTGAACTTCCAGTTGTTCGTTGGTTAACTCGATTCCCTCTTCTGCTAGTGCATCCCTAAGACGCGGGAAAACACACTTAGGGAGAACCATAGGTTCGTCCACGCGATCCTCCTATTCAAGTCAACCGAGATTCTTCAAAGCCTGACACTCCTTGCAGAGATCGGGCTTCGTGATCCAGTTCTCAGGCACCACAATCTTACCGCCGCAAGTCAAACAGCGGTAAAACATTGGGGCACCGGCTGGTAATTTAGAGTTGTCAATCTCAGGCTTCTCCGCGTTGGTTGCACGACGGATAGCCAGTTGCTCCAAAGCGTATTGTTTGCCTTTTTCAGTTGCTAGAGTCATTAGACGCAATGATCTCCGGTGATGAAGTCATTGAGTTCCAAGCCTTCCTGCTCACACCATTCTCGACTGGCTTGAGCCTGATCCTTCGCCCACTCAAAAACAAGTTCGGCATTCTTGTCACCGAAACCGTGCATCTGATAGGCGAGACGACAGGTGGTAGCAAACATCTCACCTGCCTCATCATCTGGATGGTAAAACTTCAACTCTTTGAGCCTGTCATACATGCTCTTGGGAGTTTCAACAGCCTTCTTCTTAGCCACCTTTTCCCTCCTCGCCCAGCAGTCAGTGACAGTAATTCCTCCACTGATTACGATCAGTCCAAGAGGCGAAGCCAGCCTTCTTGATGTCCTCAACTGCCCTGTCGAACATCTCATGCCCCTCTTCGTCCCAGGCTCTCACCCACATAGATACACGGGCGGTGCCGTTGTACTTGTAGAACATCTTACCGTCCTTGGTTTGTTCAAAGGTTTCTTCAAGATGTTCCCAATGAAACAGACCCCAGAAGAACTCATTTAGCAGTTTCAGCATCACACTCCAACAGGCATTGCTTCATCCAGTCGAACAATCTCCAAAAGATAAAAGGGGAGAAAAATACCCTTCTTTCGGTGAAGATGTTCCCACTTAACGATAAGGTGAACCATCTTCTTGACCTTCTTGCGAAATCGATTCTTGTAAGAAGTGATGCGTTCAGGTCGGCGTTGGATGTATCTGATCATATGGATACGATCAGAATACAACTCAGTGACCTTGCCGCGTTCTTCGTTGCAGTACCGACAGGCAGATACGGTCTTGTTATCATTGCCGCCCATACCGAGCGGCATCAGGTGATCGCGTGTTACATCTTCTTTGGAAAGTGGTGTTTCACACCAAAAGCAGGTAGGCTCAAGGAGTTCCTTCTTCACCTTCTTTTTAGCCTTGGTCTTCGCCATGACCTAGATAGTACAGGCGAAGCCGAAGATTCTCAAGGCGACTTAGCCCCGCTGCTCCCATTGCTCAACCAGACTTTTCACGTCTAGTTGATGATCGTAGCGGAGGGTGTTGGCACAGAACTCTGGGTGAACACCACCTTCGCGGTCGCAAGGGCAATCTCCACAAGTTCCCCATCTGCCATTGCGGGCAAAGCAATGGAAATGGTGGGCAAAACGAGCCTGTTCCTCAGTCATGATCACGTTGAACCAGCCCTCCTATCATTCGTAAGTGTCGTGGGCGGGAGTCGAACCCGCACCCTCTAAAGAGGACGACGCCCTCAACGTCGCGCGTATACCTGTTCCGCCACCACGACTTGTCTTCCAGACCACCCACAGATTTAACGTGGGAACTCTGCCGAATCTCTCATCATTCATCGAAGCGGAAGGAGAGGGAGTCGAACCCTCAAGCCCGTCTTAGGGGTCAGCACTTTAGCAAAGTGTTCCCGTCGCCAATCGGTTTGCCCTTCCATCATGCGTCATCAAACGCGCATTCATTACTGCAATACACGGCGAAGTGGTTGGGAGAAAGCGGTTTATTGCAATCTCCGTTAGCACACCTTCTACCATTTGGGTGATTTTGGTCAGCATACCAACCGCGATCTTCACAGGACTCACAGCCGGTGCCACCGCAATCATCACATTGCACAGACCCTTTGGGGAAGTCGGGATCTTTTGGAATAGCGCACATCCCGTACCTCCTCTTCCATGCTTCCCATTCAGCCAACTCATCACCAACGAGGGCGTGGGAGAAAGTCATCCGAATGGTACTCACCAGGGGCGAAAAAGATCCGTCTTCAGTGATTGCCTCAATCATACCACTCCCAGCATCACCATCCTCCATGATGGGTTGTCCGTCTTCGTCACGTTCTGCTGTGTAAACATTGCCACTGTGGGTAGTGACATTGTACCAAGGCTTCTGGGCAATCAATTGATCGCCGTCTTCTGGACCGCCAATCAGTAGAATCCGGTAAACCATCATACGTCCCGGTGAGGCAGTTCAACATATTCGCCGACAGGCACACCTGCCCGCTCGCCCAATCGGGAGAAACGAATATCGAACTTTGATTGTTCTGAAATCCACTCCCTCACCTTCTGGACGTTTTCTTCATCATCCAAAAGCATCACCAACGCCCGGTTAGCCAGATTGGGTGACTCTTCCAGTGCTTGAATGAGTTTCGCGGTTTCTGTGGATTCCACCATTTCGTCTCCATTTCTTTCACAAAACAACGTCGTTGTTGCCGTAAGCGGAAGGAGGGGGAGTTGAACCCCCAAGGGAGTTTAAGCCTCGTCCGGGTTCGAGCCGGGTGCCGTCGCCAATCGGCTTGTCCTTCCAGTTAGATTCCTGCTCCTATTATAGCATCCTTCTTCTGTGACTCAAGCTCCTTCTTCCTAAGTCTTAGGTAGTCCTTCGCCAGACGGGTAAGAGCTTCTTTTAGTTGAGGGTCACTACAGTGGATGCTGTGGTTGCCCCAATCAAGAAAAAGCCTGTTACCACCGTGTTCGTTGTTGTAGACGCCTATCTCTCGCGCCAACCAATCAACTGTCTGCTGCCAAGCCTCGTCCATCGTGTTCTCCTGGCACCTCTGCTCTCATCATTATTCGCGCGCGTCACGGCGACATACTCTCGTATTCGCGAGCGGAAGGAGGGGGAGTTGAACCCCCAAGGCACACCTTACGGTGGCTCGTCCGATTTCCAATCGGGTTTCGTCGCCAATCGATTTGCCCTTCCGTAATTACCACATCTCGTAGTCGGTCAGATCGATCTCTTCCTTGGTCATGTTATTTCTGACCTTAACTACCATTCCCAGCGTAGTTGGAGTGAAGAGGTAGGTATATGCCCCGCCACTGCAACCATAATAGGGAGTTGAAGGAAAGTCCTTGTCCTTCTGTCGTTCTGCTACCTTGGCGTTTTGTTCCTCAATCCAAGTAGCGAGTTTTTCGGCTTGTTCTGCGTCGATACCAAACTTCATCTTCTATGCCCTTACGTCTAAGAATCTTTTTCCAGTCTCTAAAATTCATGTAGGCGCTATATGCCTACATGAATTTTTAAGCGGAAGCGGTGAGACTCGAACTCACAAAGGTTTTACCCTCAGCCGCTTTCAAGGCGGTGTCCTCATCCAGCCGGATCGCTTCCTCTTTTACAACCTCTTCAACGTCATTCAAGCCTGTGGCAAACATTTCTTCGTGGGTAGATGTACTTTTACTCAGATCAGTGAATACCGCTACATCTTGTTGCGGTCCACCAAGGAACTCAAACCTGCCGATCCTGTTGGAGTGAAACTCATGTCCAGACTTGACCTTGTACAGCCTTCCGACTTTGAAGTCCACGACTTTCTCCTGTTTGTACTCGTTGATGTACTCTCATCATTCATGTAAGATGACCCAGATCGCCTACTGGCACCTTTCGTGAGTTTCCACCGGGATCATTGCTGACGCCGTTTCGCCGTCTGATGACCGGGATTTGAACCCGGAGCCGTTAGTCCCGCTTTGCGGGGTTCCCCGATTAAAGGGACGTGTCTTCCAAATTGCACTCAGCATCTCACAGCGGAAGGTGGGGGAGTCGAACCCCCACTGGTACTAAGTTTCCCAGACTGGTTTAGCAAACCAGCGCAACAAACCACTATTTGCCTACCTTCCAAATAAACAATCTGGCGTCCATTTACCCACTGTCGGGTTAACTGAATACGAATTGACCGATTTTGAGGGTATGAATGACTTCCCGACATAAAACACTTTGTCCAAGTCGGGGCAGTATATCGAATACCCATCTATCATATTGCGGTCAATTGTTTTTGTGAAAACTCCTTTCCTATTTGCGTAACTACTTCGCAGTTTCAAAACAAGCCTTTTCTTTTTTAACCTTGTGTACTTCACCTGAACGCGAGCCACCTCGCATTGTTCATTCACTGCGATCAAATCGAACGGAAGGTGTTCAGAAACGGGCAAACACACCGAAAAACCATTAGCAAACAAATTTGCTATGGTATAACCTACAGCTATATCTCCTTTGCTTTTTGTGTGATGTTTCATCCCACCATCCATCATAGGTAGAACAGTAGAACGGTAGCTTAAAGTGGGAATTGCACTATGGGCTAACAAGGCGGCATTTCAGCCGCTCCCCAGCCGTCCACGCTCTATTACTCATGCGTGAACCGCCGCACCGTTCTACAGTCCCACCCCAAAGAGTTGAACTTTGACCCCTTCGTTTTCAGCGAAGTGTGCAGACCCCTACACCAGAGTGGGTTCATCAATCAAGATTGTATCCTCCTGATAGTGCTTGAGGACGATGATATCACAGAGAACCATGCGCAGGTTCTTCTGGATTCGATCCCTCAAGAACTCGCACGCGCAACTGCCGTTGCAGTTGTGAATGCAATCCTCCCTTTCCTCCACCAAGCCGCCCTTCAGAATTGCCTCATCATACAACCCCTCTACGGCACGCTGCATTGTGTCTAACCTGGGCATCATCCTTCCCTCCAAAGAGGATCACTTCCTGACAACTAACGCTTCGACACGTTAGTCCTCTCTTGAGAGTGCCAAGGGTCGGGGTCGAACCGACTACCTCAAGTTCTTCAGACTTGCGCTCTACCCACCGTGAGCTACCTTGGCATTACGTCTTCTGCGACACATCTCGTCATTCGTAGTAACCCTGGAGGGAGTCGAACCCTCATGCCCGAAGGCGTCCCGGTTTAAGCGGGGTGTGTCTGCCTGATTCCACCACAGGGTCATAAGTGTCGGTGTTGGACTGGAATGGCTCCGACCGCCAAGGTGTTTAGACCTTTGGATTCCAACTATCCTCGACGTTAAACTTTTGTCAGATGGCGTCGTCGTTTACCACCTTTCACCCGTAGGTGAGTAGCACTGGTGGGAGTCGAACCCACACGTCCATTAAGGACAACAGATTTTGAGTCTGTCGTGTCTGCCATTCCACCACAGTGCCATCTTTTATGTCCAGTACCACAGGTGGGAGTCGAACCCACAATCACGAAGGTTTGAGCTTCGTCGCTTTGCCAGGGGTTTAGCGTACTGTGGCATTACTTTCCTGTCAACCCCAAAATCCACCGGAGGAGTCGAACCTCTTGGCACTGATTTTGCAGACCAGCGGGAGCTACCGGCACCCTTCGCGCGGTGGACAACAAGAAGTGGGAAGAAGCCCACCACCCCTGTCATTCGTGCTTGTAGTATTCCTTCTCTTTCACCTTCAACCAATCAAAGAGCGGTCGGTTGGTGCGAAAAACCTCGCCGTCAGAGTATCCCTCATTGATCGGCGTAATAGGACATTGTTCAAGTCCCTCTTTGGGGAATACTGTGCCAAAGGGAGCGCCGGTATCGTAGTGAAACTCCGTGAAAAGAAACTCATTGCCAAACTTCTCACGGATACCAACGAATCCTTTCACTTCCGCCCGATACACACCAAAGGTGAGGTTACGGGAAGATATCTTGTATAGGAAGCCATCCTTGCATTCCTCCAGCGGGATGTACTTGCTCATTGCACATCCTCCTTTCAGTGCCCAAGGTGGGAGTCGAACCCACAAACACGACCTTCTGAGGATCGCCGCATTGCCAAAATTAGCGTACTTGGGCAGTGGTTATTCAACCTCAGCAGTCATCTCCTCCTCGGTGTACTGTGGCGTCTTGATGCCAATCTCCTCAACGATTTGCTTGAGGTTGATGTTGTCATCGTGAGCCACCACACAAATCCCAGGCTTTCCAGCGGAGGGACCAACCAGCCCTTCCGCTTTACAGCCAGCCTCCAGTGCCTTGTCGCAGATTTCGCGGTACTGACTCGTCTCTTCGTACTTGATGACGGTCTTGTAGGGATATCTTCGCTCAAGGACATCTGTTACTTTCAGAAAACCATCGTTGCCGTCCTCCAAAGTGACCACATCATCGATGTTCAGGTCGTTGGCAAGGGGGATATTGGCGATCATAAATCTGCCATTCCCTAAAGCCTTTGCCCAACCAGTTTCACCCTTGTCATAACGGATGCGAACATGGTCGTCAGTCATCGCAAATCTCCTTTACCTCAGAGGCAACCAACCATGCCTTTTGACCAAAGCGTCCAACTGCAAACCAGAAGAACCCATGAAGTTGTTCTTACGAACCTGGCAGTAACCACGGTTGGGAGGAAACTCAGCAACTTGTACGGCGAACACGCCCTGCGTCTCAGCGAGGAAATGTTCTCCTCTTGTTGCGTTCTCGATTGTCTCTCTCAACTCCGGTTCACTCACCCTGATTTCAAAGCAGTGAGTATGAAGCTCGCCGTGATCATCGGCATGGGAACACAGAAACTCCGCTCGCTGTCCCACGTCGAAGTTGTACTCTTCTTTCATTTCCCTGACAAGGGCTTCTTCCAGGCTTTCTCCATATTCCATGCCGCCGCCTGGGAAACCAATGTGACCATCCCAACGCATGTGCATAAGGACGAAAGGAATGTTCTTGCCGCGCTGCTTCTTCGTCAAATCCAAGTAGTGCTGAGAGGGATTACTCTCACCGCACCAGATGGCACCAAAAACCATGTCATTCAGCTTGTGGTGCCTTTCCAGGTCATCAATCCGATGGTAGTGATATACCGGCATCGTCCCTCCATTAGTGCCCAAGGTGGGAGTCGAACCCACAAACACTAGGCTCTCGACCTAGCCGCATTGCCAAAGTTAGCGTACCTGGGCATATTCTATCGATCCTTGAGGTTGTCAATCAAGTTCCTTTTAATGACTTTGTGTAGATGCGGGTCATCACGGATCTCTTTCTCCAACTCCTTTCTTTCTTCTTCTGTCCCTTTGAAGTCCAGAATCCTCCGAATGTAACCATACTCCCGGCGTTGAATGCCGAGGGGGGTGTAGGCGGCGATGAAGCAACGATCAAGGAAGTGTTTGTGGTAGACTGCCTGATCCCGATAGACCACTTCCATTCCGCCGTAATCGGCTGGTGTTTTGCGTTTGGTCATGTTTCTCTCTTAGGAGTTTCAACTCCAGTCGCAGTCTCCTAACAGTTTCGTTGCGCCTGTCGATCACCCGCTGTGTCTTGGTCTTGGTCATACCAAGCTTTCTGACGCCCATCTGACGAAGCATCATCTTCACGTCGTCGGGAACCAGCTTCATCAGTTGCTTGTCCATGAGGATGTTTCTCATTATCCTCTTGGTAGCACTACCTACATACCTCTTGCCAATGGAACCGTGGTGTTCGATGCATTCCTTCAGAGCATCCGCTATCGCACACCAAAGAAGAGAATCCTCCCTGACAGGGGCTTCTTCAATCATCTTTTCTTCCAGTCGCTACTGTACTTCTCACAGACATAGGTTTCACCAACCTTGATACCTGTGCTGGCGTGGCGCACCAGAATTTGAAGGACGGTTTGCATCTCTCCATGCAGCTTACGCATTTGATCGTGCTGTTCATCGGAGAACTCGTCGTCTTCGGCTTTCTTCATCCCTATGATTTCAGAAATATCCCCATAGACATAGCTGTTGCCATAAGGACGCTTGCAGTCCACCGCCGGGGCACCAAATTCACAATCCTCCCAACCGATATACATTCGGTTGAGTAACTTCATGTGCTGCTCGGTGATGATAAACTCAGTAGGTCTGGAATCAAACGGCATTTCAAATCCTCTCTGCTTGTCGTTCCCGACATTCTCTCGTCATGCTCGACCGGGAGATCAACTACTCTCATCAGTGGGCACTGTAGGAATCGAACCCATCGCCGCCACCACACATATTAAAGGCACCTGTTTTACAGACAGGCGTGCGGATCAGTGCCCCTTTTCTTGCAAGTGTTCCGACTCCAGCCGTAGACAACACTTAACCCAGGCTGTCCACGAATTACATCTTGTTTCGCACTTCACCGTGACAACTATGAGATCACGGTCGGTGACTGGAAGACTTGTCGTCCACTTGCAAGAGTGTATCCGGTAGGAATCGAACCTACAAGTCCCGAAGGAGACAGGGTTACAGCCTGCTGGACCCACCACACTGTCCAACGGATACATAACACCCCGTTTTTTGAATGGAAACGGTTGAGCATAAAACCATAGTGTACCGGGAGGGAATCGAACCCCCATAGCGCAAGCGCGTCGCGTTTACAGCGCGGTGAACTCGCCAATGTTCAGCCGGTACATTCGACTCGTCCTTCCCCCATTATAGCAGAGGGGCGAGTCGAGTAAAGCGAAAATGGCGTCGTGCCGTTTCGCTTTTTGTTGGCTCTCACCAAGTTGTCAAAGATCGAGTGATACTACAGAGGTATCACCGGAGTGCCCAAGGTGGGAATCGAACCCACAAAACCTTAGTTTTGAGCTAAGGATGTCTGCCAAGATTGCATCACTTGGGCATTTCTCTTAGTCAAGGTGGGACTCGAACCCACAGACCAGGACTCGATTTACATCTTTCGCTGGCACTACTAAGTCCTCGGAACCATTCCTCCAACAAAACTAAGAGAAGTAGCACGGGCGGGATTTGCACCCGCAGCATCTCTGGTTCTAAGCCAAAGTGGTCTGCTAGTTGCCTACCGTGCCATTGGTTGCCAGGGCAGGATTCGATACCTGCATGAAAGGTGATCAGCCTTCCGCCCCCTTCTAATGGGGGTGCGTCTCATTCCGCCGCCTGGCATAAGAGGGAGTGTCAGAGCGGGCTTGCGCTCTCCGATACATCTCTTGATCAAAGATTCCTCTGACCTTTTCCCTCGTCAATGTCTCCATCCAGTGTGCCGGGCGGGGATCGAACCCGCGACCTCCTCGTTTTCAGCAAGGCGCTCTACCTATTGCTTACGCCTGAGCTACCGACACATTCTCCGAACATTTACCCGACTAGGGTTTGTGGGGGATAGCAAATGTTTGCCTCCCGACCTCTGTAAAAAGAAAAACCCCCGCAGACCTTATGGTGCTGCGGGGGTTTCGTGTTCCCTTTTTACGCCGGCTTCTCAGATTTTCTTATCCTGATTAGCCTGCGCAGCAGCACTGTTGTCACTAAGCAGTGACAAACAATAGCTAGACAGACTAAAGGATAAGGTACGCATCTGAGTTTTGTCTCCTGTGAAGGGGGCGGCGGGTGACACCACCTCACCGTCCTTACTTATCATATGCAGCAGGCATTAGTTTTTCAAGCCTGGTCTGCAATTTTCTCAAAAAAACTTTTGGGCAGTTTCCGCTTGATCGGGTTTCCACCTTGCCGAAGCAAGTCTCAAGACGCCGACCGATCAAGTTTCCACTGCCCTGCGATGTTAGGTGGAAAGTGCTGCAAGCGTCTTAGTGGAGTGGGGGCTGATGGAATTGAACCACCTACCTTCAGATCCTTTCAGACCTGAAGC
>Ga0134128_10001835_pt1 | contig 26805 bp, 26 predicted proteins | sample KB31754_FD_96462 | JGI IMG/M metagenome (GOLD analysis project Ga0134128, IMG submission 96462) | Terrestrial soil microbial communities with excess Nitrogen fertilizer from Kellogg Biological Station, Michigan, USA - KB3-175-4 | ecosystem: Environmental > Terrestrial > Soil > Unclassified ...
GCCGGCGCCATCATCGGCTACATCGCCTTGGGCTATGTCGCCGATTGGATCGGACGCAAGCCGACGACCATGATCTACATGGCCGCCTCGCTGGTGCTGACGCCGATTGTGTTCTTCCTCGCACACGATGCGACGATGTTTCTCATCCTCGCTGCCGTGCTCGGCGTCTTCGTTTCCGGCCAGTTCACCTGGATGTCGGCTTGGCTCCCCGAGCTCTTTCCGACGCGGGTACGCGCGACCGGCGCCGGCTTCGTCTTCAATGCGCCGCGGCTGATCGCGTGGATCGGGCCGCTCGTTTCGGGCTTTCTGATTGTCAGCTTCGGCGGCTTCGGCAAGGCCGCGACGATCATGGCGCTGTTCTATCTCATCGGCCTCGCCGCCGCGCCTTTCCTGCCCGAGACAAGAGGCAAGCCTTTGCCCGAGGAAACCTGATAGCGAAACCAGCGCGCGGTTCCTACGCGCGCGTTGATTCAGCGCGGCAGGCCGAGGCCGCGGATCGCAATGATGTTGCGCTGGATCTCGGCGGTGCCGCCGCCGATCACGCCCATGATCGAATGGCGCAGCACCTGCTCCATCTCGCCAACCGGCGCCGACGGCGCATCCTCCGACAAAAGACCGCCGCTGCCGAGAATGTCGAGCGCCGCCTCGCCGAGCCGCTCCTGCAATTCGCCGGCAAACACCTTCGTCATCGCCGCCTCGTAAAGCGGTGTGTGCCCCGCCTCGACGAGGCGCGCGTTGCGCAGGGCGAATTGGCGCGCAACTTCGATCTCGGCGGCGAGCGCGCCGAGCCGATCCCGGATCACTGCATTCTCGCGCAAAGGCCGGCCGCCGATCTCGGCGCGTTTCACATACTCTGTCAGGTGATCGAGCGAGCGCTGCAACGCGGCGACGGCACCGCCGATCATCACGCGCTCGGCAGCGAGCGCATCGGTGATCACCTTCCAGCCGTTATTGACGCCGCCGACCATGGCGCTCGCCGGGACGCGGACGTTTTCGTAGAACGTCGCCGAGAAGGTTTTGCCGTACATCGCGATGCTGGGCCTGATCGTGATGCCGGCTTGCCGCAGCGACACGATGAAGACGCTGATGCCGGCGTGTTTCGGCTTGGCGTCGCGATCCGTCCTGACCGCGAGCCAGACATGTTCGGCCTTGTCGCCGCCGGTCGACCACAGCTTCTGGCCGTTGATCACCCAATCCTCGCCGTCGCGCTCGGCCCGCGTCCGGAGGCTCGCGAGATCGGAACCCGCTTCGGGCTCGCTATAGCCGAGCGCAAACGTCATTTCGCCGCGTAGGATCGCCGGGAGATACTTGGCCCGCTGCTCGGGCGTCCCGTGGCGCATCAGCGCCGGGCCGACGATGGTCTCGCCGACGAGATGGCTGCGCGGCGCATGGGCGTATTCCATTTCCTCGATGAAGGCGAGCTGCTCGGCGGGACTGCGGGCCTGACCGCCGAACTCCTTGGGCCAGCCGAGGCCGATCCAACCTTTCGCGCCGACGAGACGGGAGAATTCGGGATCGTAGCCGCGATCCTTAAAGGGGCGGCGATTGTGCATCGCCTCGCGCTCGCCATGCCAATGCACGGCAAGCCACTCGCGCACCTCGCGCCGGAACGCGCTCACCGCGGGATCGAGATCGAAAGCCGGAAGGGTCGTCATCGTCTTCCTCCTCAGCGCGGAGGCGCAGCCGGACCGAGCAAATAATCGGCGAGCTGCGCGCGCGCCCGGTTGACGCCGCCCAAACGAGCGAGATCGGCGTGGATGCGCCGGAAGTGCCGCGGCATCTCATGTTCTTCGGCATAGCCGATCGCGCCCATCGTGTGATGCGATTCCAGCACCACCTGCCGCAGCGCCGGCCCGGCATAGGCGAGCGCCGCCGCGGCAATGACGGGCCAGTCGCCGAGCTCGCGGTCGAACGCCGTGGCGCTCGCCTCGAGCGTCAGCCGCGCGCCGTCGAGGCGCGTGAGGCAATCGGCGAGCTTGTGCTGGATGGCCTGGAACTGGCCGATGAACTGCCCGAATTGCTTGCGGGTCTTGGCATGCTCGAGCGCCAGCTCGAAGCCGCGCTGCGCCGCGCCGAGCGCCTGCGCCGCGCAGCAGAGCCGCGCGATCTGCGCCAGCGCCGCGAGCCGCGCCGCCGGTATCTCAACGAGCGCCGCATTCGTGCCGGTGAAAGCAAGCTCGCTCAAAGCCGGAACGGCGAGGCCCGGCGTGGCGGCCACCGAGGATGCCGCGTCGGCAAGAACGACGACGACGCCCGCCGGCGCATCGACGAAAAGGACAAAATGGGTGGCGCTCGCCGCATTCTCGACGAAGGCGACACGTCCGCTCACGCCGCCGTCGCGCAAACGCACCTCTCCCGCGGCCGCATCGCCGTCAAAAGCGCCGAAGCCGATCGCTGCAACGGCCGAGCCGCTGTGGAGCGCGTCGCAGAGGCTCGCGAGGCCTTCCGCCGCGCCGCCTCCTTGACGCGCGAGCAAATTGACCAGCACCGCGCTGAAGAGCGGCGCCGGGCACGAGGCGCGACCGAGCTCCTCGCAGACCAGCAAGATCTCGCGCAAGCCCCCCTCCTCGGCATCGAAGCCGAGTTTCGTGAGCCCTTGGCGCGCAAGACTTTGCCAAATCCGGTTCATCGCGCCTGCATCGCTTGCCCGCTCAACGGCACCCTCGATCGGCCACTCTTCCGCGAGCATGCCGCGCACATTGTCGCGCAACAGCGTTCGTTCTTCCTCGCTGATCACGGTCTTCTCGCTCGCCATCGGCTCCTCGCTACGCTCGAGCGCCGCAAATGATCAGCGCATCGAGCGCCGTGACGCCTTCTCCACCGCGATGGCCGATCAGCGGATTGATATCGATCTCCGTGATCTCGGGCACGGTCAGCATCAGCCGGCCGATGAGCGAGACCGCCCGCACGACCGCCGCCACATCGACACGCCCCGCCCCGCGGAACTCGTCCAGGAGCTTTGCGCCCTTGAGGCGGCGCAGCTCATCGATGATCGCCGCTTCGGGCAGGTCGGGCGGAAGCAGGCGGATGTCCTCGAGCGCTTCGATCCATATTCCGCCTAATCCCACCAGCAAAACCGGTCCCCAGGCCGGATCGCGGCGCGCGCCGATCGCGAGTTCAAGCCCAGGTGCGCCCATGGCTTCGACGAGAACGCCGTCCAATGCGAGACCGGGACGCGCGCGCGCGACGTTGGCATAGAGCGTCTCCCAGGCGCGCGCGACCGCCGCCGCATCAGCAATGCCGAGCACGACGCCGCCGGCTTCGGTCTTGTGCGCCAGCGCCGCCGCTTGCGCCTTCATCGCAACGGGATAGCCGAGGCGCTCGGCGAGTTTTTGTGCTTCGGGCAGCGAGCGCGCGAGTGCGCCCGGCGGCGTCGCAATGCCGATGGCCTGCAGAACCTGCTTTCCGAGCCACTCTGGTTGTAGCCCCGCGCCCAGCGCCGGCAAGCCGGCGAAGGGCTCGGGTCGCGGCGCCACACCGCGCAGCGCGGCGAGGCTTTTGCCATAATCGGTAAGATGCGCGATGGCGCGAAAGCCGCGCTCGGGCGAGCGCAACATGACAATGCGATGCTTCTGCGCGAGGGCGGTGACGTCGGGCAGCAGCGGCTGGGTTTCGTTCTGGAACACCATGACCATCGGCTTCGGCGTATCGCCCCTGCCGACGATCAGCCGATCGAGCCACTCCGCGCCGCGCGGCGAATTGCCGCCGGGGATCGAGACGACGAGGCTGCCATTCGCCGGATCTTGCGTGAGCGCCTCCGCACCGAGCCGCACGAGGTCCGGCTTCCACGCCGTGATCGTGCCGAGATCCAGCGGATTTTCCGCCGGCAGGAAGGCTTCGAGCTCCGGGCGCAATTTGTCTTTCTGCGCCTGCGACATCGGCGGCAGATCGAGGCCGAGCGTCTCGCAATAATCCTGCGCGATCGCGCAGAGCGCGCCCGAGAAGGTCAGGACGCCGGCGCCGGCGATCGGCGGCTGGGGATAGCGCAAGAGCAGCTGGCCGACATCGATCATCTCCTCGAGCGTCTCGGCGAAAAAAACGCCGGCGCGCTGCACGGCGGTGCGCATCGCCGCGTGGTCGCCGGCGAGCGCGCCGGTATGCGAGCGCGCGGCTGCCTGCGCGCGCGTGCTGCGCCCGGGATGGAAGAGGACGACCGGCTTGCCGCCGGCCCGCGCTGCCGCCACTGCGCTGAGGAAATCGGCGGGCCGGCGGATCTGCTCGCCATAGGCGAGGATGATGCCGGTCGCGGGATCGTCGGCGAGATGCTCGATGAATTCGGCGAGGCCGATACCCGCTTCATTGCCGACCGTGATGGTGTAGGACGCCGGCACACCGCGCGCTTCGAGCGCGGCCATGATGTGACCGCCCATGCCGCCGCTTTGTGCGATCACCGCGACGCCCGGACCGGAAGCAGGATCGTATCGTTTTACGCGGGGAAAGCCCATAAAGCCGATGCACAACGGATCGACGTAATTGGTGAAGCCGAGGCAATTCGGACCGACGAGCGCGAGCCGGCCGGCGCTGGCGAGCTTCCCGATCTCCTGCTGCCGGACGCGTTCGTCCTCGCCCATCTCGGCGAAACCCGATGCGAAGCTGATGGCGGATTTCACTTTGCGACGGACGCAGCCCGCGACCGCGTCACCGACCGCCCCGGCCGGCACCGTGAGTACGGCGAGATCGACGCCTTCCGGCAGCTCGTCGACGCTCGCCAGGCAGGGGCGGCCCTCGACTTCCGTCAGGTTGCGCCCGACGAGATGAATGTCGCCGCGGAAGTCGTTGTTCTTGAGATTGGCGAGCACCATATGGCCGGCCGAGCCAGGGCGCGCCGAAACGCCCACGATCGCGATCGAGCGCGGCCGCATCACAGCCTCGACGGCGGCTACCTCCCAGCGTGTCGCCATTGCGGCGCTCCCCTCTTTGGGTCTTTTGTCGACCACACTTAACCTATACCCTGCCGCTTTGAAGGTACAGGTGGAGGGGGCGCATTGGCCGAAGAAGTCGTGACCTATGAGTGCGACGGCACGATCGCGCTCATCGGACTCAATCGAACCGCAAAGCGCAACGCGCTCAACCCGGCGTTGACGAATCAGCTACGCGACGCGGCGCTGCGCGCCCATGACGAGGCGAAGGTCGGGCTCATTTACAGCCATGGCGCGGATTTCTGCGCCGGCCTCGATCTCGTCGAGGCCGCGACCTGGCTGAACGACCCCGCCGCGCTTGCGAAGCGGCGACGGCGGCGCTTCGAGCGCGCTTTCGACGAGATCGCGCGCGGGCCGATCCCGTTCGTCGCGGCGATCGCAGGCGCTTGCGTCGGCGGCGGGCTGGAGCTCGCGACCGCGTGCCACATACGGGTCGCGGACGAGACCGCTTACTTCGCGCTCCCCGAAGGGCAGCGCGGCATCTTCGTCGGCGGCGGCGGCTCGGTGCGGATCTCCCGCGCGCTCGGGGTCGAGCGAATGACGGATTTGATGCTCACCGGCCGCGTTCTGACCTCTGAAGAGGGCGAGCGTTTCAATCTCATCCAATATCTCGTCGCGAAGGGCGAGGCGCTCGAGCGCGCGAAATCCCTCGCTGCGCGGATCGGCGAGAATGCGCCGCTCTCGAACTGGGCGATCGTCAATTGCCTGCCGCGCATTCCCGATCTTTCTTACGACGACGGCCTGTTCGTCGAGCGGCTGGTCACGGGCGTGGTGACGGGCCCCGAATCAGCCGAGCGGCTCAAGGCCTTCGCCGAAAAGACGGCGAAACGGTTATCGACGCCCGGCACATCGGGAGACGGTCGCAGCACGACACGGGAGAAATGACATGGCATTGCGGGACACGGCAATCGTCGGCTTCCACGAGTGCAAGAATGTCGAGAAGAGCGAGCGCGACATCTGGGAGCTCGGCGCCGAGATTCTCGACCATCTTCTGACCGGCACCGGCTTCGAGAAGCAGGAGATCGACGGCCTCGTCCTCAGCGCCGCGATGACCGGGTCGGCCAATCCTTTCTGGTCGCAGACCACGGCCGATCAGCTCGGCCTCGAGCTCGATTTCTGCCAGACCGTCGATATCGGCGGCAGCTCGCCGCTCGGCGCGCTCGCCCGCGCGAGCGCCGCGATCGATGCGGGCCTTTGCACCACCGCAATGCTGCTCTTCGCCGACACGCAAGCGGCGGAAAACAATTCGCGCATGCGCTCGTTCAACGGCGAATGGACCGCTCCTTACGGCCTCTTGGGCCCGCCGGGCGCCTTCGGTTTGCTCTCGAAACGCTACGAGCATCTCTACGGGCTCGACTATCGTATGCTCGGCAAGCTGGCGGTGGCGCAGCGCGGTCATGCGCTGCTCAATCCCAACGCGGTCGAGAAGCTGCGGCAGCCGATCACCATCGACGACTACATCAATTCGCGCATGATCTCCGAGCCGATCCGGCTCCTCGACAGCGTGATGGTCTGCGACGGCGCGAGCGGGCTGCTCGTCACCAGCCGCACGCGCGCAAAGCAAAAGCAAATCGCCAAGACCGTCGTGCCAATCGGCTATGGCGAGCGCACCAATTTCCGCATGAGCGAGTCCGTCGTCGACGTGACGCAATCGGGCCACCTCGCCGCCGGCAAAAAAGCTTTCGCCGAGGCCGGGCTCGCGGCCAAGGACATCTGCTCGTTCCATCCCTATGACGATTTCATCATCGCCATGATGATCCAAATGGAGATGCTGGGCTTCTGCAAGCCGGGCCAGGGTTGCGCCTTCATCAAGGAGCACGATTTCACCCACACCGGCGATCTGCCGCTCAACACCAGCGGCGGGCAGATCTCGGCGGGCCAGCCGGGCCTCGCCGGCGGCGGCGTCAATCTCGTCGAAGCGGTGCGGCAGTTGATGGGCGCGGGCGGCGCGCGGCAGGTGAAACGCACCGACAACGCGCTGGTCACCGGCATCGGCGGCATCCCCTATGGCCGCAACTGGGCGACCAGCACCGCGATGATCCTCACCCCCGGATCCTAAAGGAGCGCAAGATGAGCGAGACCGTCCACGATACGACCGACGTCGTGCGCGAGCCGCCGATGCCGCGCAGCTTCTCCCGCGCCTATTGGGAAGGAACGCGCCAGAAGAAACTCGTTCTGCAGTTCGACCGCAAAAGCGGCAAGTACCAGTTTTTCCCGCGCCCCAACAGCATCTTCAACGGCCACCGCGATCTCGAATGGCGCGAGGTCTCGGGTCTCGGCGAAATCTTCACCTATACGATCGGCCGGCGCGGCCCGCCCAATTTTCGCGGCAAGGAACCCTACCTGATCGCGACCGTCACGCTCGATGTCGGCGTCAACATCATCGCCAACATCGTCCATTGCGGGCTCGACAAGATCGCGATCGGCATGAAGGTGAAGCCCTATTGGCAGCCGCTCGCCAACGGAACGCATCTGCTGATGTTCGAGCCCGCGTAGAACGGCAAAAGGCTCAGGCGCGCCCGAGAAACGGCATGCCGATCGGCAAGACGAAGGCTTCCATGAGATTGGTCTCGTCCGGCAAGCGCGCCACCAGAAGCGCGATCTCGGCGATCTCCTCGGCCTTCATCATCTGAGTGGCAGGCGCCCGCGGCCGCGCGCCGGTGGCGCCCGAGAGATGACTCTCCGTCACGCCGGGATCGATGATCGAGACGGTTATGCCGTGCTCGCGCCCGTCGAGGGCCATCGATTGGGTGATGCCGTGGAGCCCGAATTTCGCCGCGGCATAGCCGATCGTGTGCGGCCGCGGCCGGCGCGAGGACACGCTGCCGATATTGATGATCCGCCCGCGCTTCTGCTTCGCCATGATGCGCATCGCCTCGCGCCCGCAAAGAAACGGCCCGGTCAGCATGACATCGATCGAGCGCTGCCAGTCGGCCAAGCTCAACTCCAACGTCGGCGTATGGATCGCGAAGCCGGCGTTGTTGACGAGAATGTCGACGCGGCCATAGGCCGCCATGGTGCGCTCGAATAGCTGCACGACCTGCAGCTCGCTCGTAATGTCGGTGGCGCAGGCGAGCGCGGTGCCGCCTTTCTCCCTGATCTCACCGGCGATGGCTTCGAGCTTGTCGCCCGAGCGCGCTGCGAGAACCGTCTTGATCTGCGCCTCGGCAAAGCTCCGCGCGATCGCAGCGCCGATACCGGAACTCGCGCCGGTGACGATGGCGACGCGTTCGGACATGTCCTTCATCTGCATTTGCGCCTCGATTTCTAGCGATCAATTCCGGAGCAAGCCGACAAATTGCTCGCCCGGATCGGCCATGGTACCCTTTCTGCAAAATATACGGGAGGGAGCGATGATGCGTCGGAAGCCGGTTGCGGCGATCTCGATTGCCGTGGGTTTGTTGTTCGCCGCGGGCACCGGATCGGCGAGTGCTGCCGGAAAATATGATACCGGCGCCAGCGATACGGCAATCAAGATCGGGCAGACCTATCCCTTGAGCGGTCCAGACTCCGGCGCCGCGTTCGGCGCGCGCGCCATGGCCGCCTATTTCGCGATGCTGAACGACAAGGGCGGGGTCAACGGGCGGAAGATCGACCTCATCACCCTCGATGACGGCTACAGCCCGCCCAAGACGGTCGAGCAGACGCGCCGCTTGGTCGAATCCGACGGCGTGCTCTTGATGTTCGCATCCTTGGGCACGCCCACAAGCGAAGCGGTCAGGCCTTATCTCAACAATAAAAAGATCCCGCAGCTTTTCCTGGTGAGCGGGGCCAGCAGCGTCGTCGATCCGAAGCGCTATCCCTGGACGATGGCCGGGATTCCGAGCTATGCGGCCGAGGGCCGGATCTTCGCGAAATACATCCTCGGGGAAAAGCCCGATGCGAAGATCGCGATCCTTTACCAGGACGACGATTTCGGCCGCGACCACCTGGATGCCTTCGTCGGCGAGCTCGGCGAAAAGGCGGCGAAGATGATCGTCGCCAAGGCTTCCTACCAGATCACGGATCCAACGCTGACCTCGCAGATAATTTCGCTAAAGGCCTCGGGCGCCGACACCGTCTATCTGATCACGCAGGGACGCGCCTCGCCGCAGTCGGTCACCGCCGTTCGCGCGCAGGGCTGGAATGCGCTGATCCTCTTGCCCGGGGTCTCGACCTCGAAAGGCATCATCGGCTCGGTCGGCGATGAGGCTTTGAAGGGCGTGGTTTCGGGCGGCTACATGAAGGACCCGACCGATCCGGCCTATGCCGACGATCCGGCGGTGAAGGAATATCTCGCCTGGATGGAAAAGTACGTGCCGGCCGCCGATCAACGGATCAACAGATCGGCGCCGAATGGCTATGTCGCGGGGCAGCTGATGGCCGAAGTCTTGCGGCGCTGCGGCGACGATCTGACCCGCGAGAATGTGCTGCGTCAGGCGACCAGCCTCAAAGATTTCACCATGCCGATGCTGCTGCCGGGAATGACAATCGACACCAGCGCGACGAATTACTTCCCCTTCGGGGAGCTGCAGATGGAGCGCTATGACGGCACGCGCTGGGCACCCTTCGGCAAGCCGATCAAGGGATAAGTTGCTATCCAGGGCCGGGACTACATAAGGCTCTAAAAAGGCCTAACCGTTGCCCCACACCTCATGGGCGACCTCGACGATGCGTGCGAGCTTGCGTTCCGCGTCGTCCATCGTGAGCCCCCGGCCCCGGATCGGTACGCTGGCGAAACCACATTGTGGCGATAAGCACAGCCGGTCGAGTTCGACGTAGTTCGTCGCCTCTTCGATGCGCCGTTTTAGGGAATCGGCGGTTTCGACCGCGGGGTTCTTTGTCGTCATCAAGCCGAGGACCGCTTTCTTGGGCTTCGGCAGATGGCGCAAGGGGGCAAAATCGCCGGCCCGCGGCGTGTCGTATTCGAGGAAGAAGCCGTCGACGTTCAGCCGATTGAACATGCGCTCGGCGATCGGCTCATAGCCGCCGCTGGCCATGCCATGGCCCATGTTCCCGCGGCACATGTGAACGCAAACCGACATTGTCGCCGGAGCATCCCGCAGCGAGCTGTTGATGGCATCGATATAGAGATCGATGAGCTCTTCCGGATCATCGCCGCGCTTGCGGATGACGTCCATGTTTTTCGGATCGCAGATCACCGCCAGCGGCACTTCGTCCATCTGGAGATACGTGCAGCCGCGCGACGCGAGATCGGCGATCTCCTCGCGCATGATCCGCGCGAGATCGTCCATAAGACGCTGCCGATCGGCATAGGCGCCGCGATCGAAGGCGGCGTCGCCGATGAAGCAATGGGTGACGGACGGCGTCGGCAGGTTGGCCTTGATCGGCTTCCGCGTCATCTTTTGCAGCGATGAGAAATCATCCGCCGAGAGCGGCTCGCGGCGGCTCAATCTCGTCATGATCTTGGGCTCGGGGCGCGGCGGTATGACCGTGCCCTCGAAGGTCGTGAAGGGGAAGTCGCGCTGGACCGTGTCCGGACCGAAGCCGCTGCATTTGTCGTAAAGGAATTCGCGCCAGCCGCGCTTGCGGAACTCGCCGTCGGTGATCGCACCGATCCCGACGCGCTCTTGCATGGCGACCGCGACGCGAATGCTTTCGTCCTCGATCTGCGTCAATTCCGCCCGCGAAATCTTGTCGGCGGCGAAATCCTCGCGCGCCACCATCAGCCGTTCCGGGCGTGGCAGGCTGCCGACCTGCTCGGCGCGGTAGGGCGGTTTCCGTGCTTCCATGGGCTCGATCCTTTCTACAGCGTTCCCCAAACCGTTTCCGCCAACTCCACGATTCCGCCGAGTTTGGCCCATTGCTCGTCTTCGCTCAGCCGGTCGGTATCCTCGGTGCTCGCGAAGCCGCATTGCGGACAAAGACACAGGCGGTCGCGATCGACATATTGCGCCGCGGCGTCGAGACGCTGCCGCAATTCATCCTTCGCCTCGAGCGCGTTGCGCTTGGTGCTGACGATGCCGACCGCCACCGCTTTGCCGCGCGGCACGAAACGCAGCGGCTCGAACCCGCCCGACCGCGCATCGTCGAATTCGAGAAAGAACCCGTCGACATCGATGCCGCCAAAAACCTGCTCGGCGACCGCCTCGTAGCCGCCGCCGGCAAAGCCTTGCTCGGTATTGCCGCGGCAAGAATGCATGGTGATCGTCATGCCGGGCGGACGATCGCGGATACTGTCATTAATCAGGCCAATGAACGAACGCAGCATCGCATCGGGATCATCGCCCCGCGCTTTGACGCCGTCGCGCACAGCCGGGTCGCAGAGGAACGAGATGTTGCAGTCGTCGATCTGGAGATAGCGGCATCCGGCTTCCGCAAAGCGCCGGATGCCCGTGCGATAGGCGGCGCTCAGATCACAAAACAGACTCGGCAAATCGGGATAGACCGAGGCATCGACGACAGAGCGCCAGTCGCGCATGACCGAGGTCAGGTGCGTCGGCGACGGGATGCACATTTTCGGCAGCACGCGCGCGTGGTCCCGGACGAAAGCGAAATGTTGCAGCATCGGATGGTCGCCGAAGCCGAGTTTGCCCGTAACCTTTGCGATCGACCGCGACCGGGCGCCGAGCTGGCGATCGGAGAGCGCGCCGGGGCCTTCGGCCGGCGTCACGCCTTCCAATCCTTCGAGGAAATCCCACTGCCACGCGCGGCGGCGAAATTCGCCATCGGTGACCGCGCGGAGCCCGAGCTCTTCTTGCTTTCGAATGATGCGCCGGATTTCCGTGTCTTCGATCTCGCGCAGTTGTGCAGCGCCTATCTCGTGGCGCGCATAGCGCGATCGCGCCACGCGCAGCGCCTTCGGCCGCAACAGGCTGCCGACGTGATCCGCGTGAAAGGGTGGCTTGCCATGCATGGGACAGCCTCCGCGCTAATGGCTTGCCGAGGATGGAGCCGGCAAAAACGCTTCGGTGTAGAGCTTCGACATGTCCGGCTCGGAAGGAAGGTTGCCGGTCTCGACATAAGAGCGCGCGAGCGTCGCCAGCGCTTTCGGATTGAAGCGGCCATCATGGGAGTACATCGGCATCTGGATGTCGTAGACCTGCGACACGATCGCCGGGTCCATCTTCAGCAGATCGCCAATCACGCGAATTGTCGTCGCCTTGTCGCCGCTTGCGAAATCAACGGAGCGAAACCAGGCGCGCAGAAAGGCACGCACCGTATCCGGTCGTTCGTCAATGAGCTTATTCGTCACGAAGATGACGTAGTTGTGGAAATCTTTGACCACGTCGCCGAAGGTCAGGATCACGCGCGCTTCGCCATGCACTTGTGCCTGCAGCGCCGAACCGAGATCGGCGCCGAGGCCGTCGAGTTCGCCGGTTTTGACCATCGCCCAAGACGTGCTGACGCCTCCCGCCTCCACCTCGATGATGCCGTCATTACCCCAGCCCTGGTGCCGCGAGACCTGCATCACCAGCCAGCCGACCAGCGAGCTTTTCGCCGACACGCCGATCCGCTTGCCCTTGAGGTCGGCGACCGAATGAATCGGTTGCTGAGCGCCGGCGGTGATGGTCGTATCGAGCGGCGGTCCCGCCATCGCGGCAACGCCCCTGATGGGCGCCCCCTTTGCGACGGCCACCATATCGGGACCCGAGCACAGAGCGATGTCGATGCTGCCTGCGACCATCGCTTGAATGGCCTTCGCCCCGCCGCCGAAGCCGATCGATTCGATATCGATGTTTTCATCGCGATAAAAGTTCTGCTGAACGCCGACATCGAGCAAGGCGAAGGAAAAAGCCTGCGGCACCGCCTTGCCGACGTGGAGCGTCTCGTTCGCCCGGGCCGGGCCGCTGAGGCTCAAAATCCCGGCGATCAAAGCGCCCATGCCGAGGGTGCGCCGCCGCTGATGCGCATGGCCTTTCCAAGCATATCGGATCGGATGCATTCGGCTCCTCCCTCGCTCAGCCGGTGTCACTTTTCCGGAAGATACGCCTCGGTATAGAGCTGTTTCATATCGGGTTCCGTTTGCAAATTGCCCATTTCCACGTACGAGCGCGACAGCACGGCGAGCGCCTTCGGATCGAAATGCCCGTCGGTCGAATACATCGGCAGCTGCAGATCATACACTTGGCCGACGAGATCGGGATCCATCTTGAGCGCGTCGGCCACAACCGCGACAGTCGCCGCCTTGTTCGACCGAACGAAGGCGATGGTCTTGAACCAGCCGCGCAGGAACGCGCGGACATCGTTTGGCCGCTCGGCGACTCGTTTCGCCGTCGCGAAAATGACGTAGTTGTGAAATTCCTTGATCCAATCGCCGAAACGGACGATGAGGCGGGCCTCGCCGTGCGCCTGCGCCTGGAGCGCTGAGCCAAGATCGACGCTCAAGCCGTCCAGCTCGCCCGTCTTCACCATCGCCCAGGATGTGGTGGGCGAGCCCGTATCGACGAGCGTAATTCCGTCGAAGCCCCAACCCTGGCGGCGTGCGAATTCCTTCGTGAGCCAGCCGGTGAGGGTATAGGGCGGGCCCGCAATGCGACGCCCCTTCAAATCGGCAGTGTCAAGAATCGAGGTTTTCGCGCCGACGGCAATGCCCGTGTCGAGCGGCGGCCCCGCCATCACGCCAACGGCTTTGACCGGCGCGCCTTTCGCGATGAACGCCATGTCCGGACCGGTATCAAGACCGACATCCACGGCATCGGCGGCCAAAGCCTGCTGCAGCCGGGCGCCGCCGCCGAAAGCGGAGATTTCGATGTCCAGACCTTCCACGCGAAATAAGCCTTGGCGTATGCCGACATCGAGCAGCGCGAAGGAAAATGCCTGCGGCACGGCTTTGCCGACGCGCAGCGTCTCATTCGCGCGGCTCGGACCGATGAGGCTCAAACTCGCGGCGACAAACGCGACCATGCCGAGGATGCGCCGCCGCTCGCGCGCATGGCCTTCCCAAGCATATTGAACCGGATGCATTCGGCTCCTCCCTTGCTGGGGCTGCTTAATTCTCCGAAAGATGCGCCTCGCTGTATAGCCCTTTCATATGCCGAGATGCTGGTCCGTGAGTTGCCGGTCGCTTGCGAGCGTCTCGCCGCTGCCGTCGAAAGCGACGCGTCCTTTGACGAGGACGACCACGCGATCCGCATGCGCCTTCACCGCCGCGAAATTCTTGTCGACGATGATGGCGCCGATGCCGGTCGAGCGCACGACGCGCAGCGTCGCCCAAACCTCCTTCGCGATGAGCGGCGCCAACCCTTCCGTCGCTTCATCGAGGATGAGCAAGTCGGGATTCGTCACGAGCGCGCGCGCGATCGTCAGCATCTGCTGCTCGCCACCAGACAGCGATCCCGCGCGCTGCTCCAAGCGCTCCGCCAGGCGCGGAAAGAGGTCAGCGACGCGGGCGAGGCTCCATTCGGACCTATCCCCCCGTCGCTTGCGCTCGGCGAGGATGAGATGCTCGCGCACGGTCAGATCGGGGAAAAGCCCGCGCCCCTCGGGAACAAAGGCGATGCCCTCGCGCGCGACAAGATAGGGCTTGGCCCCTGTCATATCCTTGCCGTTGATTTTCACCGCGCCGCGCCGCGGCGGCGTCAGGCCGAGGATGGAGCGCAGCAACGTCGTCTTGCCCATGCCGTTGCGACCCATCAGCCCCACGGTTTCACCGCGGGCAATGGTAAGATCGATGCCATGGAGGACATGGCTGTCGCCATAGAAGGTATGGACGCCGGCCGCCTCGATGATCGGGGGCACCGTCATGCCAGCTCCTCGGTGCCGAGATACGCCTTGCGCACCTCGGGATTGGCGCGCACGGTCACCGGGTTTCCGGTTGCGACGATGCGGCCATTGACCATCACGGTCAGTCGCCGCGCCACGCTGAAGACCGCGTCCATGTCATGCTCGACGAGCAGGATCGCCTGATCGCGGCCGAGTTCTTCGATCAGCCGGACGATGACGACCGCCTCATCCGCGCCCATACCCGCGAGCGGTTCGTCCAGCAGCAAGACCTTCGGACTATTGGCCAAGGTCATGGCGATCTCGAGTTGGCGCCGCTCGCCATGCGACAAAGCATGGGCGAGACGCCCGGCGTCGCGCAGCCCGACCAGCGCGATGACGCGCTCGGCCGTGTCGTTGAGCTCGCGCAGCGAAAGCGCCGAGCGAAAGAACCGCATCGAGCTCGTCAGACCGGCCTGGGCCGCCAGCCGGCAGTTCTCGAAGACGGAGAATTCCGAAAATACATTGACGCGCTGAAAGCTGCGGGCGATCCCGAGCCGCGCGATGCGATCGGGCGGATAGCCGACGATATCCCTCCCCTCGTAGCGGATTCTCCCCGCCGAAGGCGCCATGTGGCCCGAGAGGAGATTGATCAGCGTCGACTTGCCGGCGCCGTTCGGCCCGATGACGGCATGGATCTCACCGCGGGCGAACGCGATCGAGACCTCGCTGACAGCGGCGAGACCGCCGAAAAAGCGGCTCAGCCTTTCGGCGACGAGAATGGGCTCAGGCATCGGCTTCTCGCGCCGATCGGCCAAAGGACAGGCGCAGGCGCATGCCCGCGATTCCACGCGGCAAAAACAAGACCGCAAGAATGACGAACAGCCCCATGGGGAGAAGCCAATGCTTCGTCATGCCGGCGAGCTCGGTCTCGACCAAAACCAGGACGAACGCGCCCAGGATGGGGCCGTAGAGCGTTCCCATGCCGCCGAGGATGACCATCATCAGAACCTCGCCCGACAGCTTCCAGCCGAAAAGTTCGGGATTCACGAAGCCGAATTGAGCGGCGCTGAAATAACCGGCGAGACTCGCGACCGTGCCTGCGATGACGAAACTCGCGAGCTTGTAACGGAACGTCGGAAACCCCAAGGAGCGGAGTCGATTCTCGTTCGACTTGACGCCTTGGATCGCTCTTCCGAAGAGCGATCGGAGGATCATCCGCAGAAGAAGGAACACGCCGATCATCAGAACCAGAGCCACGTAGTAGAATTGAACGTAATTCGCGAGGTTAAACGGCACCCAGTCGAAGATCGCGGCGCTCGGCCGAACATAGATATAGGCGCCATCCGAACCGCCGAGCCATTTCGCTCCGGTCGTGTAATAAAAAAACATCTGCGCGAAGGCGAGCGTGACCATGATGAAATAGACGCCGGAGCTTCTGAGCACGAGAGAGCCGATCAGAAGGGCGGTGACCGCGGCAATCGCCACCACTTCGACGAGGCTCAACCAGAGATTCGTTGCGGCGTATTGCGGCGATAAAAACCAAAGCAAATATCCGCCGAGCCCGAAAAACGCCGCGTGGCCAAGGCTGACCAGGCCGGTGAAGCCGACCAGCAGGTCGAGGCTCATCGCGAAAATCGCCATGAGCATGATTTTCGACAGCAACTGAAGCTCGTACTTGTCACCGATCAAGGGAATGAGGGCGAGAAGGATCAGGGCGACAAGAAACGATGCCCGGGCAATCCGCTGGTTCATCTCAGGCCCGCTTCCCGAAAAGGCCTGCGGGTCGCCACAGCAGGATCGCGGCCATCAAAACATAAACGGTCATTCCCGCGATTTGCGGCGCCCAGATCTGACCGAACGTATCGACGAGGCCGATCAACAACGAAGCGATGAACGCCCCTTTGATCGAACCGATGCCGCCGATCACGACAACCACGAAGGAAATGATCAGAATCTGATTACCCATGCCCGGGAAGACCGAGGCGACGGGCGCGGCGATCATGCCGGCGAAGGCTGCCAGGGTCAGGCCCGCCGCCAGGACGAAACGAAAGAGCAGACCCGCATCGATCCCCAGCGATTGGAGCATCTCGCGATCGCTGGCACCGGCGCGAATGGCCATGCCGAGCCGTGTCCGCTGGATGACGAAGTACATGCCGAGCGCCACCAGCAAGCAAATCGCGGAAATAACGAAACGATAAACGGGATAGGTCAGGCCGCCGGAAAGCGGGATCGAGAAATCGAACAGCGCCGGAACTTGCACGCCGTGCACGTCGTCGCCGAAGAGGATGCTGCGGGTTTCCTCGAGGACCAGAATGAGACCGTAAGTCAGCAGCACTTGATAGAGATGATCTCTCCGATAAAGCGGGCGAAAGAAAGCCAGCTCGAGGGCCACGCCGAGTATCATCGTCAGCGGCAAGCCGATCAGGATCGCCAACCACAGCGTCCCGGTCGCGCGCACCAGTGAGAACGCGATATACGCCCCCACCATGTAAAAGCTGCCATGCGCGAGATTGATGATTCCGATGATGCCGAAAACCAGGGTGAGCCCGCTCGCGACCAGAAAAAGCAGCAAGCCGTACTGAATTCCGTTCAGTACTTGGATGAGGAAGAAGATCAGGCCATCTGACATCGGGCTTCAGCCACGTGCCGGAGCATACCAGAATAGGCTGGGCCCAAGAATCGTCAGATGGCCTCTGTCATCGATCACGCCATCTTGCAGCCGGTCCCCGGATCGGCCAGGGCTTTGACCGCCACGCTGACAAAGCGGTTCTCGAGCCCTTTGACGCGCCGCAGATAAATGTCCTGGATGGGATTGTGCGATTTCGACAGCGAGAACTTGCCGCGCGGGCTGTCGATCTCGGTCTTCTCCATGGCGGCGATCAGTTCTTTGCGCGCTTTCATGTCGCCTTTCACGGCTTCGAGCCCCGACAACAATAAGAGCCCGGTGTCGTAGCCCTGCACCGCATAGACATCGGCGTCGCGATTGGTCGCCTTCTTGAAGGCGGCGCGGAACGCGTCGTCGCGGGGATTGCCGAGGCCATCCGCATAATGCAGGGTTGTCTCGAGGCCTTCGGCCGCTTCGCCTTGTGCTTCGAGCGTGCCGTCCGTGAGAAATCCGGGACCGACCAGCGGGATATTCGCTCTGAGACCTGCCGCAGCATAATCCTTGACGAATTTGACCGCCCCTCCACCGGCGAAAAAGGCGTAGACGACTTCCGGCTTGGCGGCGGCGATCTGCGTCAGCAGCGGCTGGAACTCGACCTGCGGGAATGGCAGATAAAGCTCGCCCTCGGTTTTGCCCCCGCCATTGACGAAGCCCTCGGTGAAGGCGGCATTCGATTCGCGGCCCGCCGCGTAATCCCAGCTGATGGCGAGCGCGCGCTTCTTGCCCTGCTTTGCCGCCACCACGCCCATCGCATAGGCCGGCTGCCAGTTGGAGAACGACGTGCGGAAAACATTGGGCGCGCAGAGATCGCGCGTCGCCACGGTCACGCCGGCATTGGGGATGACGAGCATGACATCGTTGTCGGTTGCGACCTTGTTGATGCCCAGCTGCACGCCGGAAGAGACAGTCCCGATCAGGAAGTCGACCTTGTCGCGCGTCACCAGCCGATTCGCGTTGTCGGCGCTTTTCGCGGGATCGGATTCGTCGTCGAGCGTCACGTATTCGACGTCGCGCCCGCCGAGCTTTCCGCCTTTCTCGTTGATGGCGAGCCGCAACGCATCGTCGATGTTCTTGCCCAGAGCCGCGTATGTCCCGCTATAGGGGAGCATCAGCCCGAGTTTCAGCTTAGCCGCTTGCCCGATGCTGAAGCGCGTCGGCAGGACGGTGGTGATGGCGGCGGCTCCGACGCCGGCCGCAAGCCCCTTGAGGACGCGGCGGCGATCGTGACTTCTCACTGAAGCGGTTTTCATTTGTTTCCCCCCTGATAAAGTTCGCGAAGCTTGAAGCGTTGAATCTTGCCCGTGGCCGTCTTCGGCAGATCCTCCACGAATTCGATCCACCGCGGATATTTATAGGGCGCGAGCTTCGTTTTCACATGCTGCTGCAGCGCGTGCACCAAGTCGGGCGAGGGCCGGCTTCCCTGACGCAGCACGACGAAAGCCTTGGGCTTGATCAGCCGATTTTCGTCGGGATGCGCGACAACCGCCACTTCGAGAACTGCCTCATGGGTCACCAAGGCGGTCTCCACCTCGAAGGGCGAGACATAGATGCCACCCACCTTCAACATGTCGTCGGTGCGGCCGCAATAGGTGTAGTAACCCTCGGCATCGCAAGTGTATTTGTCGCCGCTGCGGGTCCAGTGCCCTTGGAACGTATCGCGCGAGCGCTCGCGGTTGTTCCAGTATTGCGCGGCGCTGGTCGGGCCTGAAACCTGCAATTCGCCGACGTCGCCGACCGGCGTCGGCTGCCCGTGCTCGTCGACGAGCCTGATCGAATACCCCGGCACCGGCATGCCGGTGGTGCCGTAGCGGACCGCGCCGGGACGGTTCGAGAGAAAGATATGAAGCATCTCCGTCGAGCCGATCCCGTCGAGGATGTCGACGCCGAAATGATCGAGCCAGCGGCGGCCGATTTGTTCCGGCAAGGCTTCTCCCGCCGAAACACAAACCCGCAGAGCAACCTTGTCGCGCGCCGGCAATTCGGGCGCTGCCAGCATGGCCGCGTAAAGCGTCGGCACGCCGCAGAAGATCGACGGGCGTTTGTCGACGAGTAGCTTGGCAACCGCCGCCGGCGTCGGGCGATCCGCGAACAGGATCGAGGTCGCGCCGACGGACATCGGGAAGGTGAGCGCGTTTCCGAGCCCGTAGGCGAAGAACAGCTTTGCCGCCGAGTAGACCCTGTCGCTTTCCGCGATCCCGAGAACGCCCTTCGCATAGAGCTCGGCGGTCAGGATGGGATGCGCTTGCAGATGGACCGCGCCTTTGGGCACGCCGGTCGAGCCCGAGGTGTAGAGCCAGAAACAGACATCGTCGCGCGTCGTCGGCGCGGTTTCGGCGCGCGGATTCGCTTTCGCCAAGAGTGCCGCGAGATTGTGCTCCGACGTCGGACCGCCGGACACGATGATGTGCTTGAGCGCCGGCTGATTCTCGAGGATCGGTTTGAATCTCTCCAACAAGACATCGGAGACGATCAGGGCGCGCGCGCGGCTGTCGCGCAGCATGAAATCATAATCGGCCGGGGTCATCACCGTGTTGACGGGAATGGGAACGATCCCCACTTTGATGGCACCGAGAAAAGCCGTCGGAAAATCGATCGTGTCGAGGAGACACAATAAAACGCGCTGTTCCGGTTCGATGCCGAGGGCGCGAAAGGCGTTGGCAGCCCGGTCGACACGTTCCGCGAGCTGCCCATAGGTGTAGCTGCCGGCATCATCGATGACCGCGATCTTGTCGCCGCGCCCAGCTTGCAAATTGCGCTCGATGAGATCGGCGGCGGCGTTGTAGTCGCGCGGTATGGCGATGTTCGGCGCTTCGAGAGCCGATCCTTCAGCTGCCATCCTCTCCTCCCCAGGTCGCAGCCCCTTATTTGCCGCAGGAGGGCCGCGCGCTCGGATGATGCGCCGCCCCTTATGACCGGTCAAACACTATACTGCAGGCCAGAGCCGAAGTCGGCGGCACGGCGCGCGAGCAACGCTTTCGTGATAAGCCCTATAATGCCTGTTCGGTGCAGTTCATAGGAAAGCCTCGCCGCGATGACGGTGCGCTATTTCGAAGATTTCGCGGTCGGCCAGAAGTATCTCGGCTTGGGAGGCTGTGCCATTGACGCTGCTGGCATAAAAGCTTTTGCCGCTGCGTACGATCCGGAACCGTTCCATCTCGATGAGGCGACCGCCGAGCGGAATCCCGCCCTGCGCGGCCTGACCGCCAGCGGCTGGCACACGGCATCGATCACGATGCGGCTTCTCGTCGACAGCGAGTTGCGGCCGGCCGGCGGTATCCTCGGCCTCGGCGTCGATGAAATCCGCTGGCTCCGCCCGGTCCGGCCGGGCGACGTACTTCGCATCGAAACCGAAATCCTCGAGCTTCGTCCGTCGGAATCACGCCCGGGCCAAGGGATCATCAAGGTTCGCACCACGACCTTCAATCAAGCGAAGGAGCCGGTGCAGATTGTGATATCGAACCTCCTCGCCGAGCGGCGGGCCGCCTGAATGAACTCTGTTGTCCCTGATGAGCCGACATCTCTCCTCGTCGATGATGTCCGGCTCGAGTTCAAGCAATGGCCCGGCACGGGTGTGCCCGTCCTCCTTCTCCATGAGGGTTTGGGTTCGGTCACAATGTGGCGCGATTTCCCGGAGCAATTGGCTTTGGCCACCGGGCGCCCGGTATTGGCGTGGTCGCGCCGGGGCTATGGTCTCTCGGATCCGCTGCCCGGCCGGCGCGATCCCGACTACATGCATGTCGAGGCGGATGCTGTTACGCGCCTGATGGATGTCCTCGCGATCGAGCGCGCCGTGTTGTTCGGCCACAGCGACGGCGCCTCGATTGCGCTGATTACCGCGGCTCGCGCGCCCGATCGGGTTGCCGCGCTGATTCTCGAAGCGCCGCATGTCTTTGTCGAAGACATTTCGATCGAGAGCATTCAGCGCACGAAGCAGCTCTACACGACGACGAGCCTGCGCGAGCTGCTCGGACGCTATCATCGCGATCCCGACCACGTCTTCTGGGGTTGGAACGACATCTGGCTCGACCCGCGCTTTCGCGACTGGTCGATCGAGGCGCTGCTGCCGGCGATCCGCGCGCCCGCGCTCCTGATCCAGGGTCGCGACGACGAATACGGGACGCTCGAACAACTCGACCGCATCGGCGCGGCGCTTCCGGATGCCCAACGACTTGACCTCGAGCGCTGCGGCCACGCCCCTCATCGCGACCAGCCCGATGCCGTGCTTGGCGCCACAGCCGCCTTCCTGCAAAGGATCCGGCGCGCGACGTCATGAGGCAACGCGTTCGCAACCTGCCCGAACGCTAGCGACAAGCACCAGAATAGATTAGCCTACAATTCCGATTGCGACCCACATCTACACAGCGCTGTTGGCCGCGATCGGCACATCGAGGCGCTTGGCATGATCACTTTCGATACCGATCCGACGCGCTATCGCCACTGGCGCCTGGTCTGCGACGGGGCGATCGCCACTCTGTCGCTCGACGTCAACGAGGACGCCGGATTGGCGCCGGGCTACAAGCTCAAGCTCAATTCCTATGATCTCGGCGTCGACATCGAATTGCACGATGCGTTGAACCGCATCCGCTTCGAACACCCGGAAGTCGGCACCGTCGTCATCACCAGCGGCAAGGAACGCATCTTCTGCGCCGGAGCGAATATCTACATGCTCGGCCAGTCGACCCATGCGGCCAAGGTGAACTTCTGCAAATTCACCAACGAAACGCGCAACGGCATGGAAGATTCGAGCCGCGATGGGCTCAAATTCATCGCGGCCGTGAATGGCGCGTGCGCGGGCGGCGGTTATGAATTGGCGCTCGCCTGCGACGAGATTGTCATGGTCGACGACCGCTCATCGACGGTGAGCATGCCGGAGGTGCCGCTGCTCGGGGTCCTTCCCGGCACCGGCGGCCTCACCCGTCTCATCGACAAGCGCAAGGTGCGCCGCGATTTGGCCGACCTCTTCTGCACCGCGGCCGAAGGTGTGCGCGCCGATCGGGCCCGACAATGGGACCTTGTCGATCATGTCGCGCCGCCGGCGCAATTTGCTGCGGCGGTGCGCGCCCGCGCGCTGGCGCTTGCCGGCAGCGGCCGCGCTGCGTCGGCCGGCGTCCCTCTGCCGCCGCTCGATCGAGCGATCGATGAGACCGGCTGGCGCTACACGCATGTCGACGTCGCCTTCGATCGTGCGCGCCGGACCGCGACGCTCACCGTGCGCGCGCCGGCCAGCCCACAAACGCCCGCTGCCGGCGCGGCGTGGTGGCCGCTCGCGATGGCGCGCGAGCTGGACGACGCGCTGCTTGGGCTGCGCGCCAACGAGCCGGAGCTCGGCACGATTATCTTGCGTACACAAGGGGCGATGGATGCGGTCCTCGCCTGCGAAGCGCCATTCGCCGAGCGTCGCGACGACTGGTTTGTGCGCGAGACGATCGGATTCCTGCGTCGCACCCTTGCCCGCCTCGACGTCACGTCGCGCAGTCTTTTCGCGGTCGTCGGCCAAGGTTCGTGCTTTGCCGGCATTCTGGCGGAGCTGTTGCTGGCGGCGGATCGGGTCTACATGCTCGACGCCGAGGAAAACGCGCCGCGGATAGCGCTGTCGGCCGTCAATCTCGGCACATTCCCGATGGTCAATGGTCTTTCGCGACTGGTGAACCGTTTTTGCGGTGATGCTGTGAACGTTACGCGGGCCGTCGCGACGATCGGCGAGGCGCTCGATCCGAAGGCCGCGCTCGCCGCCGGGCTCGTCACCTTCGCGCCCGATGAGCTCGACTGGGACGACGAGCTGCGGCTCGCGATCGAGGAACGCGCGAGCCTGTCGCCCGACGCCCTGTCCGGCCTTGAGGCAAATCTGCGCTTCGCCTCGCCCGAGACGATGGCGGCGCGAATCTTCGGCAGGCTCTCCGCCTGGCAGAATTGGATTTTCGGCCGGCCGAATGCCGTGGGCGCGGAAGGCGCGCTGAAACGCTTCGGCACCGGTTCGCGGCCGCGTTTCGATTGGGAAAGGGTGTGATTCATGGCAATCGATTACCTCGAGCGCATCCCAAACAACGTCGATCTCGGCAGCAATAAAGCCCTGCAAAGGGCGCTCGAACACTGGCAGCCGCGATTTCTCGATTGGTGGCGCGAGATGGGACCAAGCGATTTCGCGGCCGCAGAGGTTTATCTCCGCACCGCGATTTCGGTCGATGCCGAAGGCTGGGCGACGTTCGGCAAGGTGAAGATGCCGGACTATCGCTGGGGCATTTTCCTTGCCGAGCAGGAGGCGGATCGCCGCATCGGATTCGGCGACGATATGGGGAAGCCGGTTTGGCTGTCCGTGCCGGGTGAGCATCGCACCACGTTGCGCCGTCTCATCGTGACCCAAGGCGACACCGAGCCTGCGTCGGTCGAGCAACAACGGCTGCTCGGGCATTCCGCGCCGTCGCTCTACGATCTGCGCAATCTGTTTCAGGTGAATGTCGAGGAAGGCCGGCATCTCTGGGCCATGGTCTATTTACTGCACGCTTATTTCGGGCGCGATGGCCGCGAGGAAGCGGAGGAGCTCCTGTCGCGCCATTCCGGCGACGTCGACAAGCCACGCATTCTTACGACATTCAACGAGCCGATCGACGATTGGCTGTCGTTTTTCATGTTCACCTACTTCACCGATCGCGATGGCAAGTACCAGCTGAAGAGCTTCGCCGAGAGCGCCTTCGATCCTTTGGCGCGCACTTGCCGCTTCATGCTGACCGAAGAAGCCCACCATATGTCCGTCGGCGAGACCGGCGTTACGCGCGTCGTCTTGCGCACGATCGAGCTTATGAAAGAGCTGAAGACCGACGATCCGGCGAAGATCCGTCGCGCCGGCGGCATCGACCTGCAAACGCTGCAACGCTATCTCAACTTCTGGTTCAGTTCGGCACTCGACCTCTTCGGCGCCGAAATATCGTCCAACGCCGCGAGCTATTTCGCGACCGGCCTGAAGGGCCGCCCCGACGAAGCGCGATTCGCTGATCACCTTTGCCTTAGCTCGACGATCGACATCGAACACCCCGAGGGCGATGGCGTCGTCAGCGAAACCGTCCCGATGCGTAACGCCATGAACGAGGTGATACGCAGCGCTTATATCCGCGAATGCGAGCTGGGCTTGAAATACGCCAACCGCATGATCGAGAAGGCCGGACATCCGATGCAGCTGGTCCTGCCGCACCGCCGCTTTCACCGCACGCTGGGCGCCTGGGCCGGCTGTTTTGTCGCTCCTGATGGAAAACGTATGGGCGAAGCGGAGTGGAACCGCCTCTCCAGCGAGTGGCTTCCGAGCGGCGAGGATCGGGCCTTTGTCAAAGGGCTCATGCAGGGGGTTTTCGAGCCCGGGAGGATCGCCGGCTGGATCGCGCCACCCGAGCGCGGCATCAACGGGCTGCCCGTTGAATATGAGTATGTCACGCTATCGGCGTAACGCAGCAGGCGGAGGCGAGCCGGCGGAATCGTCGCAATAAGCGGGAACGGAGAACGACCGGATGAAGCCCCTGATCCGCGCTGCTTTGTGCATCGCTTTTCTCGCCGGTTGCGCGAGCAGCGATAACGGGGCGAGCGACGACGCCGCTTGTCAGGCAAAGGGGCTGAAGCCCGGAAGCCAGGACTATGTTCAGTGCCGCGAGTCTCTGTTCAATGCCCGCGCCGCCAAGGGCGCCAGCTACTCACCGGCGATGGTCATCCCGCTTCAAAGCCCGGTGAGCAACTCCTGCTCGACCTCCGGAAACGTGACGAGCTGTCATACTCAATAGCGGTACAAAAAAGCGATGCGGCTGCGCCGCTTCGATAGCGACCGTCTCAGAATACGGCTTCGCTGACGCGCCGCAAGAACTGATATTTGGACTCGCCGTCCTGGGACAACTCGAATCCCTTGCGGCGATTATCGGTGGTTAATTGCTCGATGGCGTCTTCAACCGCCGCATCGAGGTTGAGGCGCGAAATGGTAAAGGCGGGCCCCATATGGCCGGCTTCCATGAAGAATCTGCAGGTAAAGTCCGACATTGCCAACCTCCGCTTAACCGGATGACAACATTAAGCGAAGGTTAAGCGCCACTACATTCGTCTAAAATTGTAGGCAAAATTAACCGCGCCGGTTGCGGCGCCGATTCGTGTCACCGAGAGAAACCCGCGATGCGCCGGCGCCGCCGTGCGCGTTTAGCGCCCCGACGGTGCCGGAACGAGGAGCCCTTTTGGCGCACTCGCCGCCGCACCCGGCGCGGGCATCGCGTCGCAGCGGGGAGTTCCGCCGGCATCGCTGCAAAGTTCCATAAAACCGGTTGCCGTGTTCAAGCGCCAAGCGGCGATGGTATTGCCGCTCGAGACTCCAAGCTGCCAGGTTTGCGGCGCCGATGGAGCAGGAGCAGTTTCTGCCGTCGCGGGGCGCAAGTTAAGCGACGCGCCCGCGACGAAAACCGCTGCCAGCGCGATGACGAAAAAAGCATGCTTCATTTCTTCTCTCCTGCACGAGTGGTCATGTGAACCGAAGGATTCGGATCGCGTCTATGTGATGCCAGAGTGCTGCGCCCTCCGCCAAGTCACAGCTAATCTCGCCGGCAATGTTCAAAAAAAAGCCCCGCTCTGGCGGGGCTAGGTTTCACAATCTCGCGCACCATCCGAAAGGCTGGCGCGGCGTGACGCCTTGATACGCGCTTGCTCTCTGATCCGCGACAGCATTCGACAGCCAAGCTTTGTTTTGTCGGCGGGTGTTGCGGGAGTGCAACATACCTATCACATTGGTCTCGTCACATTGTCTCGAGAGGGCTTCATCCGCATGATCACCCGGCTCCTTGTCTTCGCGGCATTGTTTCTACTCGTCGGTTGTGCGGATGATCCGGAGAGTTGCCACCAGGCCGGCGGCGTGTGGAGCGGCGTGAGTTGCTCGGCGCGGTAGTGGAAATCACAACGAACACACCATCACGTCGGATCGGCGTCAGCCATCGCATGAGGGCCCGTCCTCGTCCGCGCTGAGCGCTCGCCGCAGCGCCACTATGACAAGAGGAACTCCTCTCTTCTCGCCGAGTTGTTCCCCTATGCGCGATCCCGAAGATGATCAAGGCGCACGCCAAGCGCTTGAAGAATGGCTTTGCGAACGACCTGAAGCCGGCATCGTTGTCGCGGCGATCGATCGCCTTCCCGACGACACGCTCGATGTCGTCGTCAAGCTTAGCCGTTTGACGGGCTATCAACTAATCGGGCTCGTCCAGGCACTCTTGGAGCAGGCGATCGACATAGCGTCCGAAACGCCGGGCGCCGATCTAGACCCTGACTTCGAGCGGTTGAAGGGCGCTAAGGCGCTGCTCGATGGCGAAACCGTCTCCGAGGTATTGCATTAAGCGCGCGACGCGTCGCGGCGCGTGGCATTGCCGTCGCGCTCTTTGGGCGAGAACAGCGGCGGTTTGAAAAGCCGCCATGCTACGTCTCATGCTTCGGCTTGCGCCCGTACGCGGAGGCGCCGAGTTCGGCTTTCAACACGCTCGCTTCATCGGCAAGCTCGGTGGCGATCTGAAGCAGTTGCAAGCCGATTTTTCCGGGATTGGTGGCCGCAAGCTCACGCAAGCGCTCAAC
>Ga0134128_10001836_pt1 | contig 26801 bp, 19 predicted proteins | sample KB31754_FD_96462 | JGI IMG/M metagenome (GOLD analysis project Ga0134128, IMG submission 96462) | Terrestrial soil microbial communities with excess Nitrogen fertilizer from Kellogg Biological Station, Michigan, USA - KB3-175-4 | ecosystem: Environmental > Terrestrial > Soil > Unclassified ...
AAAAATAATATTGTCGCAGGTGCAAATGCAGGGAACCACACAAAAGGAAACATCGTCATTTCAGTAATTCCGGGTTCACCGGTTGCAGCAGCTTTACCGGCTGCTATAGTCGCTAAAGTCATCAGGGAGACTATATCGAGTATTCCAAAAATATTCCAGGCGTACACTGCTTTTATGCTCCATGATTTCTTTTGCGAAACTGCTCTGGCTACAGGTATAGCAAAAAGTGCAGTGAGCATATCTCCCAGTCCGGCTGAAAGTGCGAATTTTACAGGAAGTAAATGGTATAAAAACAATATGATAAATAAAACTCCCTCAAACCTGAATATATGGATGCGGATCAAAGACTCTAACGGAGCTGACTGAAGTAATCTTTTGTACAAACGAGTGCTGCCAATAATTGCAAACAAAAAAACAAATAGCGGGATGGTGGTAAAAACAATTACTCTCGGTGGCAGGGAATTAACGTCAAATACGCCCTTTAACGAAAGAACCGAAGCATATATGAGCCAGGATACAAAAAAAGCAAAAACTCCAAGTTGAATATTTCTTGATTTTTCTTTTGCTATCCCTGAAATAAGCGCCGCTTGTTTAGCCGGATTTGCGATTAGTAAAAAGCTAAGAATAAAACTTGCCGTGAGTAGAATTGTTAACCAGGCCGGCATATTGGATATGTACTTTTTCATTTTCTTTATGCATCTTTTATTGCACAAAGGAAATTTATAATTCTTCTGGAATGCTTGCCAAATGGCAAGAAGTGAATTGAAGGACTACTTTTTAGCAAATTCTTTTCTTATCCGGCTTAACGAACTATCAGTAATGCCAAGATAAGAAGCAATGTTTTTTAATGGAGCAATTTGAAGGATCTCCGGGTTGGAATTGATTAAATTGACATAACGCTGCTCTGCAGTTTCCTGGATCATGGATAGCATTCTTTCTTTAAGGGCGCCGTAATTATTTATTAAATTTAATCGCCCGAATTCGCGAAATTCCGGTATGGCATGAAAACTTTCCTGCATAGTTTCATAACTCATATACCACGTTTCGCAATCCGTCAATGCCTGGATGTTTTCTGTAGATCTTACTTGTTTGAAAAATGAAAAAATGTCGTAAGCCGAAGTGTCTTTAGAATAAAATGAAATGGTCACATCATTTCCGTCAACGTCATATATAAAACCTCTTAAAAATCCCGATTCAATAACATGAGATGCACTGCAAATGTGGCCCTCCGTTAATATGAAATCATTTTTGGGAATGCTCTTTTGAACATATTTATCGGCTATTTGTTTAGCCTTGCTATCACTTATTGGAAATATGTTCTGAATAAACCGGACCAGATTAGTTTTACTCATCTCTACTTACTTTTCTGACTAATAAAAACATCTCAAGTTATAGTATTTCTACATATCCATCAGTCCCGTTCACCCTGATTCTTTGCCCGTCTTTGATCAGCGTGGTAGCATTCTCCACTCCGATAACTGCAGGTAGGCCATATTCACGTGCTATAACTGCTCCATGAGTCATCAATCCCCCCACTTCTGTGACCAGGCCTTTTATGGATACAAACAAGGGTGTCCAGCTAGGGTCAGTAAATGTGGTGATTAATATATCTCCATCTTCCAGGTTAGCATCTTCCATGTTTAAGATAACACGAGCTCGCCCCTCCACAACCCCAGAAGAAACAGCCAGGCCTACAATGGCGTTGGCCGGGAGATTTTCTAGATTATACTTACCCGTAACGATCTCACCATCAGAAGTGATAACACGTGGTGGAGTTAGCTTTTCAAAGAATTTGTGATCGTCTTTTCGCTTGCTGATAATCTGGTGATCAAGCTTATTTGTACGTACAACTTCACGAAATTCTTCAAAAGTGAGATAGTAGATATCTTCTATTTCATGAATAACATTGGTTTGTACGAGTTGTTTGGCTTCTTTCAATAAAGCCAGCCTGTAAACAAAGTAGCGACTAATAATGCTGTATTTGGGATACTCACGATAACCCGTAAAATTTCTGAGGCAGTCAATCATTCGTTTTGTTTCTATGGCCTTTTGTTCACCATCCGGCAATTGCTTCAGGTGCTCTAATAGCTCTTGTTCTTTTTTCAAAGCTTCCTGTAACCCTTGCTCGAATTTCCTCTTGCCGGCATTTGGTGTATGGTTTTTGATGTTACTAAGGATCATAGGAACAAGTGTAATAGGTTTTTCACTCCATCGAGGTTTCGTAATATCTATTTCCCCCGCACATCGCATTCCATATTTTTTTAGATAAGCATTGATAGCGCCCAGGACTTCTTTTCCTCCATTAAATTGAACCAGCTCCTCCAGGAAATTATCATCTTTTGTATGCAGCAAGTACTCAATAATCTCATGGTAAGGACGAATTACATCTGCGACATCCAGGAGCGCCAGCCCCATTTCCGAAGTGATATTGTTTGGTACAGACTGAGAAAGTGTATCTGCTACGTTCTTTTCACCCAGCCATTCCTTCATTTTTTCATTGATCCATGATGAAGCATTTATAATAGCCATGATCACATCCATATTTCGCGACTCCAATCGGCTCTTACTAGATTGTTTGCTGTCTTGCAGAATAAAATCAAACAAATCTACCCCTGATTTTGTTTTGATATTGTGCTTTAACTCTTCTATAGATGTTTCGCTACTCTTAATTAAATCAAAAACAATTCGGGGATCGTTTTCGATTTGTGCCTTAGGACTCAAAGGAGATATACCTTTATTACTCTCACTTGGTCCTAGATCTTTATCATCATTTGATAACAATTTTATAAAATCTTTCCGCTCTACTATGGTCATAAGTGCATCCTTAATAAGCGGGTCATGTTGTCCCATGTTATTTAATAAGGTTTCTCTGCCGGCAGGTGAAACCAGTTGTTGTGTAACATCAACAAACAGTCTCCCACCAGCTTTATACATTGGCCTGGCTGCTATTAACTGCCACATAGATATTCCCAGCGGCTTCATCGGGTCAGTCATCATTTGCTGATGGCCTACAGATATATAAACATGATTCTTCTGATCATTTGCTTCAGGGACAGGATATAAAGTAGTGATAGGCCGGCTCTGGACAATATAAAATGTATCATCAGCCAGGCACCATTCGATGTCTTGCGGGCAGCCAAAATGTTGTTCGATCTTTCTACCTATGTGCTCAAGCTGCAAAATCTGCCCATCCGTCAGCGCTTGCCTATTTTGTTTTTCAGACGCAATTTCCTGTTTTTTGGTGCCACCATCTTTTAGGGTATAAATGGCTAGCTTTTTGGTAGATATGCTCTTATCTATAATCTTGCCCTCATGCACTTTATAATTATCCGCATTTACTATCCCGGAAACTAAAGCCTCGCCAAGTCCAAAACTGGCATCTATGGATAACACCTTCCTGTTAGAAGTAACAGGATCAGCGGTAAATAAAATACCTGCCGCCTGCGGAAAGACCATCTTCTGAACAATCACAGCCAGGTAAACTTTACGGTGGTCGAAGCCGTTTTGAATGCGATATATTACAGCTCTATCAGTAAACAGTGACGCCCAGCATTTGCTGATATATCTTAGGATATCTTTTTTGCCGATGATATTCAGATATGTGTCCTGCTGTCCTGCAAACGAAGCAGTCGGAAGGTCTTCTGCCGTCGCACTTGAACGTACAGCAAAAGCATTTTTTTCACCAAGTTGTTCAAGATGTTGGGTGATCTCATTATCGATGCCTTTCGGAATAGCTATTTCTTCAATCACCTTTCGGATTTCTGCACAGATTTCACTAATACCTTTTCTATTATTTGCTTTTAGAATGCTTAGCTGATCCAACAGTGAATTTATCTCTTCGCTATTTTCAATAATTTCTTTATAGGCTTGCGTGGTAATGCAAAAACCCTTGGGTACATGTATGCCCTCAATCTTGGAAAGTTCCCCCAGGTTGGCGCCTTTGCCTCCAACCAATGCAAGTTTTGTCTTGTCAAGCTCTTGAAAACTAAATACAAATGAACTTTTATTGATCATATTCGATGTTTTCCCTTTTTCTGCTATTATTTGTCGTTGAGTTTATTTGTAGTTTCATTCATTATGTCAATTGCTTTCAAAAAGTAGGTTTCAATGATTTTGATTTCCTTGTCTGAAAATGAAGCAGTAAGTTTTTCTGACTTGCTTCGAAATTCTTTATAAAGTGGCTCTAATAGTGCCATTATATTTTTAGTATTTGGTTCAATAATAACCTTCCGTCTGTCGTCTTCAGCAAATTGTCTTTTAACCAGCCTTTTCTTTTCAAATCTGTCTATTAAACCTGTAATCGCGCCCGTTGTAAGTCCCGTTAAATTTGAAAGCTCACCTGCCGTCATCTGTCCATTCTGCATTAAAAATCCCAAGTATTTATGGTCAGTTCCTGAAAGCCCTGCCTTTCTGCCGACAGCCTCGTGCATTTGAATGGAGGTATAAGCATATTGCTGGTTCAATTTTCTTATTCGTCTGATTACTTCAGTATCCATTTTATGTCTTATTTACTAAATATCTTAGTTGCAAAGATAATAATAATTTTTACAAAAAAAATTATATAAGTATGGCATGAGAGTTGTTAGACATGCTTATCCTTGTGGATATTTTTTAGGACCATCTAGCGTATTGCAAAAAAGATTTAGATTTTATATCTTCATACAATTCTATAACATATAAATATTCTCAACCACTAAACCTTTATAAATGAAAAAAGTTCTTGCCCTTTTTTTCTCTCTCAATTTGGGTTTCACCGGACAGGCACAGAATAATACCAAGATGCATGGCAACATTACGCACAGATTAAGCGATAGCGTTTCAGTACAATTTTCTGGGATAGACATTGTATATAAGCCTAAAACCTTTAGCACTGTACTGCGTGCTGATGGCTCTTTTGTCATCGACTTCCCTCTGCAAAATAAGTATACTAATGTAACCCTGATCCATGGTGACCAGGAGACTACCTTATTCTTATCACCAGGTGATGATATAGGAGTGAAACTGGATGCAGCTAATTTTGACAGCTCATTGCATTATACGGGGAAAGGGGCCGATGTAAATAACTTTATGGCAGCGTATTTAGTATCTGCAAATGGCATAGGTGGCTATGAAATGGCATTGCATCAACAAGGCATGTTTTTAAAGGATTCAGCTGAATTTGAGCAGAGTCTGAAAAAAATGGATGAAAGAGATGAAGACTTTCTTCAGCAGCATAGAAGGAGTCTGCCCGCAGGCTTTGTAAATTACTGGCAAGAGTTGATGAAATACAGGCATTATAATGCGTTGTTAAAATATCCTGGATTTCACGAGGTAATGAAAACCGGTAGTTACTCAATAACTTATAAAAAAGAAGATTTTCCTGTGATAGCAGATGTTCCATTAGACTTTAACGATAAGCTTCTGGATATGTTGGAATACCAGTTGTACCTGGAAGGCATAGGCACAATGAAGGTGCTTGCTGCGTTAGATAGTCCAAATAAACTAAGTGCAGATTTTGAAGATATAGTAGCCTCATATGACAAAGCACATATGAGCCCTAAGTCGTTGACATTTCACGAGGGAAATCTATTATATATGAAGGCGAAATATACCAAGTATCCTGAGTTTAAAAAAAGTGTGGAAGACTATAAAAGAAATTATCCTAACAGTTCATATACAAAGGACATAGATGCTATACTGGAGCAAAAGAAGAGATTGGGCGTAGGGCAACCGGCACCTGATTTTGAATTCACTACTATGGAAGGTAAAAAGATGAAGTTATCCGATCTAAAAGGACAAGTAGTGTACCTGGACTTCTGGGCCAGCTGGTGTGGTCCTTGCAGATCGGAGATGTCACATTCCAAGGTGTTGCATGATAAGTTTAAAGATAAGAAAGTAGTCTTTTTGTATGTGTCTATAGACGAAGATCAGAATGCTTGGAAGCAAGCTATGGAGAAACTGAATGTGGAAGGCATCAACGCCTGCAGTCCGGGAACATGGAAATCGCCGGTAGCAAAGTTGTATGGCGTGGACGGCGTACCTGCATATTTTGTAATAGACAAACAAGGAAATTTTGCATATGACAATTCACCCAGGCCAAGCGATGAAGAAGGAGTAACGAAAGATCTGAATGCGCTGCTACAATAATAAACGGGAAAAGGGATTTTATAAGCAAGCTGCGATGTGTTTTGTACTGTAAATAAATTAGGTTAATGTATTGCATCAAAAATTTTAAGGAAATAATTTCTCTGAGATCTGGATACTGGAATTTCCTTTTTATTAGACATGATAACAAAACCGGAAGTTTCGTACCGTAAAATATTTTTCAGATTTATAACGTAAGAGCGATGCACCTTGAAGAAAGGATATTTATCGGTAATGTTGCTAAGCTTCCCTAAATGATAAGAGCTAATGTACTCAGACTTTTCAGTTGCGATTTTAGTATATTGGTTTATGCTCTCAAAATAAATAATATCCTTTACGTCAACATAATCTATTCCCTTGTTATTAAAAATACCTACTCTTTCTAATGGGTAGGTTTCTAAATCCTGTTTTTCAATTCGCCTGGCATTTATACGTGTTATTGCCTTATTTAATGTAAGGGCGAGCTCCACATCGTCTATCGGCTTCAATACATAACCGCAAGGAGAGAATTTGATCGCATTTACAGCAAAATCGGAATATGCTGTAATAAAAATGATCTCACTTTTGATGTCAGGAAAAATTTTCAAAAGATCAATTCCATTCTTACCATTGATGGAAATATCCATGAACAAAATATCACAGTTCTCTATTTCTGTTCGTAAACCTTCTATCGCTTTCGACCACGAAGTGTAAATGCTTAATATCTCAATATCTTTTTTAAGTATGTTTATATGTTTTGTTAATAACTCAACTGCTAAAGGTTCATCGTCAATGATAATCGCTTTATATTTTCCCATAATCCCTATACTTGAATTTTAACTGAACTATTGTCCCGGTCAGAGGCTCCTCTTTATCAAAATAACGAATTTCTATTTTAATTTTTTCATATTTATTGATAATGTCAATGAGTCCGCTTACTAAATTAGTCCCGTGAGATTCATTTAAGCCAGTTCCTTTATTCAACGCCGATTTTTTCCGGCCAATACCATTATCATCTATTATGCAGATTATTTCATTGCTTGTTTCTGCATCGACGATTATTTTTAAAAGACCACCTGTTTCTTTTGGGAGCAAGCCATGATTTATTGCATTTTCTACAATCGGTTGTAATAGTAATGATGGAATAACTATTTTATCTGGATTAGGGATATTATCGCTTACAATAATTTCGTAAGTAAAAAGGTCAGCAAATCTTGTTTGCTGGATGTCGATATAATTTCTGATGTTATTCAATTCCTCCGACAGCGTTGTGAACCTGTTTCTTGATGAATTTAAATAAGACCGTAATAATTTTGCAAATTTTGAAATGTATAGCTGCGCGTCCTCTAGTTTTTCTTTAGAAATTAAATTTAAAGCAGAGTTTAATGTATTGAAAACAAAGTGCGGATTTAACTGGGCATAAATGGATTTTAACTCTAATTCCATCCTCTGATTTCTTTTTTGCATAGTTTTAAAAACTGATCTTCTGGTTATTATTATCGCAATTAAAAGAAGTAGTGCGATCAGCAATAATGTTCCAATTTCTATAGATCGGCGACCGGCTACTGTTTGGTACCAATATGGCCGGATATAAATATGTAATAAAGTCGGGTTGCTTTCCCATACATTATCATACGCTTTTAGTATAAGATCATGGTATTTACCTGGCTTTAATGAAAAGGGGAGAGTAAGCTCATCGGCATTCAAATCATGCCATACGGTATCGGCTGATAACTTATAAATATATTTAGCGCGCCCGTTGCCATACGGGTTAATTACATCAAACAAAAGTCTTTGATCTTTTTGATCTATTCTGACTGTATCACCTGAGTTGAAATTATATGATGTGTCCTTATTAGTGATGACAAATTTATAATGATATAGAATACTGTCTGTTCGGGCATTTAGAATTTCATTATCGTCAGGCATGTTTACTGTGTAAGTACCATTATCAGTATTCAGCAATAATTTTTTACCTAATACTATACAGTCGTACACAAAATTAAAATTCTGATTTTTCAGGTTGGGGTAAAACAATGGTGCTGAAATATTATCCCGACCGAGAATTTTACTGAATAAAACACCCATTCTCCCGGCTACGATAAGGATGTTATTATGGATCATCAGCGATGATTCTTTAAGATCAAAATTTTTAAAAAGTTCTTTATAAGTATTTTTTTCCCAGTCGTAAATAGTAATAATATTGCCCCCTTTAAAAAAGAAATTACCATATTTATTATCCACAATTATCTTTTCTATCTGTGTTATGCCAAAGTTGGATAATCCTTCCTTCTGAATAATTGTGTTGGTATTTTTTGTATGAATACAAACTCTGTCAGAATTATATGCCAAACATTTTTGTCGTAAAGAATCGTAAATAAGATCATTGTATCTATCCACGTCTAACATAGTTATATCATCATTTTTATTGACCTTAATGAATTCAGCTGGTGTTGTAGCATAATAAGACCCTAAACTATCCGGTATCATTAAGTGGACATCTATGTCTTTTCTATTTTCCTTTACTAATTTGCCAGTTCTGCTATTTAGAAAATAACTAAAGACGTCATTAACTAAAAATGTATCTCCTGAATAAGGAACGATGCTAAAGATGTTTCGCAGGTTAATATTCCTATAATACTGTAATTCGCCATTCCCATTGACTTTTATTACTATATTCTTTGCGCTGTTCCACCAGAAAGAAAGGCTATCTTTCAACTTGCCTATACATACGTAATCTTCAAGGTCGATATTTTTATTTTTTTTAAAATGGTTAATGTCTGTGGCCCTCAACCATAAACCATTGGTAGTTGTAGTTATGCAATTATTCCAAAATGGATCTTTATGAAAAGAACTGACTTTGGCACTCTGGCTACCTATTATATGTTTTATTTTAAGTGTGTTTACTAATTTAAGCCCATTATCATCACATCTATATTCAAACAGGTTGTTATCAGCAATGAAATATAAATGTCTATCACCATAAATGTCAAAAGAAATATAGTTGATATCCTCATGTAAAGACAGGTTTTCGAGACTTACTCTCTGAATAGTGCCATTATTTAAGTTAATAACAAAAAGAATATTTGATTTTACAGCTGTTGCATAAGAAATAAGATGATTATTTACCAAGCAATAAGAATTGTTATGCATTTGCTGAGGGAAGGGATCTTTAGGTTTGCATAGAAATTCTATTTTAGGTATTGCATTTTGCATTGACAGTTTATAGAAGCTGTTATCACAATTAATTACAGGATGTCCATTTTCGTCAATAATAGCGGTGACTGCTACAGGCTTATGAAATATATTTTGAAACAACTTTGAAAGGTTGTACTTGATGAAAGTATTATTGCTTGCGAGGTAGATAGTTAATGTACTATCTCCGCCGGTATAAAAAACAACTCCATTACCAATGGGACGTGTATCCCTGGGATATACAGTATGATTAATTCTTTTCGCAAAAGCCTTATAATATTTATTGTTATAGACATACCCTATTTCATCCGAAATATTACTGAGCCACATTCTCCCTTGCTTATCTTCGCAGAGCTCCCAAATATCTTCATTTAAAACGCCATCCGATTGATTGAAGACCTTAAATTCATATCCATTGTATTTTACCGCCCCTTTTTCTGTAGCTATCCATAAATAGCCAAGGTGATCGGTTAATACACTGTATACATAATTCGACGGCAACCCATTATCAATATTGTAATTAAAAGTGTTTATAAGCTGACCTCTTGAGATTGCTGAGAAACCAATAAATATAAACAGGAGAGAGAAGAAATAACTTAGAGAAAGTTTCATGCGATAGATAAAACATTGGTTTCCAGAATGAATATATAGATTTTATTTCGATTAAATCGATAGGGGGGCGTATCCTGCTTAATTGAGAAAAGTAATTCTATCCTTAAAAAATATCCTTCATCAAATAATTCCTACAACTCAGGGATATAAACTACCGTTCGTAAAAGCTATATAAGATGTCGGATACAAGTATGATAACTTGTTCTTATAGAGAAAAGTACTTTCATTATTCATGCATAAAAAATCAAATAATCATGAAGAGTAGAGACGGGCCAAAAAAATAAAAGAATTTTCCAGTCACTTAATGGTGGAAATGCAAATCTGGATAAAATATTCTTTATAAAGAATAGCGTAGGAAAACAGAAAAATATTAATGTATCATTTTTATTTACTCAACTTTTAAAACTTAATTCTTATGAAAAAAATTGCAATGTCAATTATTTTTGCCAGTTTGACCTTAATTGCGGCAGCCCAATCAAGTGTAACTGTTAGCATATATAATGGTCCCGGAGTAACATGTTGTCCAATTGTTACTTCACTAAATTTTATTGTGCTAGCTGGTTGCACCTTTAGACCACCTGTTCGTGTTCCTGTTCCGCCCTGTGGCGCACCACCCGTTACTTACAACGCATCCGCTTTATGTACTGGGTGCACAGATATTATTGCTGTACAAGCGACTATAATTGGGTCTTTTACACCTACTATTACCATTGGAGACAACACCCCTCCTTGTAGCATAACGCCATACACTCCGGATGCAGGAGGTGGTGGAGGTGTTACTGGTGTATGCCAATGGGAAGCTATCTGGCAATATGTAAGTGGTCCTACAGCAGTACTTACTATTCATACCTAAATCACCCTGGCACATTATCATTTTTAAGTACGCTATCCTTAGCAATCCAAAAATGCATTTATAGAAGTGATGCATATACCTGAGGAACAATATTCAAGTGAATTGTCTTAAAAATTTGGAAGGTGCATTTTAGGTGCACCTTCCGTTTTTGCTGAGACTGGACTACAATCGAAAACTTGATACCATTGCTTTCTTTTTTTTGAAACGTTGGAAAATAAAAATTTAGCTGAAAAAACAACCACTCAATACGCTAATTGCCGACCTCTTGGTTCACCTAAAAAAAAACTACTACACAAAAAACTTTAAAGAGAAAGGGTTTAAAATTCTAAATTGAAACTCAAAAATTATATCACTACATTAGTCGCTACTACATATAAAGAAAAATATATGAGCTTTATGTGATTTGCACCCAAGAAGCGCGGGGATTTATTCATCTATCTTTCAAAACCTTATTTATGAAAAAAGCGCTTATCTTATTGATGGCCGTTGCTGCCTCAGCAGCTTCTGCCCAAAGCTCAGACCCAGTCCAGCAAGCACACAATTTGTTACAATCGCGTCATCAGGTACTCCAATCCCTGATGCCTTCTAACCTGGCCAGCAGAGGTACGGCCCCTGAAGAACGAGTTATCGGGGCCAGTACATACGACAGTACGAGTACACTTACAGACAGCATCTTATTAACTTACAGTAACAAACGGGGATCTACATTCGATTACCTGAACCTGGAGTATGATTTCTTTGTAAATCCATATACAGGCAATCCTATGTACAATCAGGATGGTGGTCATTTTCTTTCGCCACAGATATATTGCGATACTGCTATTCTCTGGATACAAAAGGCCCATGTCCTAAATTTGTATGAAAAGACATTCAGTAATTACGATGTAAATAATAACCTGATAACTTACATTGATCTATTTCATGATACAGTCAGCACCGGGAAGTATCTCAACACTTTTGATCCGAAAAATAATATAGCAGCCAGCTACTGGTTTTATCCAAATGGAACGACCTGGGACAGTGCCGTCAAAAGGTTTTTTATGTATGATGTATCAGGCCGTCTGCTGGCAGACAGCATGTTAAGAAAAGACTCGTCCGGCGTATGGCAGCTTTCGGGAAAAAATGATTATGCCTATGACTCATCCGGAAATGTGATCGAAACGAATACATATGAATATATAGGATTCGGGACATGGTTCAACCTGTTGGGTAGTATCTATACTTACAATAGCTCCAACCAGTTGCTCACTGCAGTAACGGGTATTTTTGGTGGCTATACCATCGCGGATACTTTCGCCTACACCAGTGGCATTAGCTACCCCACTACGTTTATAGAATATACCAATTTCACAGGCGGCGCTCCGCAATACACAAACAAGCAGTATCACCTGGACGCGTTGGGTATGGTGGATACCTGCTATGTCAAAAATTGGGACCCGGCCATGGGCTGGGTATCTCAGGAGGGCCAGATGATCGTATTCAGCTATGATGCAGACAATGAACCGGTACAGGAAAAATGGTATGATTATGCTGATACCTCATACTTATCAATACCCTCTACTACTGAATACTACTATTATGAATCCCTTCAAAGCACCGACGTACAAAAGATAGCAGCACAGGACAACTTCACCATCTATCCCAATCCTACGATCAATGACTTGTTCATCAAACGAAAAGACAACAGTAATAACAACACCAGCTCTCTGGTGATCAGCATCATCAATGCAAGCGGCCAGAAAATGATGACAGAAGGCATTTCTTCTTTCAATAATACGGAGGCCGTCTCTTTATCCGGTTTCACTCCTGGTACTTATTGGTTGCTGATCCAGGACGGGAAAGGTAATGTACTGCACCGCCAGTCTATCGTAAAGCAATGATTCTGCCACACACTTCTTGTAATTAGTTATAAATGTAAAACCCGCCCTGTGCGGGTTATATTTTTGCGAAGAAGGAAAGAGTACATCGAACACTTGGTGCCACTTTTAACCCTATTATTCAGTGATTCCAGCTTCTTCTATAAAAGGTTGAAGTTATTCATATGATACTAATTGGGTGGGACTTATTACGTGCCTATATAGATATTAAATCCGAATTATATTATATTGGTAGCTTCAAATGGTGCAAGTCATTCTGTGTGATAATTGCTATTGAGGAAAAACTCAATGAAATGAGGAATTTTATTTGAATTGTACTTATTAAGACATGAAGTATAATATTTTTATTTTGCTATGATGATTTATCGTTACATTAAGAGAGGAGTAAAATATTGTTCGTTTCTTATATTAATTATATTCGGTTGCTGCGCTGTGGGCGCCCAGGATACAACAACTTCTGATGGCTTATTCCAGTCGGCAAGGCATGCTGCGTTTAAGGAAGATAATTATCCTAAAGCCATTGCATATTGTAAAAAAGGTCTTTCTATTTCCCCAAACTACACTGATATACGAATCTTTCTTGGGCGCTTATATACATGGAGTAAAAATTACGACAGTGCAAGAAGCTGCTTTAAGATAGCGGTAGCTGAAAGTCCAAAATATGAGGATGCTTATCTGGGCTATGTGGATATGGAATACTGGAATGACAATTATGTTGAGGCGTTGGCGCTATGTGATAAGGGATTGAACAATATTCCGAAATCAACCGCGCTGATGCTGAGAAAGGCGAAAATATATTATGCTTTACGCCAGTTTAAATTAGCAGGGCTGATAGTAGATACATTGTTATCAATAGATAATGGCGATGCCTCAGCAAGGGCTCTTCAAGCGAGAATACGGGACGAAATATCGTTCAATAAGGTGAGCATCAACTACGACTATGTGTATTTTGATAAACAATTTTCCGATCCATGGCATCTTGCGTCGGTGGATTATACCAGAAGTACAAGATTGGGCTCATTTACCGGGCGAGTGGATTATGCAAACCGCTTTAAAGAAAACGGGGTTCAATATGAGCTCGAAGGATATCCGCATATTTCAAGAATGTTTTATAGTTATGTAAATGTTGGGTATTCAGATAATGTGGGAGTCTTTTCTCACTGGCGTGCAGGTCTTTCTTTGTTTTCCAATTTACCGCGCGCATTTGAGGCAGAGCTCGGTGTGCGATATTTATATTTTACCAGCTCTACTGATATATTTACTGCCTATATTGGCAAATACTATAAAAGTTGCTTATTTGGCCTAAGAACATATCTCACACCCGATAACCAATATATTTCACAATCGTATAGCGCTCTTGCGCGCTATTATTTTGGGGGGGCGTATGACTATATAGGACTAACCATCGGAACGGGTATTTCTCCTGACGACCAGTCGGTGAGTTACCTGTTAAATAGTCATTACAAATTGCTTACCTATAAGGCAGGATTGGATTTTATGCATACAATAAAACGGCTCAACATTATAACATTCGATGCATCTATTATAAACCAGGAATATCGGCCGGGAACAAAGGGGAATCAAATACAAGTAGGTGCAGGTTACCAGAGACGTTTTTAAAAACGCTTTATGACAAAGAAAAGGATTATTTGGCTGATTGTTATTATTATCATTCTGCTTCCATTATGGATGGTGGTATGGTGGTGCTTAACACCTAAGAAGAAATTGGTAGTTGCCATTATCGATAAAACTGTCCTTACTCCTGACGGGCAGGAACACGTATCACTTACATGGATACTTAACCATGAAAAATTTACGAAAAACAAGACTGAGCTATACAAAGTGAGCAGGGACTATTTTGGCTTTTTCCCTTTTGCAAATGAGAAATATAGAATTAAAGGATTGGAAAGATTTTCGAATGATCAGCTCAATCAATTAAGCAACGATGCTGACTTGGTGTACATAACAGATGCATATGGAGTATACAGGAACGAATGGCTTTCTCAGAAAAACAATACCGAACGTTCGGGGATGATATATGGAGGACTTAGCGAGCAGGATATTAATTTTCTAAGTGATATCAAAGCAAAACACAAGCTTATTCTTACCGAGTTTAATAGTATCGGGTCCCCTACATCAGATGACATAAGAGATAAGTTTGAACAGCTTTTCTCACTGCATTGGACTGGTTGGACAGGACGGTTTTTTGAATCACTAGACACCAATATTAATACAGAGCTTCCCCGATGGTTGATAAATGATTATAAAAGAGAAAATGGTGGCAAATGGCCATTTACAAAAGAGGGGATAGCCTTTGTAAATAATAAAGACCAGGTGGTAGTCCTGGAGAAAGACACCCATCTTACCCAGCCAATACCCAAAATAATTACATCTGAAGCCGCAGCGAGAGCGTATAACTTACCGGAGCAGATAAATTATCCCTTCTGGTTCGATGTATTAACTACAGATACTTCCGTAAATAAAATCTTATCCCATTTTCAGATAGATTTTAATAACGCAGGAAAGGCAGAACTTGTTAAGTACGGGATTCCTCTAACCTTCCCAGCAGTCCAAATGCACATCGGAGATGATTATCAATTTGCCTATTTTTCAGCAGATTTTAGTGATAATCCACTGGACATCTCTAGTTCCTATTTTAAAGGTGCCGAATATTTTAAATTTCTGTTCTACAATCATCTTGATCATATAGATCGAAGGAAGTTTTTCTGGTTTTATTACAGACCATTAATTACAAAAATTCTAGATGACTATTACGATAAAATCAAAAAGCATCATTTAGGAAGATAGTGCGTATAAATACTATCCGGTATTAGTTTACCTCCTTCAATGATTTTTTCATTCTTTTGCTTGAATTTATCAAATAAACCATTCAGCCTATTAAATATCTGATCGTCATTTAAAGTATTCAGGTTCATCTGCGGATCAATTGAATACAAATCTTTCGCGTTTATCATATAGCTACCGGAAATAAAATCGACAATGTCGTTTTTGGTTTGCATGATGGGATAGCTGTGGATATTTCTAAATTCTCTTCCGGTATCCAAACCGGTTCCTAACCAGCTCACCAGGCTCGGAGCTTGCAAATGATATTGGTTTTTCAGGAAGGCCAACAGGCTGGGGGTTATATCAAAATGTGTAGAGACAGAACTAAATCTTGCCTTACGATACGCAAGAGGAGAATATATTATTAGTGGTACATGATAACGGTCTATTTTATTTATCATTGGGATTTCGGGCATCCTATGGTCACCGGTTATAATAAAGATGGTATTATTAAAATCAGGCCTTTTAGAATAGGCATTAAAGAATTGCCGTATTGCATCATCTGTATATAATACACTTGCTAATTGATATTTATAATCCCGGGATGAGGTTTTCCTCGAATCACTAAAGTTCAATTCGGTCATCCTTTTTTCAAACCTGTTGAGATAATAGTCTTGCTCATTTATCAAAAAAGGGCTGTGAGTGGATACAGTGAGTAGTATACTTAAATAGGGCTGTGTAGTATTTCCTTTTGTCTCAAAATATCGTCTGAATAATTCCTTATCTCCATACCCCCAGCTAAACCCTCCTTGGTTGCTTGGCAGCTTAATATAGCCGGCTGGAAATGTGTTGATATCATTTATCTGGTTTATCGCATTTTTCTTTAAGAAAACATCCATCAAGTCAAAGTGAGAATCACCGCCGTAATAAAAAGCAGTATTATACCCATTATACCTTAGCAGGCTTATTAGGCTAACATCATTTGGAGCCTTTTCTCCAAATTCACAAAAGCCGTTTTTACCAAAAGGCAATGAACCTAATACCGACGGCAGTACTGCAAATGTTCGTCCTCCTTCGCTCAGGAAGTTTTGCCAATAAAGGCTCTGCTGGGATAAAGAGTCAATAAATGGTGTGAAATTCCCCAAATAAGCTCCATCATTTGTAAATGCTCTTCCTAAGCCCTCTACTAATAAGAAGACAATATTTGGTTTGGCTGACGTCGGATGTAGAAAAGCAGAAAGCACGTCCGGAGTTTCGTCTTTGTGTAAGAAGGGATAATTATTTTCATCTACATATTTAATAGAAATAGTTTCGATATTATTTTTTTCATCACCATAGTCTCCGCTATAAGCATCGGAGTATATATCTACATCCTGCGACTTTGGTATAAAATGCTCCAGGCTGCTCTTATAGAAAAATGCAGACTTATCAATTGACAGGTTGTTCGCATATTCGTTATTTGTCGGTTTCCATTCTGTTACAATGTCTGAAATGCCGATGCGATCTACAATAATAAAAAGAATGATTATAAATATTGATATCCCGGCCTTAAAATGGATTCTTTTTGTAAGAACAGAAAACAAGAATACTACCAGGGCAATAAATACGATAAAAAGAATAATCGCTGATAAAGGAATGCCTCCGGCAGCCCCAACTGTCTGCTTAATATCGCTCCACGAGTATTGCCAGAGGTCGCCGCCTAAAGGCACTAAAGATGTGAGAAAATATTTTACAAGGGCTATTTGTATAACACATAACAAAGCAGCAATAACTATAAAGACTAAGTTTGCAATTTTCTTATTGAGCAGATATAATATAGTATATAGCAGGTACAATGGCAATGTTATTATTACGACAAAAGAGAGGTCTTTAACAAGGCCCAACAGCAGTACTGCAAAAAAATAATGATCATATCCATGCAGTACAATATTGTATATCATCTCAAAAAAACGCAGCACTATATAAAGCAAAAACAATACTGTAAGCCTTGAAACAAAGGCTATTGCAGATTGTTTAATTAGTGTCCATAATTTTGCCTTCATACGTTTTTATTAGCTTTTTGTTTGTGTAGTACCAAAACCCGTTCTGGTCATTTCTCCCCAACTTTTCTTTTTCCGGATTAGATCTATATAGCCTTTAATAGCAGCCCATACCCCAAAAGGATGAAAGAAAAATGGCTCGGTCAATGCTGTCAGCAATAGTTTTGCCATGTCGGTTTTACGCCTGTACATATTATACGATGTAACTTCCATCAAAGCAGCAAAAGCCGAATACATATATCCGAATGAAATAATAAATGCGAGTAAGGAAACAAATAAAGACCATTCTATAATGCCAAAAAAAGTCATTAAAACAAAAATGATAAAACCGAAAAATTCAATTAACGGAGCCAGCATCTCAAAAAACAACCAATATGGATAACTCAACATCCCAAGTAAGCGGTACTTGGGATTAAAGAACATGATCTTATGCAATTTTAAAGTCTCTATGGTTCCTCTTGTCCAGCGATTCCTTTGTCTTCCCAATATCTTGGTCGATTCCGGCGCTTCTGTCCAACACAGAGGATCAGGAATATAGGCTACCTTATAAGGCAGCTTCATTTCTTCCATATACCTGCGCATGCGCACAACCAGCTCCATATCTTCACCTACAGTATTATGATTATAGCCTCCACACTTGATAACAATTCGCTTATCGAATGCGCCAAAAGCACCTGATATTAATAATAACCCATTTAGCCTTGCCCATGCCATACGGCCCAATATGAAAGCACGTATATACTCCAGTGATTGCATTCGGGCCCAATAATTTCCGGGCAAGTGTACTTTTATAAGTCTTCCATCTACTATTTCGCATGAATTGGCTATACGGATAACCCCTCCTGTAGCAATAATCCTGGCATCTGTTTCTTCCAGAAATGGTTTTATCATTTTCAATATAGCATCTTGTTCAAGGATACAATCTACATCTATACATACTATATAGTCGTTAGAAGAAACGTTGATGCCTACATTGAGCGCATCCGCTTTCCCGCCATTCACTTTGTCTACTACAACCAGTTTTCTGTAAATGGGACTTTTGCTTTTATATATTCCCTTTATTTCTTTTGTCGGTATTTTATATTGTACATGGTAGTCTACTTTTTCCAGTTCATAGCGGTCAATCAATTTTTGCAATGAATCATCTTTACTGCCATCGTTTATTATTACCACTTCCAGGTTATTATAATAAAGAGATAACAATGATTTTACATTTTCAATAATCGTAGCACCTTCGTTATATGCAGGAGCCAATATACTTACAGAAGGAATGTGTATAGAAGCCGCTAACAACCGATAATCCGTAAAAATATTTCTGTGTAAATAATTGTTTGTTTCGCCTATGGAATATAGTCCTATAAATACATAAAACAGTAATAGCACTACCGAATACAAGAATATACCATAGGTGAGTATGTCAAAAACTATATCTGAAAAGTTCATCTTACTTGTTCATATTTTACCTGTTTCAGGATAGATACAGGTATATTATCATTCTCTATTTTCTTCTCTACTATCTCTTCTCCATTGCTGCTGCATTTCATTATTGCTCTTGTTGCCTCTAGTTTCAGGTTATCATCCGATTCATTCAGCTTTTCCAATAAAAACGGAATATCTTCCTCACTACCAATAATTGCCAACTGCCTTAATATCTCCAGCTTGGTTGCATATTCTTCATTATCATACTGGTCTTGTAGAATTTGAGGAGTATTATCTACTGCTATCCGGCTTAATGTTTTTATGGCTTGCAGCCTTATTTTTTCATTTTCATCTTTAAGACATTCTGTCACCTCATCGTGTACAAATATTTGCTGATAAACATCAGCCAGTTTGAGAGCAAACATCACAACCGATTTATTAGATGATTGTAGCCATTTGGGCAATTTTTCTAAATGTACCTGGTTGAAGGTGCTTAATTGTTCCAGCAATTTTATTTGGTGCCATTCAGTTAACGAATATGTTAATGTATTTAAGAATACAAGCCCCTCAAATCCCGAAAAGCCAATGATTGCAATTTGTGCCTCCATTCGTATATATTCGTTTTGGCTATTAGTCCGTTTAAATATTTTTAAGAGCATATCTCTTTGGTTCATCATATATAGCTCATATATTCCTCTGGCCTTTTTATACCAAACGTTGCTCTGAAATTTCTTTAAAGAATCCTCTTTCAGGTTAAGGTAATTATAAAGCCAGATAACGTTATTTATAGCCTCGCCCGATATGTTTTTTCTGGTATTTATGAGTTGGTCTATGGCAAGCTGCCTGCTAATTGGCTTCTTAAGATATTTTAATAACTGGGGTGTAACATTTTTTTCCAGATCATCCTGAGTTCTTTCTATAAGTAATGCACCTATGCAATCGTCAAGGGCCTGGGTCATTAATTTATTGCGAAAAAATCTTCTCTTCTGTATGTACAGATAAGTATATAAAGCTAAAACCATTAAAAAGGTAACAGCAAGAAATGCCAACGTGGCAATATATAAATGAGAGGGTTGTATAAAATGAAAAAAGCTCTTTTTACTAAATGTAAGTAGCACCATCTTTATCTATAAGTACTTTTATATCTCTATTTAAGCTGTTTCCTTATTCTGATTGTAAGTTCTGTCAGGCTAAATGGCTTCGTTACATAATCATCAGCACCCAATTTAAAAGCCTCCTCAATAATATTCTCCTGTCCCATTGTAGAAAATACAATTACCTTAATCTCTTTCTCTTTTATTGTTTTTACTGCACTTACTATTTCAAGACCTGAAACATATGGCAGCATCATATCTGTTAATACAACATCTGGCAATTCACTTGATAGTTTTTCAAGGCCGTCCTTGCCGTCATTACAGCATATTACCTCAAAACCTTCTTTTTTTAATTTAAGTTGTACTGTTTTTTGTATTAAAATATTATCCTCTACCAGTAGTATTTTGACCATCACTTTTTTGCACTAAATTATTATATATTAATTGTCTCAGGTGTTTTATAAAAGGATCGTTAATTTACAAAAAATAATTTAATACACTCAGAAGCCTATTTCTGGGTAGTGTATCAGTTTGAGAGACACTACCCGTTTCTGATGTTTTCGGTTCTCCGGGATAACCCTTTTACTTACTAATATCAATGATATTAGAAAAATGGTAGACCGTTTTTGGAAAGTATTTTTCCTTTGTATCCAATATCCGTGACAGTTGTGTAAGATTAACCGTGATTAGAATTATAAAAAAGTCTATCGGCGTAATTGGCTTATTAAAATAAGTCCATAGATGGCTTAAAGACCCGCTGAGTTTTGGATTAGAGCTACAAGGATCCCAATGATATTTCCAACAATAGTATTAAAATATAATAAAAATATTTAATTTCATATATTCCACTAAACCGGGTTATTCATTTTAATACTAAAAACTACTACCATGAAACATCAAATTCTTATTATATTATTACCACTGGTTTTTTTTACTCTTTTTTTTACCGGTTGCAATCCTCCGACATATAAACCGATGGATATCGTTGCAAACAACCAGCTTACCACTCAATCAGAACTGGATTATAATCTATTCCCCATAAACCCAAACTGGCAATACAAATTAGTAAATGGTAAACCACCATGGACAAAGGATCAATGTCCTTTGAGTGACAATCTTGACGACTGGAGAAGCAGTCCAACCTGTACGAGCCAATACCTTCATTTTAACAATGGCCAAATATTTTGTACCGATTTATTTAGCGGGCACGGCGGTCATATGAATTGGTTTCCTGTAACCGAGGTTGGAATTGTAAACTTTGAAGACCATTCTTCCCCTTGGACTGATGATGATTATAACTTTTATATTCAAACACCCGACTCATCTTTGTATATGGGAAGCGATGATCCGGATCCAATGAATCAATTTCTAGCACTTGAATTTGATAGCGATGAGTTTCCAGACCCGGTAGATGACGACTATAACATCTGGTGGAACAGTTTTCACAATGCCGTTAATGTTGGCGATGAGGTTGCTGCTGGCGACTTGCCTCCGACAGATGTTCCATTCGCTGCAGCAAAGGCCATGGTAAATGATAAATTAACTATTGTTATGGGCATGGCAGGTATTGATATAGGCCATGATCACAGCAATACATGGACCGCAGAATTGCACCCTGTGTTTGGTATGTTTATTTTGACCAATGAGCAATTCTCCACAAATCAGGATGGTACTTTAGCGATAAACGATACGTGGAGCTTCTTTATAAGGAATAAGGGCGACGAAGGATGGTGTGGGACGAGCACAGAAAATGCTGGCTACAGGCGACTTAGTGTCCTTATTCCGGAACTGCCATACTACTATGCCGGAAGGCTGAGCACCTATCCGGCAGATGCCCGCGATAATGTTTCAATAGACGACGGAAATGTACACATTACAAATTGGAACGGAATTACAGATGACAATGATCCCAGAAGAGAACGTTGGACAAAGCAGATAATAAATGGAGGGGTTGTGTTTGCATTTAATTTCGACAACGATTACAGTGACGGGATTTTCGTTGGCGATATTACTTTGAAATGGACTGCTCACATTAACTTTAAAGGATTCGGCGACCTTCGAAAAGTAGACAAATTTATGGACGAAGCGAAATTCAAAGACAAATTCAAATGGATGTATAACAATAACAGCTCGGCAAACAAGGAATATGAAACAAAAGACGATTCGCTTATGTCTTTAAGAATAGGCAAATTGAACGACAAGGAGAAAAAGGAATTATATCAAGCCTTAACTGGGAAAATCATTCTACCCAATATGCCGAAACTTGAATCAATACCCAAAGGTAGAAGCACTAAAATGGGGGCGGTATTCGCAGGGAAGGATTCAATCAACATTCAACAATTCAATGCTCAACTAAGAAAAATGAAAATACAAAATATGCCAAGGCAACATGGCAAAGTTTTATCAACTGCCAACACTACTCAAAACCGATATACACAGAGAAAATTATCAAAGCGTGCATTCATTAATGCGTACTTAAAAAGTAAAAATCTGTGATGATATTTTTCATGGTTTGTAAAAGGGGATACTTCAAAGTATCCCCTCTATCATTTATCATCCCGCTCTATAACACTGTGAAATAAACAATATTAAAGTTAGGGGAATATTCCGCCTGGCTAAACCTTTTGTTTATACCCGTATCACTTATTTATTTTTTCTGGGAAAAAACCGTGCAAATAAATTAACTTCATATCCATACAGACGAAAGTACCAGTGTACCTCCAAGCGTGGCATCTCTAAAAACGGCAACGCATCAGTAAACACATAGCTTTTGTTGGACACATCGGCAAAGGTTAAAAAAAGGAAATAGAGGCATGATATTAAATCATCAGAAATTCGATTTCAGCGGGAAGAGCCTTATTGAAAAAATTGTCATTCAAGCCCCTTTTAAGTTTATAACTAACTTTCAAAATGAAGCATGCTTTATTTATTTTTTAGAGGGTAAGGCTAAAATAAACTCAGCACAAGAACAGGAATTAGTAGAAGATGGAGAGTCCGTATTGCTGAAATGCGGTAGCTATTTTGCCGATCTGCTGAAATACAGTACCAGCGAAAAGTATGAAATTTTAGTATTTCATCTTTATCCGGATATACTTCGTGAAATATATTCACAGGAAATCCCTTCATTTGTCAAACCTGCTAACGATAAGTCATTTATTCGAAAAGTTGCTTCAAGCGACATCATCAAAAAATTTGTGGAGAGCTTGCAGTTTTATTTCGATAATCCTCAACTAGTCAGTGATGAACTGCTAAGATTAAAAATTAAAGAATTGATGCTACTACTTGTGCAGAGCAAAAATTCGGAAACAATTACGAGCTTATTTTCAGATTTATTTACTCCTCGTAATTTGAGTGTAAAGGAAGTGGTTAGCAATCACCTGTTTTCGAATTTATCCATTAGCGATCTGGCAAATTTAGCCCAATTAAGCGTATCAACTTTCAACCGGACCTTTCAAGACATGTTTAATGATACGCCGGCAAATTACATTAAAGCAAAACGATTGGAAAGAGCAACGGAATTGCTTGCCATAAGTTCGCTAACAATTAGCGAAATTGCATTTCAGACAGGCTTTAACGACGTCGCTCATTTTTCAAGATCGTTTAAAACGGCATATCACAAAACACCTTCAATATATAGATCCTCACTTACAGTGGCTTGATTACTTTTAACGCAATTATTCAATAGAATGACGTTTTTAGTCAAATAAAGAGCTAAAATAGCCCGGACCTTTGCTTCCAAATATAGCGAGGTGAATTTAACCAATAACACTATTTTAATAACCGGAGGTGGTTCGGGAATCGGGTTTGCTTTAGCTGTCGAGCTTCTGAAGCACAACAATAAAATTATCATCTGTGGAAGAGATTTTGAAAAACTTAGACAGGCAAAGAGAATACTTCCTGCTTTGGAAATCATTCAGGCCGATATCTCTAATGAGGGATCTGTTAAGTCTTTTACAGAAGAAGTTCAAAAAAAATATCCTGATTTAAATTTTCTGATCAATAATGCAGGTATAATGAAGATGTGGAATGTTCAGAAAAAAACTGTAAGTATACATGAACAGAAAATAGAAATACTTACCAATGTATTTGGAACCATACAATTAACTCAATCACTCATTCCGCATCTTTTAAGTCAAAGCAAAAGTTTCATTTTAAATGTTTCTTCAGCGCTTGCTTTTGTGCCTATGTCCGCTGCACCAATATATAACGCAACAAAAGCCGCGCTACATTCTTATTCGATATCTATTAGGCAACAATTGCAAGGAACAAGTATAAAGGTATTCGAGGTATTGCCTGCGGCTATTGAAACTCAAATGGCAATAGATGTTGAGAAAATTGTCGGCATAGAAAATAGTGGCCAAAAAATGTCTCCGGAGAAATTAGCAGTTCTAACAATTAAGGGATTAAAAAGGGATACTTATGAGATTCGTCCCGGCATGGCAAATATGCTTTATTATCTGCATCGCTTTTTCCCATCATTTGCACAAAGCATGATTGAAAAACAATCAAAGAAAATATTACTCAAGTTATAATCTCAAAAAAATAACGTTTAAAATGAAAAATATAATCGACAAAAATAAATTTGGGCCGTGGGCTATCATAACAGGTGCTTCTTCAGGCATAGGAAAAGAATTTGCACATCAGCTTGCTGCATCTGGTTTTAATTTAGTATTAGTTGCCCGAAGACATTTGCTTCTTGAAGACATAGGGAAACAGCTTGCCAGGCAATGTAACATCGAATACAGAATTGTTGAAGCCGACCTGGCAGAAGAAAGTGCAATAGAAAAAATTAAGGAAGCCACTATCAGCCTAAATATTGGTCTCTTGATCTCTAATGCGGGCACAGGAAAGCCGGGAAAGTTTTTGTCGTTTGAGGAAAAGCAGCAAAAACAATTTGTTCAATTAAATGCCTTGTCACACTTCAGCTTAACACATCACTTCGGTCGGCGGTTTACCAAACGAGGCCAAGGCGGAGTACTACTAACCGGAGCAATGGGGGCAACTGATGGTGTTCCATTTATGGCAAGTATGGCCTGCAGCAAAGCTCTTTTGCTAAGTTTAGGAAAATCACTTCATTATGAATTTAAGGAATCGGGGATAAATATTACAGTATTAATAACCACTCCTACCGATACTCCGATAATTCCTTTGCTTGGTTTTAATAAAGATACGATGCCAATGAAACCTATTACAGTTAAGCAATGTGTTACTGAAGCGCTCATAGCATTAAGTGCTAATCGCGTAAGCGTGATGCCTGGTAGAAAATTTCGGATTATGAATGCATTGGTTCCCGGTGCAATGTCAAATAAAATGACGGGTGACTTAATGAAAAAGAATAACGGGCTCTGATAACTGAAAATAAAGCAACAAATCATATGACAACAACAAACAAAACTCATTCTTTTTATTGGATGGCAACTATTATTGCTGCAATTGCCTTCATCATACCGGGTGTTTTAAATCTTATCCATAGCCCACATATCGCTCAGGATATGGCTCATCTGGGATACCCGGCTTATTTTCTCAATTTATTAGGCACATGGAAAATTTTGGGAGCAATAACCATTCTGATTCCGGGCTTTAAACGCCTGAAGGAATGGGCATATGCCGGTATGACTTTTGACCTTAGCGGTGCGGCTGTCTCCCGCTTTAGCTCGGGTGATAATGTATTAATGGCAATAATTCCTTTACTTATTGTAAGTATAGTAATTACTTCGTGGGCACTCAGACCGGAAAATCGTATTTTAAGGTGACCTTCAAGTGTACATTTAACGGCAATGCTGATAATTAAAGAAAGCTACTTATAATTGACGAAAGGGGGATAATTGGAAAATTATCCCCCTCAGCGGAGAGACAGGGACTGCAATCGAACACTTGATTCCTTTTTTGACGTTTTTGGATTCATTGAAATGCTAATCGGGTATTTGGTTTGAGGTATTCAAGCGTTCCCATACCTGCTTGTTTTATAATAAGTAAATAATATGATGCAGCCTGCCGTTAACTTAAAAGCAGCGGCAAAAGGAAAAAACCAGACCAGCTCGCAAATGCTCATAAATAAATGGCCAGGTCTTTTAATTTAAATATTTGGTACTCGTAAATCCATAATTTGCGGTCTTTCTTGATTTTGGAATCTAATCCCAATTCGCCAACAAAGGCTTAAATATATGTTGTATAGCGTTTTTCTTAGAAGCATCTATTCTTCCAACGCCATCAACGGTTCTATTAAAATCCTGCTTTGTACCGACAAATGATTTAGAAAAAGCAAATAGACTTCTTTCGCAGCGCGGTACATTTGCCTGGAGTATAAAATAAAGCCCAGTCTCGGGGGCTGTCCATTAGGATCCTACGCTCTTGCTGCGTCACGAAAGACTTCTTCGGATGGAGACTAAGATGTAGCTTTGCAGCCTGAGCATGAGAAAATTGCAAGAATTGACAAAAATTACAACTCACGAAACTTGCTCGCTATTGCAAGCACGCATTCTATTTACTTCGTTCCTTTTGCTTTCTTCTATCTGTTGCCTTGGGCAGTTGTCACAGGGAGATACTGCCATGGGTATGCCTGTTCGACGGCTTGTGTCCATAAACACTCCTGCGCCATCAACGGCGCAGACAGGAAAGAAAATGTTCGAAGACGATGGTAGCTATGAGCGTTTCATGGACACCCTCATCAGTCGGAAAGATGTGATATTCAGCGCCAAGCCCATTACTGCCACGGAGGATTATTATTTTGACAAGATAGATGGCCCTACACCTCGCAAGCCGGCAGCTATAATAATAAATGGTGTAAAATTTTTGAGAAGCAACATGCAAATAGTAAACGGGAGTG
>Ga0134128_10001837_pt1 | contig 26800 bp, 26 predicted proteins | sample KB31754_FD_96462 | JGI IMG/M metagenome (GOLD analysis project Ga0134128, IMG submission 96462) | Terrestrial soil microbial communities with excess Nitrogen fertilizer from Kellogg Biological Station, Michigan, USA - KB3-175-4 | ecosystem: Environmental > Terrestrial > Soil > Unclassified ...
GAGCGTGTCGCCGGTGTCGAGATTGATCGCCGTGAGCAAACCATAAGGCGGCTTGACCAGTGGCAACCCATCCACACTGCGCGGCGGCGGCGGCGTGTTTCCGGTTTGCGGATGCGCCGCCAGAATGGCGTTCAACTTGGCCTGATCGGCGCTGACTTTGGGCGCGTCCGAGGACGAACCAAAGCCCGGACCGCCATTGATGCGGAAGGGCTGACCCGCCGTGCCTTCCAGATAGCGATTGTCGGTCAGACCGGGCGGCGGCTCGACCAGACCCATGATGCTCACATTGGCGTTGTTGCCGGGTGCGAACACGACATGGGTTTCCGGATTGAAGCCGGCGCCGGGCCAATTGGTGCCGCCGGATGTGTTGCCAATATCGAGCACGCCATAGGGACCGCCCACTTTGCCCACGATCGGCGGCGAGAACATTGGGCCCATCTTGTAGTATTTCTTGATGATATCGACCGCCTTGGCGCGCAGCTCCGGCGTGAAGTCGATTAGATCATCCGTGCCAATCTGCTGGCGCGCATAAGGCGCGGGCTTGGTCGGGAAGGGCTGGGTCGGAGAGGTCTTCTCGCCCGGCACATCGCTTTGCGGCACCTTCTTCTCCACGATCGGCCAGATGGGTTTGCCGTTGGTGCGATCGAACACATAGAGGAAGGCTTCCTTGCTGGGCAGCGCCACGGCCTTGATCGGCTTGCCCTTGACCGTGATGTCGACCAGCAGCGGCGGCGACGACAGGTCATAGTCCCAGATCGGGTGATGCACGACCTGGAAATACCACTTCCTCTGGCCGGTGGTGAGATCGACGCAGACCAGACTGTCGCCATAGAGATTGTTGCCCGGCCGTGCGCCACCATAGAAATCGTTGGTGGGGTCTTCGACCGGCAGATACACATTGTTCAATTCGGGATCGACCGTGATGCCGGTCCAAACGCCGGTGTTGCCGGTCTTGTCAGCGGAGCCATTCTCCCAAGTGTCGTAACCGAACTCGCCCTTGGAGGGGATATCCCGGAACGTCCAAAGCAGCTTGCCGGTCTTGACGTCAAAGGCGCGCGCCAGACCCTTGGTGTTGTTCACGACGAGTGGTTGAGAGCCTTCCTTCATCGCCGAACCGACCAAGACCGTGTTGTTGACCACGGTCGGCGTGGTGTGGAGGCCGATTTCTCCTGTCTCCAGATCGATCTGTTCGCCCGCGCCTTTCCAGACGCCGATCTTCAGATCCACCATGCCATGGTCGCCGAAGGATTCGATGGGGCGGCCGGTATGGGCGTCCAATTCCACCAGGCGATAGCCGGTCGTCACATAGAGAATACGCTCGTCGCCATTGCCATCCGTCCAATAGGAGACGCCGCGGCCGGAGAGCTGACGCGGCGCATAGGCGGCGCGCGTGCCTTCATCCAAACTGTAAGTCCATTTCATTTCACCGGTCTTGGCGTTCAACGCGATCACCGCGCGGCGCGAGCCGGCGGTGGTGTAAACGGTGCCGTTGATCTCGATCGGCGTGCCTTCCAGCTTGAACTCCGGCCGCCCGCCCATATTGTCGGTCTTGAAGTGCCACGCCAGCTCCAGCTTGTTGAAGTTGGAAGCGTTGATCTGATCCTGCGGCGAATAACGCGAGCCCGAGGGATCGGCGAAATACATCGGCCAGTCGCCCTTGGCGGTGGAAGGCTGACCATGTGGCGCCATCGGCCTGGCACTTATGCTTGCGGTTTGCGCGCTCGCCCCGGGCCCGAACAGCGCCGGCAAAAGCCCGATCGCCGCGACGGTCGAAAGGCGTTTCACGGTGGATTTCGATTTGGACATGCATTCCCCCTGTTGCCGGACGGAGGGGGCTGACCTGCCCTCACACCGCCGGTTTATGACAGACTAGTCATGGGCAATTCATAGGCAAAGGAGGCTGACAAGCCAGCGCGATGTTGTCGCGAAGTTTGTCAGCCTCCATATGCTGCGACGCAGAAATACTACGGCCCGCGAATCCTATTTGATCGCGGGATTGACGTAACCGTGCTCGAGCACCTTCTTGGGATCGGGACGAACGCTGAGGTAAGTTACCTCATCGGTGATGTCGGCCCAGCCATGGGCGACGCCCTTCGGGATCACGGAAATATCGCCGACGCCCACTTTGCGGGCGACAAAATTGCCCACGATCTTGCCGCTGCAAGACGGACCATTGAGGATCTTGGTCACTTCGCTGTCCGGCGCCGAACGCGTGCCGTTTAAGATCTGGCCACCAGTGATCAGCGTGCCCGAACCGGAGATGACGATATAGGTCTCGTCCGTATCGTCATGGACGATGCCGCCTTCGGCGGCTTCCTTGGCGCCTGCCGGCATCGCCGTCAGGCCGCATTTGACCGCATTCGGATCGGGCTGGCGCGCCGGAGCCGGCGTACCGGGCGCGCGCGTCGGACCGCGTTTGACGACGGCGACCGAAAGCGCGTAATTGCCCAGATCGACCACCTTGAGCGTGTGATCGACGATCTTGGACGGCGCTTTCAGGACTTGCTGAACTTGCGCCGCGGTAATGTCGGTGGCCCTGTCTTGCTGCGCCAATGCGATTGTCGATGTGGTGAGCAGCAAAGCCGCCGCCACGATTGCCTTATGCATTATTCCCTCCTTGGATGTGTTTTTAAGAACCCTACCCGGAGCGCCACTATAACCGGAACCGCGCGCGGGAGAATTGGGGATCAAAAAAAAGCGGCCCGATTTTCATCGGGCCGCTTTCCAAACAGTGATTGCCTAAATTTTTAGCGCTTCGAGAACTGGAAGCTGCGGCGCGCTTTGGGACGGCCATACTTCTTGCGCTCGACCGCACGCGGATCGCGGGTCAGGAAGCCGCCCGGCTTCAGGGCTGCACGGAGCGTGGGCTCATAATTCACCAGGGCGCGCGAGATGCCATGGCGCACCGCGCCGGCCTGGCCGGAGAGGCCGCCACCCGACACCGTCACCACCACGTCGAATTGGCCGTCGCGGTTGGCGGCGATCAGCGGCTGGCGAAGCAGCATGCGCAACACCGGACGGGCGAAATAAGTCTTCTCGTCTCGGCCATTGACCGTGATCTTGCCGGAGCCTGGCTTGATCCAGACCCGCGCCACGGATTCCTTGCGGCGGCCGGTGGCATAGGCGCGGCCCTTGGCGTCGCGCTTATTGTCGGCCTTGGCGTCTTCCGGCTGATTAGTCTTGGCCTTGATCAGCGTGGATTTGAGTTCACCGAACTTATTGTCTTCGGCCATGGGTTAGGCTGCCTTCGTCTTATATTGGGTGTTCTTGGGATTCATCTTGGCCACGTCCAGCGTTTCGGGCTGCTGCGCCTCATGCGGATGCTCCGCACCAGGATAGACGCGTAGATTGGCCATCTGCCGGCGGCCGAGCGGTCCGCGTGGCACCATGCGCTCCACCGCTTTTTCCACGATGCGCTCCGGGAATTTGCCCGCCATGATGGCGCCGGCCGTGCGTTCCTTGATGCCGCCGATATAGCCGGTGTGGTGGTAATAGACTTTCTTCTTCAGCTTCTGGCCGGTCAGCACTACCTTGGCGGCGTTGATGACGATGACGTTGTCGCCGCAATCCAGATGGGGCGTGTAGGTCGGCTTGTGCTTGCCGCGCAGGCGCATGGCGATGATCGAGGCCAGGCGGCCCACGACCAAGCCTTCGGCGTCGATGACGATCCACTTCTTCTCGATCTCGGATGCTTTGGCCGAGTAGGTTTTCATGGCGGAAATCTCTTGAAAGGACGCGGCGATATACGGATATGCCCCGCACCCGTCAATAGAAATCTCGGAATTTCGGGCATTTCCTTGATGCGGTATTATAATACCGCATAAGAACCGCCCAGACCGTGAAATTACCACTCACCCGGATTACAGTCCCATGCCATGAACGCACCGCAACTGGACTCCCCCCTTCTTTCCACCCGCGCCGGCACGGTGCTCAGGCTGTCGCTGAACCGTCCCAGGGCCCGCAACGCCTTGAGTTCTGCGTTGATGGGCGCGCTTTCCAACGCTCTGGACCATGCCGCCGCCGACACCAGGCTCAGGGTGGTGATCATCGCGGCGGAAGGACCGGTCTTCTCCTCCGGTCATGATCTCAAGGAAATGACGGGACGCCGCGCCGATCCCGATCAGGGCGCCACCGCCTTCGCCGCGCTCTTCACCCAGTGCTCGGCGTTGATGCAGCAGATCGTGATGCTGCCCAAGCCCGTGATCGCGGAAGTCCAAGGTACCGCCACCGCTGCGGGCTGCCAGCTGGTGGCGAGTTGCGATTTGGCCGTCGCCGCCTCGACTGCCCAGTTCGCCACGCCGGGCGTTGATATTGGTCTTTTCTGTTCCACGCCCATGGTCGCCTTATCACGCAGCGTTCACCGCAAGGCGGCGATGGAAATGCTGCTCACCGGCGAGATGATCGGCGCGGACCAAGCCCGCGCGCTGGGCCTGGTCAATCGCGTGGTGGCGCCCGATGTGCTCACCACCGAGACCATGAGCTTGGCGCAGCGGATCGCGTCCAAACCGCGCGCCACGGTGCGCACCGGCAAGGAGGCCTTCTATCGCCAGATCGAAATGCCGCTGGCTGACGCTTATGACTATGCCTCGCGCGTCATGACCGAGAACATGCTGAAGGCGGAAGCCGAGGAAGGCATTTGCGCTTTCCTGGAAAAAAGAGAGCCGAAATGGCCGCTCTGACCTATCCGGACACGCTAATCAAAACCATTCTGCGTTCCGTCAAGACCATCGCCATGGTGGGCGCCAGCGGCAACGAAATCCGCCCTTCCTATTTCGCGATGATGTATCTTCTGAACAAGGGCTACAAAATCATTCCCGTCAATCCGGGCGCGATGGGCAAGGACATTCTGGGACAGAAGGTCTATGGCAGCCTGAAAGAAGTGCCCGGTCTCGTCGACATGGTCGATATTTTCCGCGAGGCCAAATACGCGCCCGAGATCGTGCGCGAAGCGGTGGCGGAAAAGGATCGCCTGGGTCTCAAATATGTCTGGATGCAGTTGGGCGTGGTGAGCGACGAAGCCGCCAAACTTGCCGAGGATGCCGGCCTCACCGTGGTGATGGACCGCTGCCCCAAGATCGAGCATGGCCGCTTTTCCGGTGAACTGGGCTGGATGGGCATCAACCGCAAGGTGATCGACAATCGCAAGCCTTTGCTGTTCAGCAAGGGCGGAAGCCTCAAACGCCTATGAGCAGCATTACCATTTACGGCGATTCCATTTCAGGCAATTGCCTGAAGATCAAATTCGTCTGCGACCGGCTGGGTATTCCCTATCGCTGGATCGAGACCAGCGTGATGAAAGCTGAAACCCGCACGCCGGAATTTCTGGCCATGAATCCGGCCGGCCAGGTGCCGGTGGTGAAGCTGGCCGATAGCCGGGTGCTGGCGCAATCCAACGCCATTATCCTCTTTCTGGCAGAAGGCTCCGACCTTATCCCGCCGGACGCTTTCGACCGCGCCCTGATGTTGCAATGGATGTTCTGGGAGCAGTATAGCCATGAAACCGTGATCGCCGTGCGCCGCTTTCACAAGGCGTATCTGAAAAAGCCGGAAGCCGAGATCGACCCGGCCCTGATGCCCAAGGGCGAGCGCGTCCTGACCGTGATGAACGATCATTTGGCCAAACAACCGTATTTCGTGGGAAAAAATCTGACGCTCGCCGATATAGCCCTGGTCGCCTATACACGTTGGGCGCATGAAGGCGGCTTCGATCTTGCCCACACTCCCAAGCTGCAAGCCTGGGTCCGGCGGGTGGAAGACGATCTGGGTTTGGATCATGCGGCTTAGTCCGGCTTTCGCGCTGCTTTTCGCCGCCAGCCTGGCGGTGACGGGCGCGCAAGCCGCCGACACGCTCACGCTAGCCCGCAAGCTGGTTCAGTACACTGGGGGCGTCAGCGCGATCCTGCACAATTTCGAAGGCGGCATGGCGCAGAAGACGGCGGCGCCGGACGTCTTTGTGCAAAGCTTCCTGCAGGCGAGTGTCGAGAACAAAACCGTGCTGGACGCGGCCGACGAAAAGCTCGCCCAGGCCTATGCCAAAATTTACCCCGCCGACCTGATGGCGGATGAGATCGCTTTCTATGAGAGCCCCGTGGCCCAGGCGATCATGACCAAAAGCAAGGACACCTATGGCGCCATCGTCTGGCCCGACCCCAATTCGCCCGGTGTCTCCGCGGAACAGGGTGCGGCGCTGACCAAATTTCACGCGATTGTGAAGCGGAGAGCCGCCATCGCCGCTAACAATATGGAAGCCGCCGACGCCATCCTGGCGGCGGAGACCGATGCGTTGGTGAAGATCCGCACCGCGGCTTTCGCCAACTATTGCAAAGTGCGCGACTGCAAAGCCGAAAACGTCATAGTGCCGCAATAAAAATAAGGGATTCCAAAAATGGCCGATTATGGTTTCAGCACCTTGAGCGTGCATGCCGGAGCGCAGCCCGATCCTGCCACGGGGGCGCGGGCGACGCCGATCTACCAGACCACCGCTTACGCCTTCGAGGATGCCGACCATGCCGCGGCTTTGTTCAATCTTCAGGTGTTCGGCAACATCTATTCCCGCATCATGAATCCCACCAATGCGGTGCTGGAGGAGCGCGTCGCCGCGCTGGAGAATGGCCGTGCGGGTCTGGCCTGCGCGTCGGGCCACGCCGCGCAGCTGCTCGCCTTCCATACCTTGATGAGCCCCGGCAGCGAGATCGTGGCTGCGCGCCAGCTCTATGGCGGCTCGGTCAACCAGTTCAACCAGAGCTTCGCAAAATTCGACTGGCATGTGAAATGGGCCGACACCACCAAGCCTGACAGCTTCAAGGCCTTGATCACCGACAAGACCAAGGCGCTCTATGCCGAAAGCATCGCCAATCCGGGCGGCTTGATCACCGACATCGAAGCCTTGGCCAAAATCGCGCATGACGCGGGCGTGCCACTCATTATCGACAATACCCTGGCCACGCCCTACTTGATCCGGCCGGTCGAATGGGGCGCGGATATCATTCTGCATTCCGCCACCAAATTCTTAGGCGGACACGGCAACTCGATGGCGGGCGTGATCGTGGATGGCGGCACGTTCGATTGGGGCAGCGGCAAATTCCCGACCCTATCCGAACCCAATCCTTCCTATCATGGCATGCGCATGTGGGAGACGTTCGGCGACATGGCTTTCGCCGTTGCCACGCGTGTCCTGGCGCTGCGCGATCTAGGCCCGTCGCTGTCGCCCATGAACGCATTCCTGGTGCTGACCGGTACCGAGACCTTGCCGCTGCGTGTCCAGAAACATTGCGACAACGCGCTTGCGGTGGCGCGGTGGCTGAAAGCTCATCCCAAAGTCGCCTGGGTCAATTATGCCGGCCTGGAAGACAATCAGAGCCATGCGCTGCACAGGAAATATTGCCCCAAGGGCGCGGGCAGCGTTTTCACCTTCGGCCTCAAGGGCGGCTATGAAGCGGGCCTCAAGCTGGTCAACAGCGTGAAACTGTTCTCGCATCTGGCCAATATCGGCGACACCAGAAGCCTGATCATTCACCCGGCTTCCACAACGCACCGCCAATTGTCGGACGAGGATCGCGCCAAGGCCGGCGCGGGCAATGACGTAGTGCGCCTTTCCATCGGCATCGAGGACGTGCCTGACATCATCGCCGATCTGGAACAGGGAATGTCGAGTTAGCTTGCCGCGTATCTGAGTTCGTACGCGTGCCAGACGGCGGCACACAGCAACGCTGCGGCCGTCACCTGATGCAGCGCGGCCAAGCCTTCCGGCGCTTGCAGCATCAACGTGAAGATGCCCAATCCCACCTGGAAGACGGTGATGCCGGCCACCAGTTTGGCGCTTTTCTTGGCATAGCCGGAAAGCTGGATGCCGCGAGCAAAAATCCACACCGCGAAGCCTGCGATGATATAGGCGCCGAAGCGGTGGTCGAATTGCGCCAGGCCGGGATTCTCAAAGAAGTTGATCCACCAGGGCTGATGGAAGAAGGGATCTTCAGGAAAAACATGGCCGTTCATGTCGGGCCAAGTGTTGTAGATCAACGCGGCATGCAGCCCCGCCACCAGCGCCCCTAAGAGCATCTGAACATAAACCAGCGCTGCCATACTGAACGCCCGACCGGCAGCTTTCGGCTTGTTGGTTTTCAGATCGCGCAGATGTTCCAGCGCAATCCAAAGAATGGCGATGAGCAAGAGAAGCGCGGTGCCCAGATGGATCGCAAGCCGGTATTGGCTGACGGAGACGCGGGTTTCCAGCCCGCTTTCCACCATCCACCAGCCGATAAAACCTTGCAGCCCGCCCAGCACGAACAGAAGCAGCATGCGCGGCCAGTCGCTTCTGCGAATGGCGCCCTTCCAGGCGAACCAGACGAAAGGCACAAAAAAAGCCACGCCCAACAGCCGCCCTAGAAAGCGATGCGTCCATTCCCACCAGAAGATGCCCTTGAAGGCGTCCAGGCTCATGCCCCGGTTCTCCAGAACATATTGCGGAATCTTCTGGTACTTGGCGAAAGCTTGCGCCCATTCCGCATCATTGAGCGGTGGGACCGCGCCCATGATCGGATCCCACTCGGTGATGGAAAGACCCGAGCCGGTAAGCCTTGTCAGCCCGCCGATGGTGATCATGGCGAGAATGATCAAGGCGATGCCGAGAAGCCAGAGCCCGACCGGTTTGCGCGACGCCTGCATGCGGGTTCCAATATAGCCTGTGGCCTTTGCGGTCCACTCTTGCCAGCCTTAGCCTTTGCGGCGATGGTCGGGGCATGACGCCGCACACCAAAAAGCTGATCGGAACTGTGCTGATCCTGTTCTGGCTGGTGCTCTATGCCCTAGTCGTGACAGGACTGGCGGTGCGCATCCTGCCCCATGCCGCTTGGTATGTGAGCCTCTTCTTCTATGCGGCGACGGGCGTGCTATGGATCGTGCCGATCGGGTTGGCGCTTCCCTGGATGTATGCGGAGCCCAAGCGATGATCGACAATGACGACAAGCATCGCTTCGAAGCCGAAGAGAATGGCAAGCTGGTCTTCGCCAATTACCGCGAACATGACGGCCGCTTCCTGATCACCCATGTCGAGGCCGATCCGGTGCTGCGCGGCACTGGCGCCGCCGCCCGGCTGATGCAAGCCATCGTGGCGCATGCCCGCGAATACGACCTCAAGCTGCTTCCCCGCTGCTCCTACGCCGTGGCCTGGTTCCAGCGCCACCCTGAAGATGGCGATGTCGTCGGCTGAATCGCCTGCCGGTTCCCGGCAAGTAACGCTTTCCTAACCAACCCGGCCTTTCGGCGGGCACAAGGGGCGCCTCCTGACGTTGGGTGGTTATGGGTAGTTCGGTTCAACAGTTGCGTGATCTGTTGAGATTGGCCGCCACCTTGCGATCCTTTGCGGCGGAAGCCTCGTCAACGGATTATGCCGAAAAGCTTCTGCGCGCGGCCATCGAACTGGAGCTGCGCGCCGATTTCCTGTCCGGCCATTCCGGCGAGCGCCAGTCCGAGCGCGACCGCAGGCTGCACAAACATATCGACATCCGGGTTTAACGGCGCGCCCGCCAGAGCGCGCCGTCTCACTATCAGCGCGTCTGCACCAGCTTGCGATAGAGATGCCAGGTCGCGTGGCCCAAAACCGGCACCACCACGACAAGCCCGATAAAGGCTGGCAGCGATCCCAGAAGAAGACCGCCGGCGACCACCAAACCCCAGACCGCCATCGGGCCCGGATTGGCCAATACCGCTTTCACCGATGTGCTGACCGCCGTATCCAAACCGACATCTTGATCCAACAAAAGCGGGAAGGAGACCACGCTGATCATCATGGCCGCCAGCGCGAACAGGAAACCCACGCCCACGCCGATCACGATCATCGCCTGGCCACCAGAGGTGCGGAACACGTCATGCAGGAAGGCGCCCAGCGATGTCGGCGCCATGCCGTGGTGATTCGCGGCCAGGTAGATCAAGCGCGTGCCATTATCGACCTTGCCAAGAATCCCCGCCGCATCCGCGTTCATGGTGTAGGCGTAGATGATCCACGCGGCCAGAATCCAAAGCAGAAACAACGCCACCAGGCCGGCGCCCAGGATCATGATGCCGCCGATCGCCGGCGCTTTCAGCACATCGAAGGCGTTGGTCCAGCTCACTTCCACGCCGCGCTCGCGCATGCGGCTCATCTCGTAGAGCGCCAGCGCTGCGAAGGGTCCAAGGATGGCGAAGCCCGACGCCATCGGGAACAGAAGCGGCAGGAGATCGGTGCCGAATGCGAAGCGGGCCAGGATCAAGCCGACCACGGCATAGATCACGCAAAGAAGCACCACGTCGCTGCGATATTGCTGGAAATCGTCGAAACCCTTGCGCACCGCGTCCAGGATGTCGCCGGTGCGGATGCGCCGGATAGTGGGCGCGGGCGAATGGATCGTGTCCTGGACATGATGCAGGGAATGGCCGACCGCATTGAGCGCCCGCGCAGTGCCCACAAGCTGCGAGCCGCCCCATTCGATCGGATTTCGGATTGTCATGCGCCTTCCTCCTGACCTGTTGTGGTCGGGGAAAGCCCGTGGGTATCGGCGGCGGCCTGCCGTCGGTCACGAGAAACCGCGACCTTGCTGATCGCAATATAGACCTGCGACAGGACGCCGCAAGGGGTCAGTAATAGCGCGGAATTGGGCCTTTTTGCGGGGTGACGTCGGGTCCCAGGTCGAAGAGGACCTCATCGACGTAACACCAGCCCCAGCCTTCGGGCGGGTCATAACCTTCGATAATGGGATGCTTGGTGTGGTGAAAATGCTTGGTGGCGTGCTTGTTCTTGGACTGGTCGCAGCAGCCGACATGACCGCAAGCGCGGCAGATGCGTAAGTGCAGCCACGCATCGCCGGTTTTCAAACATTCCTCGCAGCCCAGCGCGCTGGGCGTCACTTTTCGGATGGTGGAAAGATGCGTGCAACTGTCGCCCATCATGCCCTCTTGCCTTCAACCCCGCCGAGACGCGCATCCGCCAGAAAGGCGTGCAGCGCGGCCACCACTTGCGCGCCCTCACCCACGGATGCCGCCACGCGCTTGATCGAGCCTGCCCGCACATCGCCGATGGCGAAAACGCCGTCACGGCTGGTGGCCAGCTCATGACGGTCATTGCCGGTGATGATGAAGCCCTTCTCGTCCAGCGCGACGCCAGAGCCCTGAAGCCAGTCGGTGTTGGGCTCCGCGCCGATGAAGAGAAAAAGATGCCCGATGTCATGGGCGCTTTCCGCACCCGTGTCGCGGTTTTTCCAGCGCACGCATTGCAGCGCGCCATCCTCGCCTTCTAGCCCGCATATCTCGGTGCGAGTCAGCACTTCCACGTTGGGAAGGCTCTTTATGCGCTCCACCAGATATTGCGACATGGTGGCTTCCAGGCTTGCCCCACGCACGATCATCCAGACTTTCTTCACATGCTGGGAAAGATAGACCACGGCCTGGCCGGCGGAATTGCCCGCGCCCACCAGCGCGACTTCCTGTCCGGCGCACAAGCGGCTTTCGATGGCGGATGCCCAATAATGCACGCAGGTGCCTTCGAACGCCGCCAGATCGGCAATCGCGGGCCGGCGGTAACGGGCGCCGCTGGCCACCACCAGACTATGGGTGCGCACCTGCTCGCCATCGCCCAGACTGATGGCGAAGCGCGCGCCTTCACCCACATCCAGTTTTTTCGCTTCATCCGGGATGGTGATTTCGGCGCCGAATTTCTGCGCCTGATTATAGGCCCTGGCCATCAGCGCCAGACCGGTGATGCCGGTGGGAAAGCCCAGATAATTTTCGATTCGCGAGGAAGCCCCGGCCTGGCCGCCGAAACTGCGGCAGTCCAGCACCAGGGTCGAAAGCCCTTCCGACGCGGCATAGACCGCCGCCGCCAGCCCGGCTGGTCCCGCCCCCACGATCACCGTGTCATAGACCGTATCGGGATCGATCTTGCGCACCAGACCGATACAGCGCGCCAGTTGCCCCTCGCCAGGATTGTGCAGAAGCTGTCCACCCGGGCACAGAACGATGGGCAATTGCTCAGGCGTTACTTGAAAACGCTCCAGCAAAGTCTTGGCGCAAGGATCGGAATTGCAATTCAAGGTCCGATGCGGATGGCCGTTGCGGGTGAGGAAATTCTCCAGCCTGAGCACGTCGAAACTGCCCACGGCGCCGATGATGATGGGCCCAGTCTCCGCCGCTTGCAGCAGCCCCACCCGGCGCAGGATCAGAGCCCGCATCAACTGCTCGCCCAAGACAGCTTCCTGCACCAGCACCTCGCGCAGTCGCCGCGGCGGCAGGATCAGGGCCTCAACCGGCTCGACCGCGACGGCATCGACCAGCGAAGGCCGGCCGGAAAGCTGCGCCAGCTCGCCGCCGAAACTGCCGATCCCGTGCTGGACCACTTCCTGGCGAGGCGAGTAATCGCCGCCCTGCGTCACGCTGACTTTTCCCGACAGCACGAAATAAAGCCCGGCCGCCACCTCTCCCGCTTTCATCAGGGCCGCACCTTGCGGAAATTGCGAGACCTCACCGAACCGCTTCAGCCGCGCAATATCGTGCGGATCCAGGGTGGGAAACATCTGCGCGCGGCGCGCTTCAATGACGGGTGCGGTGGCCATGGCGTCTCCGGACTATCGCGCCAGCATGACACGGTTTTTGCGGGCGATTCACCCCGGTTGCCGCAGGGGGCTTTCGCGCTTGGGCCAGCCGCCAATTCTCATGGCCGGAAGCCGGAGTTTCATGCCATCCTGCCGCAAATCGGGGGAAATTGGACATGGACCGGCGCACATTACTGGCTTCGCTTCCGGCGGCGGCGCTTGCCGCTTCCAGCCGGCTGGCTTGGGCCCAAGGTGGGGGCGGCGGCCCCGGCGCTCTCAATCTCATCACCGATGTGCCCGGCCTGAAAATCGGTCAGACCGAAGATGCCAGGGTCCGCACCGGCGTGACCGTCATCTTGGCCGACAAGCTTTCCACTTGCGCCGTAGATGTGCGGGGCGGCGGGCCAGGCACGCGCGAAACCGATGTGCTGGACAGCTACAATCTGGTGCATGCCGCAGACGCGGTGGTGCTGTCCGGCGGCTCGGTCTATGGCCTGGCGGCGGGCGACGGCGTGGCCGCATGGCTCGGCGCGCACGATCGTGGCTATGGCCTGGCCAATGGCGCGGGCATTCCCAAATCGCCCATCGTGCCGACCGCGATCCTTTATGATCTCGCCAACAAAGGCGACAAGGCCTGGGGCAACGAGCCGCCCTATCGCGCGCTCGGCCTTCGCGCGGTGGAAAGCGCCGCTGCGGATTTCAAACTCGGCACCGCCGGCGCGGGCTTTGGCGCGGAATGCGGCGCGCTCAAAGGTGGCATCGGTTCGGCCTCCTATGTCACCAAAGACGGGATGCGGGTAGGCGCAATCGTGGCGGTCAACAGTTTGGGATCGGCGGTGGTGCCGGGCGCCAAGAATTTCTGGGCCGGAGCCTTTGAGATCGGCAAAGAGTTTGGCGGGATGGGCGCCAGCGCGGCGCGCGTCGTGGGAGAAGATTGGGGGCAGACCAAGGTCAATCCCGGGGCGCGCACCAACACCACTATCGCCTGCATCGCCACCGATGTGGAGCTGGACATCAACCAGATGAAACGCGTCACCATGATGGCGCAGGATGGTCTGGCGCGCGCCATCCGCCCGATCCATTCGCCCTTCGACGGCGATGTGGTGTTCGGCCTTTCGACGGCGCAGCAGAAGATCAAAGGCCCCTCCGCCGATTTTGTGGTGGCGCGGCTGGGCGCGCTGGCCGCCGATGTGCTGGCGCGCGCAGTGGCCCGCGGCGTCTATGAAGCCAGCCTGCCACCCGGCGCCGAGGGCAAAACCTGGCGCACACTCTGATGCGGGGGACGCGCATGTCGCCCTTTGCCCGCTACACGATCGGCATCGCGATTCCTTTTCTGTCCGTCATTCCCACGGTCCCCCTGCTCTACCGGCTGCCGGTTTCCGTTTTTGGCGTCCCGCTGGGTCTTGTGTGGCTGTTCGCCTGTATTCCGCTGGCGTCGCTTTGTCTTGCGATTTGCTGGTTCCGGCATGACCGCTACCGGCCGGACGAAGAGATCGAAAGCGATTACGGTCAAGGCCGCCCGCGATGATTGCAGCTTTTGCCGCGATCTTCGCGCTTTCGCTGGCGCTGGCGCTGATGTCCCGGCGCGATCTCAAGCAGCGCGCGGAAGATTTTTTCATCGCCTCCGGTCAGTTCAGCGCGGTGCTGTTCTTCTTCCTGGCGGTGGGCGAGACCTACAGCATCACCTCGGTGCTGGGATTTCCCGGAGGCATCTATGCCAACGGCTTGAGTTTCGTCACCTGGTTTTTAGGTTACATCGTTCTGGCGTTTGTGCTCGGTTATTTCCTTAATCCTCTGATCTGGCGCGCCGGCCGTTTGCGCGGCGCCGTGACCTTGCCGGACCTGCTGGGGCGTCATTTCGACAGCCGGGCGCTGGAAATCGTGGTGGCGCTGGCGGGACTGTTGTTTCTGGTGCCGCTGGGCATGCAGCAATTTCTGGGGCTCGAAATAGTCCTGAAAGCATTGGGCACGGAAGTTTCGCCGCTGCTGCTCGCTTCTATCGCGGGCGTCTTCGCTTTCGCCTATATCGCCATCTCCGGCATCCGGGCTTCGGCCTATGTCGCTATCCTCAAAGACATCCTTTTGATCCTGGCCATTTTGGTGATCGCGGTGGCAGCGGCTCTGCAATGGAGCAAAGAGGTGGACCCAGTTCTTGCCACCGCGGCCGCCAACCGGGTGATGCAACCGACTCTGAAAGGCGATGTCTTCGCCGTCACCACCATTCTTCTGCAAAGCGCGGGCTTCAGCATGGCGCCGCAGATCTGCGCCTCGATCTTCACCGCGCGCTCCGCCTCCGCCGTGCGCCGCGCCCAGATCACCATGCCGCTTTACATGCTGATGTTCCCGTTTCTGACCTTGGTGGCCTATTATGGTTTGCGCCACATCGCCCATATCGAGACGGCCAATGCGTTGTTCCCGGCGGTGGCTGGCATGCTGCTGCCACCGGTTCTTGTCGGGGGCGTGCTGGCCGCCGCGGCGCTGTCGGCACTGGTGGTGCTGACAGCGACTTGCCTCACCATCGGTCCGCTGGTGACACGCAATCTGGTACCGGGTTTGGGCGACAATCAACAGCGGCAATGGTCGAAACTGGTGATGGCGCTTTATCTGGTGCTGTCCATCGCGGGGGCAGCCACCTCGTCGCAACTGATGGTGACCATCAACAATCTCTATTATTTCGGCATGACCCAGTTTCTGCCCGCCATGCTGGGGGTCTTGTTTCTAGACCGCATGCGGCCTGCCGCCCTCATCGCGGGCATCGCCGCCGGCGATACGGTGGCGTTCCTGCTGTTCGAGTTCGCAATTCCCGTCGGCGGCATCAATCCCGGCCTGATCGGCCTTGCCGTGAATCTCGCCATCGTGTTTTCCACCTTGCGTCTGGCGCCGGGCGAGATGCGCGTGCCCATCGCGACGCAGCCTTTGCGTGCGCGCCAAAAAGCTTGAGGTCATGCTGTATGAAACCTAAGGTCGCCCAATGATCACCGAACAGCTTTTCATTGGCGGTCGCTGGCGCGCGGCGCAGGCCACTCTGCCGGTCGAGGACCCTTCCACGGGCGAAGAGATCGGCACCTTGGCGGCAGGCGCCGCCACCGATGTCGATGCGGCGGTGACGGCGGCGGAAACGGCGCTGTCCGGCTCCTGGGGTGCGCTGACGGCTGCCGAACGTGGCCGCCTTTTGGCGAAAATCGGCCGGGCCGTGGAGGCGAAAGCCGAGATGCTGGCGGAGCTGGAAGCGCGCGACGTCGGCAAGCCACTAAAGCAAGCGCGCGCCGACGCTTTGGCGCTGGCGCGTTATCTCGAATTCTATGCCGGCGCCGCCGACAAGCTGCATGGCGAGACCATTCCCTATCTCGGCGGGTACACTGTCTTCACCTTACGTGAACCGCATGGCGTCACCGCGCACATCATTCCCTGGAATTACCCGATGCAGATTATCGGTCGTTCCGTGGTGGGTGCGCTGGCGGCAGGCAATGCAGCCGTGATCAAGCCGGCTGAAGAAGCCAGCCTGACCGCCCTGGCTTTCGCGCGGATCGCCGAAGAGGCCGGATTGCCGCCCGGCGCGCTCAATATCGTGACCGGGTTGGGCGAAGTGGCGGGCGCCGCGCTTGCTGGTCATCCCGGCGTGCATTATGTCTCCTTCACCGGCTCGACCGGCGTGGGCGCTTTGGTGCAAGCGGCCGCAGGCAAGAATGCCGTGCCCGTGACCTTGGAGCTGGGCGGGAAGTCACCACAGATCGTTTTCGCCGACGCGGATCTGGAACGCGCCCTGCCTTTCCTGGTCAATGCCGGAATCCAGAATGCGGGCCAGACCTGTTCCGCTTCGTCGCGCCTTCTGGTCGAGCAATCGGTGTATGAACCAGTGTTGGAGAAACTCTCCGAACGCTATCGCGCCTTGCGCGTGGGCGCGGCGCGCGACGATCTGGATGTGGGGCCTCTGATCTCGGCCGCGCAGAAGGCGCGGGTGAAGGATTACATCGCGCGCGGGCGGGCGGACGGCCTGGCCGTGGCGGCGGAAGGCGCCATTGCTTCCAATGCGCCGGCAGGCGGCCATTTCCTGGCACCCATTTTGTTTGCCGGCGTCTCACCCGAGCATCTTCTGGCGCAGGACGAAATTTTCGGCCCGGTGCAGGTGGTCATTCCTTTCCGCACCGAGGAAGAGGCAATCCGTATCGCCAATGGCACCCAGTATGGTTTGGTGGCCGGGGTGTGGACGCAGGATGGCAGCCGCGCCATGCGATTGACCCGTGCGGTGCGCGCGGGTCAGGTCTTTGTCAACAATTACGGCGCGGGCGGCGGCGTGGAATTGCCCTTCGGCGGCATCGGCCGCTCCGGCCATGGTCGGGAAAAAGGTTTTGAAGCGCTATATGGCTTCACCCGGCTCAAAACCGTGGCCACGTTTCATGGATAGGGTTCGCGCATGCGCCTGAAAGACAAAGTCGCGATCGTTACCGGGGGAGCGTCCGGCTTCGGCGAGGGCATCGCGCGCCGCTTCGCCAGCGAAGGCGCCAAGGTCGTCATCGCCGACATCAATGGCGAGGCGGCGGAGGGTTTGGCGCGCGAGATCGGCGGGCTGGCGGTACGGGCTGACATTTCGCGCGGCGATGACGTGCGGATGCTGGCGAAGGAAGCCGCCACCAAATTCGGCGAGATCGACATTCTGGTGAACAATGCCGGTATCGGGCACAAGCCTCAGCCGCTTGACACATTGGACGAGGAGACCTTCGACCGCATCTTGGCGATCAACGCCAAATCGGTCTTTCTCGCGGCGCGCGAGATCGTGCCCGGCATGAAGACCCGAAAGCGTGGCGCGATTCTGAACATTGCCTCCACCGGCGGCGTCAGCCCACGTCCCAACCTTACCTGGTACAACGCCTCCAAAGGTTGGATGATCACGGCCACCCGCGCCATGGCGGTGGAACTGGCGCCGTTCGGCATCCGGGTCAACGCCATCAATCCGGTGGCGGGCGAGACGCCTTTGCTCGCCACCTTCATGGGCGAGGACACGCCCGCAATCCGCGCCAAATTCCTGGCCTCCATCCCCATCGGACGCTTTTCGACACCCGAGGACATCGCGGCGGCCGCCTGCTTTCTGTGCAGCGACGAAGCCGCCATGGTCACAGGCGTGGCGCTGGAAGTGGATGGCGGGCGTTGTATATGACGGCGAAAGCGTGAAAAGGATCGGCGCGTGAAAATCGACAATGTGCTGCGTGAAATCGAAGCTCGCGAGGACGAGATCGTCGCGCTGACGCAGGACCTTATCCGTTTCCCGACCGTCAATCCGCCGGGTGAGGCCTATCAGCCTTGCGCAGAATTCTTCGGCGCGCGCCTGAAGCGTCGTGGCTTTCAGGTCGAATATGTCCGCGCCCAAGGTGCGCCGGGCGACAGCGACAAATATCCCCGTATCAATGTGATTGGCCGCCGCGAGGGCAGCAGTCCCGGACCTTGCGTGCATTTCAACGGCCATCTGGATGTGGTGCAGACGGGCGCGGGCTGGACGCTCGATCCCTTTGCCGGGACCGTGAAGGACGGTCGCGTCTATGGCCGCGGCGCTTGCGACATGAAAGGCGGCATCGCCGCCGCTGTGGTGGCGGTGGAAGCTTTATTGGATTGCGGCATCGCACTGCCGGGCGCACTGGAGATTTCCGGCACGGTCGATGAGGAGTCGGGCGGTTACGGCGGCGTCGCCTATTTGGCGGAACGTGGCTGGTTCTCCAAACCCCGCGTCGATCATGTCATCATTCCGGAGCCGCTTAATGTCGATCGGGTCTGCATCGGTCATCGCGGCGTGTGGTGGGCGGAAATCGAAACTTTGGGCCGCATCGCCCATGGCTCGATGCCCTTCCTGGGCGATAGCGCCATCCGCCATATGACCGCGGTGCTGGAGAAATTCGAGCATGATCTTTATCCCGCGCTGGCGGCGCGACACTCGGACATGCCGGTGGTGCCGGACGGGGCACGCCAATCCACCATGAATATCAATTCGGTGCATGGCGGCGAGACGGAAAATTTCGAAGGTCTGCCCGCGCCCTGCGTGGCCGACTCCTGCCGCATAGTGATCGATCGCCGTTTCCTGATCGAGGAAACGCTACCTACGGTGCAAGCGGAAGTGAGGGCGATACTCGACAAGCTGGCCAATGACCGGCCCGGCTTCCGCTACAAGATGCGTGAATTGTTCAGCGTCCAGCCCACCATGGCGGACCGGAACGGCGCCGTCGCGTCCGCCACCGCCAAAGCGGTGCGCGACATATTGGGCCGCGATGCACAGATCGTTTGCTCGCCCGGGACATACGACCAGAAGCATGTGGACCGCATCGGCAAGCTCAAGGATTGCATCGCCTATGGTCCCGGCGTGCTGGATCTGGCGCACCAGCCCGATGAATGGGTCGGCATCCAGGACATGGTGGATTCCGCCAAAGTGATGGCCGTTGCAGCGGTCGATCTTCTCACGCGCGATCGGTAGCCCGATGCGGAGCCGCCGCGTTGCGATCGGTGTGGCGCTCGGTCTATTGGTTGCGTCGCCGGCGTCCGCGCGGCAAGACCCATCCTCTATTCTTCGGAAGATGGAGCGCGCGGCGGATTGGGAGTTGGCACATCTTGAACAGGCCGATGTTCCGCCCTCTGTGGACGCAAAGCTGCCGTTAGGCTGGATCAGATCCACTTTCTATGCTGGCCTCACCACCTTGGCCGACCGTTCCCGCAATCCAAAATATGCGGACGCCATTTTTGCGTTGGGCGAGCGGGAGAATTGGCGGCTGGGCCCGCGCCCATTCCACGCCGACGACCAGTTGATCGCGCAGAGCTGGATCTGGGCCTATCAACGCAAGCACGACCCGCGCATGATCGCCGCGGCGCGGCAGCGTTTCGACGCCATCATCAAGGCCAATCCGTCCGGCTCGCTTCTGATGTCCGCGCCCGGCGGTTGTGTCCAGCGCTGGTGCTGGTCGGACGCCTTGTTCATGGCGCCGCCGGGTTGGGCTGCCTTGAGCCGCGTCACACACGATCCGCGTTTTCTCGCCTATGCCGACAAGGAATATCGCGCCACCGCCGCGCTGTTGTTCGATCCGGACCAGTCTCTTTTCTATCGCGACAGCAGCTTCAAGGGCCGTGACGGGCCTGATGGACGCAAGATCTTTTGGAGCCGCGGCAATGGCTGGGCCTATGCCGGGCTCGCCCGTATCCTTGCGACCTTGCCGCCAGAGGCGCCCTCCCGCGCCTTCTATCGCGATCTGTTTCTGCGCCTGTCCGCCAAAATCGTGCGGCTGCAGGGACCCGATGGTTGCTGGCGGCCATCGTTGCTCGATCCGCGGCGTGATACGCCGCCCGAGACCAGCGGCACCGGCCTCTTCACCTTTGGCCTGGCCTGGGGCGTCCAGAACGGGCTGTTGCGCGCGCCATCTGATCGCGCCGCGGCCGAACACGGTTGGGTCTGTCTGGATGCAGCCCTGCAACCGGACGGCCGGTTGGGCTGGGTTCAGTCCGAAAATGACCGGCCCGACCGAGTCACGACCAGCAACACCCAACCCTTCGGCGTCGGGGCCTTTTTGCTGGCGGGCAGCGCTCTTTACGATCTGGAGACCGGCACGGTCGGACGGGATCGTTAATAAATTCCGTAGGCAATCGTTAATTTTCCCAATGTTACAACCGGTGGCGACAGAAAGTCTGGCCGACCGGTTTCATGCAATACGGCAACAACCGAGCATTGATTCTGACGACGGCCCGCGAGCTCTTTGAAAAAGACCCGGACGCTTTCTCCGTTGCTTCTGTCTGCCGTCTCACCGGCGTCAGCCGCACAGCACTGCGCAAGCATTTCCCTAGCAAGAACGCCTTGATCGCGGATTTGAACGTCATGCCGATGCCCGAGGATAGAGGGCAAAAGGCCGGCGACGCGATCATCCCCGATACGCATTCCGATACGTCCATGACAATGGCGGAAACGGAAATCGCAGCCGTCGGACAATCCCACGCGCTTGTTGAATCACCGCCGCTGGCGACACAGGCCGAGCCTCCGCCAATGATGAGGGAGCCTCCGCCGGTGGTGGCGGATCAGAAGGCGGACAAGCCCGCACTCCATCCCAGCTTTCAGGCGCGCGAGGCGGCGCAGAAGATCCTGGCGAAGGTGGAGCAGGCTCCTCAGCCAGAGCCGCAAACCAAATGGCCTTTTCCTGTTCCGCCGCCGCCACGGCTGGCCGCGGCCGCCGCAGCCATCCTGTTTCTGGCCTTGGCAGGCAGCATTGGCTTTGTCGCGCTTGGCGGTTTGGGCCGCCCGGCGCCAACGCCGCCGGCTCCGCAACGCCAAGCTGCCGCCAGGGCGCCGCATGTGCTCGTCATCGACGCGACGGGCGCCGCGCCGGATCCCATGTTCCAGCAGACGCCGCCGGCTTTGCGCGATGTGATCGTCCGCGCCCGGCGCGGCGAGAAGCAGGCGCAAGTGCAATTGGCGCAGTCCTTCCTGAAAGGTGACGGTTTTGCCGCCGATCCCATTGCTGCCGCGCGCTGGAGCGACGAAGCCGCGGCGCAGGGCGATGCCACCGCCCAGTTCATCCTGGGGACCCTCTATGGAGAAGGCATCAAACCCAATCCACGCCTCGCCTCCGCCTGGTTCTCCGCCGCCGCCTCGCGGGGCAATGTCAAAGCGATGCACAATCTCGCGATAGCCTATTTGAACGGAACAGGCGTATCGCAGGATGCCCAGGCGGCGGCAATCTGGTTCGAGAAAGCCGCCAGCGCGGGTTATCGCGATTCCGCCTTCGATCTTGCCGTGCTCTATGAACGCGGCGACGGCGTGAAACAGAGCGGACGGGATGCGCTCAAATGGTACGAGCAGGCGGCAGCTCAAGGCGATCCGGAGGCGATGCACCGCGCCACATATCTGCGCGAACAGCTTCGGCCGATTGTTGCCAAACGCTGACCGCGCCCGATCAACCGGCTGGCACTCGCAGCACCACAAAGGTGAGGTTGTCCGGCGCCTGGCGTGCCAGACAAGTCTCCACCAAACTGTCCGCCATGCGTTCCAGATCGTCGGCCTGAAGCGCCGCCAGCATCTCTTCTTCCTGAATCAGGCGGGTAAAACCGTCGCTGGCAAGAAGAAAGGCGTCGCCGGCACGGATATCGCCTTCGACACTGTCCAGCTCAAGCCTGGGTGCCGTGCCCACGGCGCGGGTGATGATGTTCGCGTTGGGGTGCTCCGCCGCAGCGCGCGGATCGAGATCGCCAGTGTCCACCAATTGCTGCACCAAGCTGTGATCGCGCGTGAGTTGGCGAAGTTCTCCATCTCGCGCCAGATAAGCACGGCTGTCGCCGGCCCAAAGACACGTAAAGACTTTTGGTTTCGCCACCACCGCCACGATCGTGCTGCCGATGGCGCGCGACGCGCTCTCGGCGGTCATGCGCCAGAGTTCCCGATTGGCATCGGCAAGCGCGGCGCGCACTTGCGTGGCACGCGCATCAGGATCGAGGCCTTGGGACGCTTGGCCCAGCTTTTCCACCACCAGGGCGCTGGCCACCTCTCCCGCCTCATGGCCACCCATGCCGTCTGCGATCGCCCACAGGCCCAGATCGGGACGCGACAACATCGCATCTTCATTGGTTTTGCGCCGGCAACCGATATGGGTGCGGGCAACTGTTTCAAAACGCATGCTTTTCTTTCGGCTCTATGGAACCGCCATTGTGGCGGCCTGGAAACCGCCTGGCAATTATATTGGGCCGACAATGCCGGTGGGGACCTGGGGATGGCGGGCCATTGAACACGCCTTATCACAATAAGGCCTTATCGGCCGGCACCATTTTGCGGGAATGGCGGCTGGAGGAAGTGCTCGGCGTCGGCGGCTTCGGCATCGTCTATCGCGGCAAGGGCGTCTATTTCGGCGAGGACGTCGCCATCAAGGAATATTTCCCCGGTGGGATCAGCGATCGCATCGACGGCGTCACCGTGGCGCCCACAGATTCTTCGTCAGAGAATGTCTACCGGCTGGGGCGGCAGAAATTCCTGGAGGAAGCCAAACTTCTCTGGAATCTGTCGCAACCCGAGCGCCATCCCAACATCGTCAGCGTGAGAAGCCTGTTCGAGATTCACGGTACCGCTTATATGGTGATGGATTTCGAAAAAGGTGTCTCGCTGTCGCAGATGCTGCGCGACGGCAAGCGATTCAGCGAACAGGAACTCCTTGCCATCATCCGGCCCATTGCCGAAGGGCTGGAGCGCGCCCACAAGGTGGGTGTGTTTCATCGCGACATAAAGCCAGCGAATATCCTTATGAGCCCGCAAGGGAATCCCGTCCTGATCGACTTCGGCTCGGCACGGTTTGAATCTGGCGACGCCACCAGCACCAAGGTGACGTTCTACACGCCGCCTTATGCGGCCCTCGAGCAATATGTGAAAAGCTATCCTCAAGGTCCCTGGACCGACGTTTATGCCTTGGGCGTGGTTTTGTATCAGTGCATCGCGGGAGAAAAGCCGCCGGATGCGCTGGAACGCATGCATGGCGGCAATGGCCCCTTCTTGACCGGGCGCGACTGGCCGGGGTTCAGCGAGGCCTTCATACACGCGGTCGATGCGGCTTTGACGGTGCGTCCACTGGAACGGCCCGCGACGCTTTCGGCTTGGCTCGATCTGTTCGATCCGGGCAGGCCGCTGATGGAGAAGCCGCCCCTTGTTGCCGCCAATACTCCGGGGCCCCCCAAGGTTGAGCCCATCACTTTTTCTTCGCCGCCACCCGTCGTAACCAGCGGCGCGAAATCCATCGCCAAGCGTGGCGGAAAATTCGCGTTGATGGCGCTCGGCTCTGCGGCCGTCTTCGCCCTCCTCGCGGCCGGGGGACGCGTGGCGAGCCACTGGCACAAGGCCGGTCCCACGACACCGGACGTCGCGTTCGCCGTCGCCAAGACATCGGACAATGGTCAAACTCTCACCGCCAAATTGGACGCACTGACCGAAGCCGCCAGAACGGCCGGCAGAAAAGACAGTGAGCTGGCGGCCATCGCCGACATCAAAGCAAGGCTCGCCGGGCTAGTCATCGCCAAAGCAGACCCAGCGCAAATGACCAGCGCGGCGCAGAAACTCGCCCAAAGCGAAGCGGATATCCTTTTCCGCACGGAAAAGCGGCTGTGGCGCGATGTCGAGAGCCCGCCCACCGACACAGGGAGCCAGGATCTTGTCGCCAAATTGACCGAGGCCAAAGGCGATCTGGATGCGAAGCTTTCTTCCATGCCGACTGAGGACGCTGGTCAGATCATCGACGGCTTGCGCTTGTCGCTGATGAGCTTCGCCCGTTTCCAAGATGCCTATGCCGCCGCCGCGCCGGCCTATGTCACGGCCAGGCGCAAGAGCTTCGACGCCTTGCATGCCGCCACGCGATCGGTTTGCGAGCAGGTGGCGTCGCTCGCTAATGTGGAAGAACCCTGGTTCCTGGCGTCGTCGTCGCGCAAGAATGCCTACAAACTTCGCCAGGACAACGCCGCCCAGGCCAAGGCCCTGGAGGTCAAGCTGGACGAATTGGCGGGAGCGGTCGCCTCGTCCGGCGATCTGCGGCAGCTGACGGCGGCTGTGGGAGAAGCCACCGCGGCCCGGAAGACGGCGACATCTCTTTACACCGTCTCGAACTCCGCACAGCTGTGAATTTCCACCGCCGAAGGCGGCCCCCGCGTCAATCGGCGCGCGCATCCCCTTTACACCGCCGAATTGTCATACGCGCCGAAATGCCCTTAGTCTTGGCCGCAAAACCAGCAGAAAACCTTTGGGGGGATTATGCAAAAGACGAATCTGATTGCTCGCCTGGCAATGACAGTGGCTCTGGCTGGGACCCTGGCGCTGGACCGGGCCGACGGCGCCACTGCCGATCCGACCCGCGTCATAACCGCCGACGGCCTGCTGCACGGCCAGACGGTAGGCGATGTGGTAGCCTTCAAAGGCGTGCCCTTTGCCGCGCCGCCGGTCGGAGCCTTGCGCTGGCGCGAGCCCATGCCGGTTCAGCATTGGTCTGGTACTCGCGCTGCCCTGTCCTATGGCGCGCCTTGCGCCCAGGCGGATATGGGCTGGAACAGCAATGTCGCGGCCAAGAGCAGCGAGGATTGCCTTTATCTCAATGTCTGGGCGCCAGCGCGCCACGACAAGCCGCTTCCCGTGATGATTTTCTTTCCCGGCGGCGCCTATCATGGCGGCTCCGCCGAAGGCTTGAGCATCATCGAACCCTCCTATGACGGCGGCAAACTGGCGGCGCGCGGCGCGGTGGTGCTCACCGCCAATTACCGGCTGGGCATGTTCGGCTTCATGGCGCACCCGGAGTTAAGCGCGGAATCGCCGCATCATGTTTCCGGCAACTACGCGTTGATGGACAATATCGCGGCGCTCAAATGGATCAGGGCCAATATCGCCAAATTCGGCGGCGACCCGAACAATGTTACGATCTTCGGTCAATCGGCTGGGGCCTTCAGCGTGGGCTTCTTGATGACCTCGCCGCTGGCCAAGGGTCTCTTCGCCAAGGCGATCTCGGAAAGCGGCACGGTGCTGCGCGGCGGCCAACCGGTCCTCAAGAACGCCGCAGCGGCCGGGGCCAAGTACACGCAATCGCTGGGCGGGCCGGCGAAAGGCGCAATCGCCGCGCTGCGCCAGAAATCTGCCGCCGATCTCATCAAGATCATGATGGCCGACAAGCAGATCCATGCGAGCGAGCCGCGCGGGCCTATCGTGGATGGTTACGTCTTCCCCGAGCAGCCGGCGCTGGTATTCCAATCCGGGCGCGAGGCTGCGGTACCCTATATTGTCGGGGCCACCGCCCGTGATGGCGATGAGGACAGCATGGGTGTTTCCGGCACGCCCAAGGCGGACAAGACTCTGGCCGACAAGAGCCGCCCGCTTTCCGCCACGCATAGCGTCGCGGGATTAACGGCGGCGGACAACAAACAGGTCCAGGCTTTCTATGCCAAATACAGCGATCTGGCGGCCCAGGCGGCCAAGCTCTATGGCGACAGGAGCATGATCGACCCGATCGATGGCGACGCCATCACCAGCTTCAACACCGATGCCGCGTTCCGCTGCGCCGGCGAGATGGTCGCGCAATGGCATGCGCGGGTGGCGCCGTCCTGGCAATATCAGTTTTCCCACGGCTATGAGCCTTTGGGCGCAGTGCATCTGTGGGACATGTTCTATGTATTTGGCTGGCTGAAAGCACCGGCCGATCAGCCGCGCGACTCCCGCCTGGTCGATCAGACCCAGCGCTATATGATCGCGTTCGCCACCAATGGCGATCCCAACACGCCTGGGCTTCCAGCCTGGCCGAAAAGCGGCGCTTCGGGCGCGTATATGGATTTCGCGTCCGGCGGCGTGACGGTCAGAAACGGCCTGCGGTCCGCTGCCTGCCATATCTTCGCGCAGAAGACGGAGCGTGATCTGACGGCGCTAGCAAAATCGCGCTAGAGCGGTTCCAGGAAAAGTGTGCAACGTTGGTACGCTGGCGCTACCAACTCCGTCGGGAACCGCGACTATTCAAAAAGATAGAGCATTTTCGCGATTCAACGAAAAGCGAAAATGCTCTAGCGCCTAAGGCTGTTTCGCCCGCGTCCGAAAGCCGTGCAGCAAGGGCTCGGTATAGCCATTGGGCTGCTCGGCGCCTTGGAAAATTAGAGCGCGGGCGGCGCGGAACGCGAGGCTTTCCTTTTCCCGGCCCGCCATGGGCTGATAGGCGGGATCGCCGGCATTTTGCGTATCCACTTTCTTCGCCATGCGCGAGAGCGCCGCGTCCACTTCGGCGGGCGTGCAGACGCCGTGCGCCAGCCAGTTCGAGAGAAGCTGGGAGGAGATGCGCAAGGTGGCGCGATCTTCCATCAGGCCGACATCATGAATGTCGGGCACCTTGGAGCAGCCCACGCCCTGATCCACCCAGCGCACCACATAGCCCAGAATGCCTTGGGTATTGTTGTCCAATTCCTCGCGGATCTCGGCCTCGTTCCAATTGCGCTCGGCCAGCGGCAGCGTGAGCAAAGTCTCGAGTGCGGGCGGCGTTTCGCCGGCCAGTTCCTTTTGCCGGGCCGCGACATCGACATCGTGATAGTGGGTGGCGTGCAAGGTGGCCGCGGTCGGTGACGGCACCCAGGCCGTGTTGGCGCCGGCCTTGGGATGGCCGATCTTCTGCGCCAGCATGTCCGCCATGCGGTCCGGCATGGCCCACATGCCTTTGCCGATCTGCGCCTTGCCGGAAAAACCGCAGGCCAGCCCGATCCGCACATTGCGGTCTTCGTAGGCTTTCAGC
>Ga0134128_10001838_pt1 | contig 26796 bp, 22 predicted proteins | sample KB31754_FD_96462 | JGI IMG/M metagenome (GOLD analysis project Ga0134128, IMG submission 96462) | Terrestrial soil microbial communities with excess Nitrogen fertilizer from Kellogg Biological Station, Michigan, USA - KB3-175-4 | ecosystem: Environmental > Terrestrial > Soil > Unclassified ...
GATGGTCAGGATGTAGTCGACCAGCAGCGCCGAGCCGGAGGTCAAGCCGGCGGTCTTGCCGAGCAGCTTGGTGGCGACGACGTAGCCGCCGCCGCCGTGGGGAAACTCTTCGATGATGCCGCGGTAGGCCGCCGAGATGACGAACACCGTGAAGCCCATGACCGCCGCCAGCGCGACGGCCAGGTAGACGTGCGCGCCGAGATTCTTGAACGCCTCCTCGGGGCCGTACGCCGAGGAGGAGAGCCCGTCGGCGCCCAGGCCGACCCAGGCCAGGAACGGGATCAGCGAGATGTGGTGGAAGACGCGCGAGTCGTGGAGGTCGCGCGGGCTGCCGAACAGCGCCCGCTTGACGCGCACGCCGAGCGAGCGGTCGTTCTCGTAGCTCCCCGAGATCTCCGAGGTGACCGGCGTTGCGCGGGGGACGCCGTCCGAAGGCGCGGTGTCAGGCTGTGGGGCGGGCGCGGCGACGGGTAACGAAGGCTCCGAGTGACTCATGCGAAGCCCCCTCTTCAACGCAAAGTGCATGCCTTGTCCGGCAGACCGCGAGACGCGCCCCAAAGGGTCGTGCGCGTTGCAGAACACAACGGATGTCGCCGCCGCGCCTTGCACATTGAAAGCGCCGCGGCCGGGGCCGGCCTCGGTTAACGCGACTATCTCGTGCCCGTGAAGCCTGCCTTCGCCAGGGCGTCTTGCAGCTGCGCCAGACTTCCGTCGCAGGCTGCCACCAGCGTCGGCGTGCGGCGCAGGGCCAGCGCGAGCGAGCGGACGTTGCTGTTGCGGCGGGAGAGCGCCACCAGCTCGGCCGACAGCTCGTCGAACCGGTCGAGCGCCGCCTTCGCCGCGTCGAGCTCTCGAGTCATAGCCGCCGTCGCCCCCCACCCGAGCAGCTTGAGCGCCTCGCGCGCTGTCGCCTGCCGGTCGGCCATCTCCTGCTCCAGCTTCGTCATCGTGGCGTCGTCCGCCTCGGCGATGTGCGGCGCCTGTAGGATCTGGATCTCACGGAGGGCCAGCTCCGCGCGGGCCACGAGCCCGTCGACGCGGCAGCGGTCCTTCGGCGGCGCCGCGGTCACCGCCGCTGCGAGCGCGTCGTGGAGCTGGTCGGCCGCCTCGCGCACGGGACCGAACGAGAGGCGCTGCGCCTTGAGGTTGGTGTTCTGGACCGCCAGGTCGAGCACGTCGCGCTCGATCTGGCGGTATTCAGCGAAGTGGCTGCCGAAGTCGTCGAGCATCCGCCCCTCGGCGGCGTAGTCGAGGCTCTGCAACCGCGCCGCGAGCAAAGCCCTGTCGACCGCGATCGCGCCTGCCGCCTTCTCTGTGTCGCGCGCGAAGGCGATCGACTCCTGGTCGGTGTCGGCCATGACCGCCCGGTCGGAGGCGTTCGACGTCTTGGCCAGTTGAACGCGAAGATCATCCGCCAGCCGGCGCGCCTCGGCCAATTGCTGAAAAGCGGGCGTCGAGCCCCCGCGGCAGGCGGCGGCGCCCAGACCGAGCAGGGCCGCCACGCGCACGAGAGCCGTGGCCGCGATCGTTCTCATCCTGCCTCGAGAATGCAAGCCGAGGACCAGGGTCATCGGATGCTGAGCCGTTCACAGCTTTGTGGCGCCGCGCGGTCGCGGGTTCGTGGTATGGCTCGCCGCATGAGTCGCATTCACCGCAGGGTGCCGCCGGCCGGCAGCAAGATCGGGATCGCCTTCTCCGGGGGGCTCGACACGCGCTGCGCGGTGGCTTGGCTTTCGCGCAAGGGGCTCGACGTCTACGCCTACACCGCCGATCTGGCCCAGCCCGACGAGGAGACGCCGTCGGACATCCCGCCCGTCGCCCTGCAGCACGGCGCCAAGGCGGCGCGCCTCGTCGATTGCCGCGACGCCCTGGTGCGCGAGGGGCTGATCGCCATCCAGTGTGGGGCCTTCCACCTCGGGGTGGCCGGTCGCAAGTACTACAACACCACGCCACTCGGGCGCGCCGTCACCACCACGGCGATCGTGCGGGCGATGAAGGAGGACGGCGTCGACGTCTTCTCTGACGGCAGCACGCACAAGGGGAACGACATCCAGCGCTTCTATCGTTATGGGGTGCTGACCAATCCGGCGCTCACCATCTACAAGCCCTGGCTCGACGCCGAGTTCGTGGGCGCGTTCGGCGGGCGCACGGAGATGAGCGAGTACCTGAACGGCATCAAGCTGCCGTACCGGATGGGGGTCGAGAAGGCCTACAGCACCGACGCCAACTGCCTGGGCGCCACGCACGAGGCCAAGGACCTCGAGTTCCTCGACAAGGGGATGCGCATCGTCAACCCGATCATGGGCGTCGCCTTCTGGAAGCCCGAGGTGCGCATCGAGCCGGAGGAGGTCACGATCGCCTTCGAGCAGGGGTTGCCGGTCAGCCTCAACGGCAAGCGGTACGCCTCGCGCTTCGAGCTCTTCACCGCCTGCAACACCGTCGGGGGCCGACACGGTCTGGGCATGAGCGATCAGATCGAGAACCGCGTCATCGACGCCAAGAGCCGCGGCATCTACGAGGCGCCGGGCCTCGCGCTGCTGCACATCGGTTACGAGCGCCTGCTGTCGGCGATCCACAACGAGAACGCGACCGATCAGTACACCGTGATGGGTCGGCGGCTCGGTCGGCTGCTCTACGAAGGGAAGTGGTTCGATCCCGAGGCCATGATGCTCAAGGACGCGCTGGCCCGCTGGATCGCCCCCTCGATCTCAGGGCAGGTGACGCTGGAGCTGCGGCGGGGCGACGACTACACCATCGTCTCCACCGCGGCGCCGCACATGGCCTACGACCCCCACAAGCTGTCGATGGAGAAGGTGGAGAGCCTGTTTTCGCCCGAGGACCGCATGGGAGCGCTGGAGATGCAGAACCTCTCCGTGCTCGACAACCGCGAATTCCTCATCACCCACCTCGACGCCACCCGCGCGCTGGCCGCCGGGTCGGCGCCGCGCGAGCTGGCGGAGATCCTGGGCGAAGAGGAATCGAAGAAGCCGCGTTAGCGTGCGCGGGCCGCCGGCGTTGATCGCGCGCCGCGCGCCGCGCGGATGACGAGCGCGGCACGACTATGGTTGGCGGCGGTCTGGCCACCCGCGTTGATCCCCGACTTGACCCGCAGCCCCGCCCTGTTCGCCGTGCGCATGTTCGTCCCCTTCGCTGGTGGTCGGGGCAATGCCCCTTCACATTCGGGATGCGCGGCCCCCGACCTTCATCCGCAAATTTCTGACGAACGCCGCCGATTCTTGTCGCGCGCGGCGCGGTGACCAAAAAATTCGCGAAGTTACGGTGCCTCGGCGAGGAGGTGGAACGCGCGACGTCTTCGCGATCGATCGGGCTGATCGAAGCTGGCCGTCCCCGTCGCTGGCGGCGCCTGTCAAAAGTGGCGGGTGCTTTTTTTGCGCTTCGGGTGGAAGCGGAGTCAACATCTCCCCGATGGCCTCCACGGGCGTATTTCCGGAAGCCGGGCTTCGCGGCCGGCTGGAGCAGTTTGGTCTGGCCACGGTGCTGACCTTCCTCGACCTCGAGCGGCGCTCGGGCGAGCTGGCGGTCGTCGCCGACGACAAGGTGGGGCGGCTGTGGCTCCGCCAGGGGCGGGTGGTGCGCGCGAGGATCGAAGGTTCGCGGCGCGTGAACAAGTCGGTGATCTACGATCTGCTGGCGCTCGAGCGGGGGCGATTCAGCTTTACCCAGCGGGAGCTCGACGAGTCGGCCGACGAGATCAACGCGCCCACGACGCTGCTCCTGATGGAGGCCGCGCGCCGGGTCGACGAGGCGAACGCCGCGGCGTCGCCGTGAGCGCGCTCGGCCCCATCCTGGCCCGCACGCCGGTCGCGGCCATCGACGACGTCCTGGCCGTCCAGCGGGCGATCGACGGGGCGCTGCCGCCCACGGACGGCGTCGCCTGCTTCAACAAGCTCTACCTGGGGGTGACCACCAACGTGGTGGCGGCCGAACGGCAGGGCGGGGTCTTCGGCGATGTCCCCTTCCTGAGCGCGCTCGACGTCGCCTTCGGCAACCTCTATTTCGCGGCGCTGGGCGCGCTCGAGAGCGGCGCCGCCGTGCCCCGCGCCTGGGCGCCCCTGTTCGCGGCCCGCGCCCGCACCGACATCGCCCCCTTGCAGTTCGCGCTGGCGGGCATGAACGCGCACATCAACCGCGATCTCCCGGTCGGACTGGCCAAAACCTTCACCGTGCTGGCGCTCCCCATGGCGCGGCCGAGCGCGGCGGCCACCGACTTCGACAAGGTCAACGACGTGCTCGCCTCCACCGAGCAGCAGATGGCCGCCACCTACTTCACGCCGCTCTTGCAGCAGCTCGATCGGACCTTCGACGGCGTCGAGGACGTCATCGCCAACTTCAGCGTGCGGGAGGCGCGCGCGGCGGCCTGGGTCAACGGCGCCGCGCTCTGGCGCCTGGGCGGCGAGCCCGGCTTGGCCAGCGACTATTTGGACGCGCTCGACGGCATGGTCGGCTTCGCGGGCCGCGGTCTGCTGATCTCCACCGCCGTGTAGCCGACGCCGGCGGGCGTTGCGAGTTTGCCTTGGCGGGCAGTTTGGAGTGAAATGCCGTCGCGGAGGATGCCCCCATGCCCGATGCTCCACCTTCCGATCCCATTTCGCCGACCTCGCCGACCTCGCCGACCTCTCCGGCTGCGAATTCCGATCCCGCCCAACCGGCTGGGAAGCGCCGGCCTTGGACCGTCGTCGCCGCCTTCGCGGTGATCGCCCTCATCCTCTGGAGCTGGCTCGGGCGCGGCTCCCACGGCGGTGACGTCTCGATCAACCTGGTCACCAGCGATCGCGACGACCTGGCCTGCGCCAGCGAGCAGAGCTTCGGGCGTTACCGCTGCGAGTTCCGCGCGCCCGGCGTCCCCTGGCCGAGCCCGCCCGCGCCGGCGGATCGCCTGGCCCCGTACTACACGATGGACCAGCAGCTCTACGTCATCCCGGCGCTGTTCGAGCAGCCCGCGCTGTCCGCGCGCTACACCTCCGAGGAATCGAAGAAGCTGCCGCGCGACCAGCGCCCGCGCTTCGCGGCCGCCTGCCAGCTGAAGGTGATCGATCACCTCAAGAACTTCCAGACCCGCTGGGTGAAGACGGGCGCGTGGAACCACCAGGACGACGCCCCGGTGGCCGTCCCCTCGGACTGCCACATCCCCTAAGAGGGTGTCGCCGTAAGGCGACGGTGAGCGCAGCGAACCATGCCCGACGACGTGCCGCCGAAGGCGGCCTAGCGCGCGGGCTCGTTCAGTCGCGCTTCCGGGCGTAGTGCAGGGCGACGACGCCCGTCGGGTAGCTCTTCGATTCGAGCAGCGTGAACCGCGCCTGGGCGCCCTCGGGGAACAGCCGCTTTCCGCCGCCCAGCGCGAGCGGGTAGAGCGTCAGGTGCAGCTCGTCGACCAGATCGTTGGCCAGCAGCGTGTGCAGGAGCTGACTGCTGCCGTCGAGGAAGATGTTCTTGCCCGGCTGCGCCTTGAGGGCGCGCACCGCCCCCACCAGGTCGTCGCGGATGATGGTCGTGTTGCGCCAGCGCGGCTTCTCCAGCGTCTTGGACACGACGTATTTCGCCGGCCCGTTCATGAGGTCTCCGAAAAAATCGCCGGCCGGCAGCGGCTCGAAGGCGTCGGCGTGCGTCACGTAGGTGCGCCGCCCGAGCAGGAAGGCGTCGACGTCCTTCATGATCCTGCCGAAGGTGGCGCCGATCTCGTCGTGCCAGTAGCCGCGCGTCCAGCCGCCGTGGGCGAAGCCCCCGTCGCGATCTTCGTTTTCGCCCCCCGGGGCCTGGATGACGCCGTCGAGGCTGATGAACTCGTGAACGATGAGCTTTCGCATGACCTGTCTCCTTGAGGTTATTGGGCGCCTCGCCCTTCTCTGTGGCGGCGACGAACGAACGAAACCTCGATCGACATCCTGGGGACGATTTTGCGGCGCCGCGTCTCGAATGGAGAGGCTTGCCCGCGCGCCGGGTTCCTCGGATAATTGACGGAATGCGGGTTCGGAATTGGGCGTGGACGTTGGGCCTGGTCGCCTTGGTCGCGGGGTGCGGTAACCAGATGCTCGCCGATCCCGTCAACCCCCATCCGCCGGGGAGCGTGGACGCTGGCCACCGCCTGGACGCCCAGATCGGACCTGCGGGCAACAGCGCCGAGGCGGGAATTTCGCCGCCGCCCTGCACGTCTCAATGCTGCGGCTTCGTCCCTCCAAGTTGTCCGGCGACGCTGCCGACGGTGGGGACGCCCTGCGGGCCACCCGCCGGATACTCCTGCGAATACGGCGACGATCCGAACATCGCGTGCAACACGATGGTCCAGTGCGGCGCCAGTGGTTGGGCGCTGGTGCAAGGGGAGGGCGATCAACAGGCCGGCTGTCCAACCCCGGCGTCGATCTGCCCGCCGAGCTTCCCCGGCGCGGTGGATGGGGGCGTCGCCTGTCCCGCTTCCGCCGAGGGCTTCTCCTGCGCCTATCCGGAAGGGGTCTGCGGCTGCTACGTCGATTGGTCGTGCGTGTCGTTCCCCAACGAATGTCCCATCACCCGTCCTCGGGCCGGGACGCCCTGCAACACAGACGGCGGGGGATGCCAGACCTGGGGATCCGATTGCGGGAGCACCGACGCCATGCGCTGCGTGTGCGGCGTCTGGGTTCACTCCGTTTGCATCCTCATCTAGTGGTCGAGGGATGCGAGTCCGGGCGCTGGCCTGGGAAGCGCTCGCGCTGGTCTTCGGGGGCTCCGGGAATGAGCTGCGGCAGGCCCCGCGGGCCACGGCCGAAGGTCGGTCAGGCGTTCTCGGCCTGGCTCTCGCTTTCGTCGCCCCGCTTGCGGCGGCCGTTGCGGGTGCTGGGGCTGGCGTCGGCCTCGGCGGTCACCTCGCCCCCGCTCGCCGGCGCTTCCGCGACCTTCGCCGCCGCCGGGCGGCCGCCGCCCGAGCTGGCCTCGCGAACCGCCGCCGCCTTGTCGGGCGCGTCGCCGATCGCCAGCTCGCACTCGCCGAACATCAGCTCCAGCCGTCCGTCGCTCCGCTGCAGCTTCACTTCCAGCGACTTGGCGCGGATGATCGTCTTGTCGTGCACGCGCCCCGACAGCTCGACGCTGTCGGCCTCGAACTCGCCCGCCAGCTCGCCGCGCGAGCGCAGCTCCTTCACCTTGGCGCGGCCCGAGAGGACGCCGGTCTCGGCGACGTCGACCGACGGGCCGGTCATCTGCCCTTCCAGCCGCCCGAGCACGACCACCGGACAGCTCGAGGTGAGCGTCCCCTTGAGCTCCGTTCCCTCCTCGATGAGCGTCCGCTTGCCTTCGTTCATGGTCATTAGTCATCCGCCTTTCTGAACCGAGCCGTCATCTGAAGAGCCGTTGACGATCTTCACGCGCAGCCTGCTGCCGCGCTCGAACCGGAACCGGGTCACCGTCGGGACCTGCTCCACCGACGCGACCAGCGCGCCGCCCTGGCTGACGACCAGCTCGCGCGGACCGACGATGCCGGGACTCTTGCGCTCGAAGAACTGGCCGTTGACGGTGATCGATCCGGCGCCCGCGATGTTGCAATCGGCGAGCACGCCGCGCTCGCCGACGACCAGCCGCGTCCCCTCGCCGAGGGTGATCGTGCAATTTTCGAACAGGCTGTCGATCTCCACCTGGGCGCCGGCCTCGAACGCCAGCGAGGCGTTCCGCAGGACGTCGCCGCGCCCGAAGTAGCGGCGGCCGGGGACTTCGGGCGCGACCGCCGCCGCCAGCCCGGAGAGCAGCAGCGGGATCTCGCCGTTGGTGATCCGCCCGGTGCCGTCCGCCTCCGGGCTCTTGTCGACCCAGGCGACCTGCAGGTCGGCGAGCGGCCCACCCGTTCCGACCAGGCCGGCCACCTTGGCGCCGGTCAACTTGGCGCCGTCGAGCCGCGCGCCCGCCAGCGTCGCCTGCCGCGCGTCCACGTCGCTCAGATCGGCGCGCGAGAGGTCGGCGCCCTGGAAGTCGGTCTTGGTCAGCACGGCGCCGACGAAGCTGGCCCGGGCCGCCTTGCTGCCCGCCAGCGTGGCGTCGGCGAAGCAGGCGCGGGGGAAATCGCCCTCGGCGATGGTGGCGCCGCGCAGGTTGGCGTTGCGGAAGTCGGCGTCCGCGGCCTTGGCGCCCCCCAGCGTCGCGTCCTCGAGGTCGGCGTGGTCGACGACGGCGCCCCGGAGGTCGGCGCCGGTCAGGTTCGCCGAGCCGATCTGCGCGAACGACAGGCGCGCCTTCTGGAGGTTCGCCCCGGCCAGGCTCGCCCCTTCCAGGTTGGCGCGCGCGAGGTTCGCCCCCTGCAGGTTCGCCCGTTCCAGCTTGGCCCCTTCGAGGTCCGCGTTCTCGAGGTTCGCCTCTTGGAGATCGGCGCCGGCCAGATACGCCTCGCGCAGACTGGCGTTCTTGAGCGCGGCCTTGCGCAGCACCGCGCCCTCCAGGTTCGCCCCCTCGAGATCGGCGCGCGCGAGCAGCGCGCCGGCGAGGTTCGCCTTGGAGAGGTCGAGGCCCCGCAGGTCCGCCCGTTCGAGCTTCTCGTTCCGCCGCAGCTTCAGCAGCACCTGATCGCGTGTCAGCTCGCCCATCGTCGTGGTCCCTCCATCAGGGCGCGGCCTGCGCGCCGGATTCGATTCGTTTCCCCATCGTCATCTGCGCCTCGGCGGGCGCGGTGGCCGAGAGTCGCCGGCTGAGAGCCTCCAGCTCCTCCAGGCGTCGCTGGAACGGAACCCTGGGGAGCCGCAGCGCCAGATCGACCTCGCCGAGGCGCGCGAGCGCGATCGTCACCCGCGCGAAATCGAGGTCGCGCTTCCGGCGGGTCCGTTTCTTCGCCTCGCGATCCGCCGCCGACCACCCGCGTGCCGCGCTCTCGAACGCGCGCTGGTCCTCGCCCAGCTGGCCGACCAGGGACCGGAGCTCCTCGACCGCCGCGCCGGTGTCGGGGGCGGCCAGGGCCGCCGGCGTGGCGCGACGAAACGCCTGCACTTGCGCGGCGGTCGCCGTGGCGACCTCCTCCGGGACGTCCGCCACCACGGCGATCTCGTCGCCCTTCGCCTGGTAGAGCGCCTCCAGCCGCCCCAGCCCGGCGGCGATCATCCGATCGACCATCAGAGGCTCGAGCCCCGGCACCTGCTCGAGCAGCGCGCGCACGACGACCGGCTCGCGCCGATCCCGCTCGCCGTCCAGCTCGAAGGCCCGCGGCATCGCCGCGATGAGCGGCGCGTAGGCCGCCAGCAGAGCCTCCTGGGCGGGCTTGGTGACGACCGGGGCCGCGTCCGGGCGGAGCAGCTCGGCGAGGGCGGCGTCGAACGCATCGATCGCCCCCGGCAGCGTGGCGTGCTCGACCTGGCTGGCCATCGCCCGCAACGACTTCAACGCGGGGCGCGCCAAGCCGATCCAGCTCGTCTGCGCTTCGCCCCACCGGACCTCGAGCATGAAGCTCCTCACCGCGGAGGTGTGACCGACGGCGAGCTCCTCGAACGTCGCCAGCACCGCTTTGCGATCCGCGGCGGTGGAAATTCCGTCCGCCCGCGCCGGGGCGCCGGCCGCCTCGCCGCCGGTCGGAAAAAGCGCCTCGAAGGCCTGATCGAGCGAGCCCGGCGCCGACAGCGCCTGGTCGGGGGCGGCCTCTTCCAACCTGCGCGCCGAGGGGCTCGCCGGCGCGGTCGTCGCGGATGCCTTCGCGGGCCGGCGGTCGGCGCCGGCGGCCGCGCCGGCCGAGGCGTGCCCGCCGTTCGCACCGAGCACGCCCTTCACAGCGTTCCCCGCCTTCGCGGGCCCGGCGCCGTTCGTCGACACGGTCCCTCTCACCACGTTCGCCTCGTCGTCTGGAGGCGCGGCGCCGCCTTTCGGAGCCGTCGCCGGCGGCGGCATCCCTGGCAGATTGCGCACGGGCGCGGCCGCCGTCGCCGGCTTGGCGGCCGCCGCGGGCTTGGCCGCGGGAGAGGCGCGCGTCGCGCCGGCGGGCGCGGCCTTGCTCGCCGCCGGCTTCGGCTGCTCCTCGCGCGCCGTGGCGGGCTTGGCCTCGGTCGCCGGCGCGCCCGGCTTCGTCACTGGCGCCGCTGCTGGTGCCTTCGCGCCGGTGGTCGCGTCGGGCGCCGCCGGATCGTCTGATTCGCGCTTGCGAAGTCGCGAGAAAATGCTCATGCGCCCTCCCTCGTTCGCGGCTGGCGTCGCCACGCCTCTCGGGACGGTCTCGCTATCGGCCAGTCGCCGGCCCGACTTGAAGCGGTTTTGATTCTTACCTGTGGGCGCCGCTGCGACCCGCGACGGCGTGCGCAGCGCTCCCCAGCCGAACGACACGCAGGCAGCTCGTCGGGGCGCGACGCTGCGCGCGCCGGCGGCCCGGACGGGCGGCGCGCGCTCGGACGGACCGCAGCGCGGCGGTCAGACGGAGGGCTTGGTCGCCGGCGCGGCGGGCTTCGGCGCCGCGGCGGGCTTGGGCGCGGCGGCCGGCTTCGGCGCGGCAGCCGCTTTGGCGGCGCCAGCGGGCGTCGTTCCCCCGGCGGCTTTCGCTGCGGCGGCGCGCGCGGCTTTCCCCTCGGGCGAATTGTAAGCGCTGCGGTACTCGTGGCGGCGGCGGCGATGGGCAGCCTGGGCGGCGGTGGTCGGTCGGTTGCGCTTGCTCATGGTCGGGGGACATTACCAGCCGGGTCGGCCGCCGTCGATCGGTCCGTCGGCTACCCGGACTTGCCGCGATCTCCCGGGCCGCGGCGCTTGCCGTGTCGGGGAGGATGCGCAGGGCGTGGTCCGGGAGGATGCGCAGGGCGCGGTCCGGGAGGATGCGCAGGGCGCGGTCCGGGAGGATGCGCGGTCTTCGGGTGGAACGCCTTGCCCGGCGCGTGCTGGGCGCGCCGGTGAGGCCGGTCGCCGCCCCCGTGGACCGGGCCTGCATCGGCGCGGGTGATCACGACGTGGCGCGCGCGTGGATCGCTCTCCGCCGAGGCTTCGGCGAAGTCCCGCGCGGCCGGCCCGGCGATCTCGAACGTCGTCTCGCGCCGCGCGATCCGGATGGCGCCCACGTCGCGCCGGGTGACACCGCCGCGCCGACAGATGAGCGGCAACAGCCAGCGCGGATCGGCCTTGTCGTCCGCCCCCAGGTTGATCCGAAAGAGGACGGCGTCTCGCGCCAGCTCGTCCCGCCTCTGGGGAGGAGGCCGCGCGCCGGGCTCCGCCTCCGGCCGCGGCGGCGCGATCTCGACGAGCGGCTCGCCGGCCGGAAGCCGGCCGAGCTCACGGACCAGCAGCCGTTCAATCAGCGCGGCGGACGAGAGGCGCGCCTCCAGCCGGCGCGCCAGGTCCCGGGCGTCGTCCGTGGCGCCCGCGTCGGCGGCCGCCAGGGTGAGCTCGCCGGCCAGGCGTTCGCGCGCGGCCGCCGCGATCGCCTCGCGGGTGGGGGCAGGCGTCCAGGACGGACGGACGTGGGCGGCCACCAGCAGTCGCTCGGCCTTGCGCCGCTCGGCCGGCGTGGCGATCACCACCGCGGTTCCCTTGCGTCCGGCCCGCCCGGTGCGACCGCTGCGGTGGGTGAGCGACTCGGCGTTGAGGGGGAGATCGGCGTGAACGATCAAATCGACGTCCGGGAGGTCGAGCCCGCGGGCCGCCACGTTGGTGGCGACCAGCACGCGGGCTTCCCCGCGCCGGAGCCGATCGAGCGCCCGATCCCGCTCTGCCTGCGCGCGTTCGCCGGAGATGGCCGCCGCGGCGAAGCCCCGCGCCGCCAGCGCCGCGTGCAGCTCCGCCACGCCCTCGCGGGTGGTGCAGAAGACGATGGCGCGCGGGCTGTCGGCCGCGCGCAGCACGTTGATCACCGCGGCGCGCCGATCGCCGCCGGCCACCAGGTGGGCGCGGTAGGTGATGTCCTCGTGCGCGGCGGGGGCGCCGGCGGCGTGGCGGGTGTCGAGGGCGAGGGCGTCGCGCTGGTATTTGCGGGCCAGCGCGCGGATCTCGGACGGCAGCGTCGCCGAGAGCAGCAGGGTCCGCCGCTCGGCGGGCGCGGCCTGCAACAACGCCTCGAGATCGTCGCGGAAGCCGAGGTCGAGCATCTCGTCGGCCTCGTCGAGCACCACGACGGCGAGCGCGCCCAGCGCCAGCCGCTCCCGGCGCAGCAGATCGACCAGGCGCCCGGGCGTGCCGATGACGACGTCGACGCCTCGCTCGAGCGCGCGCAGATCGCCCCCCACCGGGGTGCCGCCGGTGAAGGCGCTGAGACGCAGCCGCGTGCCGGCCAGGAGCCAGCCGAGCTCGCCGCGTACCTGGGTGGCGAGCTCGCGCGTCGGCACGATCACCAGGGCCGCGGGCGCGCCGTGCGGCCGCTCGCCGGCCGGCGGCGGAGAGCCTTCTGCCAGCAGCGTCTGGGCCAGCGCGGCGCCGAACGCCACGGTCTTCCCCGAGCCGGTCTGCGACGACACCAGGAGGTCGCGGCCGGCCACCGCCGGATCGAGCACCGCGGCTTGCACGCCGGTGGCGGCCTGGTAGCCGCGCGCGGTGAGGGCCGCGGCGAGCGCCGGCGGCAGGGGCAACTGGTCGAAGGTCATGCGGCGCGATGTCTACCGCACTTTTGCCGCGGTGGTCTCACTGACAGACGCCGACGCCGTCCGGCCGGCGCGCGCAGAGGCCGGACGGGCAGTCGGCCCCCGCGCCGCAGAAGCCGTGAATGGCGCCCGGGCCGAAGCAGAGCGGGACGCCGTCGCCGCGATCGCCGCAGCGCTGCCTGAAGGGACAGCCGGCCATCCAGACGGACGATCGCGCGGGCTGGGGAGCGCGGCGGGGACGGCGCCGGGCCGCCGTGGGGGCGGGCGCGCCGTACACGTCGAAGACGGCCCGCGTGCCGTCGAAGACGATGCGCGACGGCCAGCCGAGGATCGACAGCCGCCGTCCGGGCGGCGAAGTGACGCCGCCCGGGCGCGCGCCGTGGACCTACTGCAAGGAGCAGCCGGGCTCGGCGCAGGTCGAGGCGCTGAGCTGGCTACAGGCCAAAGGCGTTCCGGTGCAGGTGGTGCTCCCCGGCGTCCAGTTGCAGTCCAACTGTTCGGCGCAGGTGGTTTGGTCCGGGATGTAATCGCACGGCTCAGGCGTTCCGGTGCAGCCGTAGTAGTAGTCGTAAAGACAGCCGGGCGTCAGGCTGCATTGGGTTCCGTCGTAATCGTAGTAGGTGAGGTCTGCGCAGGTGAAATAGCGGTACCCGGTGCAGGTCCCCGTGGTCCCGCTCGCCAGGCAGCCTGGACATTTCGCGCTCGTGCATCCGTAGGTCGCGCCGCAGGTCGCGCAGGAATAGAGAGGTGTTCCCGTGCAGTGTGTGCCGGGCGAACCGCCGGTGCCGGGCGAGCCGCCGGTGCCGGGCGAGCCGCCGGTGCCTTTGATGCCGCCGGTGCCGGGCGAGCCGCCGGTGCCTTTGATGCCGCCGGTGCCAGGCGAGCCGCCGGTGCCTTTGATGCCGCCGGTGCCGAGCGAGCCGCCGGTGCCGAGTGAGCCGCCGGTTCCAACGGAGCCGCCGGTGCCGAGCGAACCGCCCGTGCCGGTCGTGGCGACCGGGAAACCCGTTTGCGGGACGCGCGGGGTGATCGAGACCGGGTTCTTGCAGCAGAGCTGCCCCGGGCAGTCGTTGCTCGTCTGGCAGGTCTTCACGCAGTTGGTGCTGCAGAGGCCGTTGCAGCAGAGCTCGCCGCCGCTCGTGTTGCAGTCGCTCGACTGCGTACAGGCCTTCGGGCACAGCGACGAGGCGAGGCAGAGGCCGGGCGCCGTGATCGCCGGATCGAGCTTGTCGACCGCCATACAGCAGACTTCCCCGGCGCTGGTGTTGCACTGGAACCCGCTGCTGCAGGTGCTGGGGCACCGGTCCTGCGGCAGGCAGATGCTGCTGGAGTAGATCCCGCAGCACTTCTCGCCCGTGTTGCAGCTGGAGTCGCTGGTGCAGGTCCGGACGGCCATGTCCGGCGTCGAGCAGAATTTCCCGTCGACGTCGAGGCTCACCGACAGGCAGGCTTGCCCCTTGGTCGCGTCGCAGGTGCTGTCGCTGGTGCACGAGCGTGGGCACTGGGCGGCCGCCAAGCAGGCCTTGCCGACCGAGGGGACGTCACAACAGAGCTCGCCGGTGGTGACGTCGCAGTCGTTGTCGACGTTGCAGTCCTTGAGACAGGTCGCCTCGCAGTACCCCGAGCCCGGCGGAAGACCGTTGCCCGACCCGCCCTTGCTGCTCCCGCAGCTCAACGAAACCAACACCGACAGCAAACCGAGGCCCCGTGCGAACGCGCTCAATCTCATCCTCGTTCTCCTTCCGGCCAGTCCCCTGATGGCCGTGCGGCTTCTCACCGTATAGAGGTTTTCGCGCGGACGCAATGTGCGCGTCGCCCGTTGTTCACACGGCGCGTCGCGCGCAGCGCAGGGGAAAAGCGCCAAAATTGGCGCAAAAATGACAGATGCCCGAGTTGTCGGGCGGCCAATTTTTGCCGTGCGGATCGGCATCAATCCGTCGTGCCGTCGTGCGATGGATCTCACCGTGTCCGCTGAGCTGAGATATAGTTGGAGAATAACTTTTCGTGGGGGTGCCTCATGAAGCGAATTTATCTGGCGTTGGTGGTCTCGCTCCTCTCTCTCTCCGGCTGTCCGTCCAGCCCGTCGATGTGCGAGAAGGCCGTGGACAACATCATGGCCAAATGCAAAACGTGCTTTGCGAGCTCGTCGTCGTCGTCGACGACCAGCTCGCGGGGAAGCGCGAGCTGCAAGCAGGCGCTGATGGGAATGTGCGCGCCGGGGTCGTCGTCGAGCTCGGCGAGCTCGTCGGCCGCGTCGAACCCGAACGCCTTCCTGGCGTGCGTCGCGGCCGCGACGAGCTGCGACGGCATCATGCTCTGTAACTAGCGACCCCCTCCGCCAGTCGGACGCCGGGTGGGGTTTCGTTCGCGAGTCGCGCTCACGCTGGCCACGCTCGGCGTCCTGGTGGCCATCGTCCGAGCCTGCCTCCGGCCCGCCGCGCATCCCGAGGCGCAGCAGCAGCCCGCGATTTGCGCCCCCGCGCTCGCGCCGCGCGTGGCGCTGGTGGTGGTCGACGCGCTGCGGGCCGACACGTTCTTCGGCGACGCCTTCGCGTCGTTGCGCCGAGCGCACCCGGCGGCCGCGACCGGCCTGGTGCGAACCAGCCCGGTGAGCATGAGCACCGCCGGCGTCCGTTCGATGGCCACCGGCACCTTCCCCGATCTGTTCGACGTCCTCCACAACTGGGACAACGTCGCCTCCGACCTGCCGGCCGTGCCGGGGCTGGCGCGGGCCGCCGGCCGCGACACCGAGCTCTTCGGCGACAGCATCTGGCGCGAGCTGTTTCCGGGCGGCTTCGTCGTCGCCGAGACCGAGGTGAAGGTGCCGCGCATCATCTTTTATCTGCGCGCCGAGACGCTGGTCGACGACACGCGCGTCAAGCGCCTCTGCGACCGGCTCCGGAAGCGCCCGGCCCCGGACTTCCTGGTGCTTCACCTGGTCGGCCTCGATCACGCCGGTCACCGCCGCGGGGTGAAATCGGCCGCCTACGCCGACATCGCGCGCAGGACCGTCGCTCACATCGAAGACGTCATCCGCCTGTTGCCGGCCGACACGACCGTGTTGCTCACCTCGGATCACGGGGCGACCGACTCGGGTGGTCACGGTGGCGCCTCGGAGGTCGAGACCACCGCGCCGCTGTTCGCCTTCGGTCCCGGGATCGCGCCGGGCGCCCGCGTGAACATCAACCAGATCGATCTCGCGCCCACGCTCTCTTGCCTGCTGGGGTTGCCGTTCCCCGCGGCCTCGCTGGGCCGGCCCAGCGTGGAGCTGTTCGCGGAGCCGCCGCCGGCGCGCCTCGGCCGCTTGCGCGCGGGACTGTCGGAGGTGGAGCAGGCGTGGGCCAAGCCGACCGGCGTCGATCGCGATACGGCCGCCGGCGCGGCGGGCGACGAGGCGCGCGCCCTCGACGCGCGGTTCGCCGCCATCCTCGCGGCGTACACCCGCAACGTCGCGCGCACCCGGGCGCCCGTCGCGCTCTGGGGGCTGGTCCTGCTGGTTTTTCTGGTGGCCGCGCTCGAGCCGGGACGGCCGCCGCGCCGGCGCGAGGTGGCGGTGGTGGCGTTCCTCGGCGCCGGGATCGCCCTCACCGCTCTGCCCGGCCGCGGCTCGCTGGTGGGCCTTGGTCTCTGCCTGGCCGCCGCGCTCGTGCCGGGTGCGCTGGAGGCGTGGGAGCGCACGCGGTTCGCCTCCGCCGTCGATCGTCTCTGGCTTCTGAGCGCGGTGGCCGCCGTCCTGCTGGCGCGGGCCCGCGAGCATCAGGGTCGGCGCACGACCCTCCTCTTCGGGTCACCGTCGGATCTCGCGCTGGTCCTGGGTGGGGCGGCGCTCTGCCTCCTGCTTCGCGTGCTCGAACGAAAGGTCCGGGCCCGGACGGGAGAGCGGGCGTCCTCCTTGCTGCTCCCGATCGTCTTCCTGGCGGTGATGGAAGGGGGCGATGCCTCCATCGCGATCGGGAACGGATTTTTCACGGCCTGGATGCTCTGGGACGCAGTCCTCGGCGGGTGGGCGCCACGGGACGGTCATCGACTGCGCGCGCTCGGTGCGCTGGCGCAAGGCGCGCTGCTCGCTCTTTACCTGGTGCCCGGGCGGTACCTGGCGTGGATTCGCGGCGCCTCCGTGTCGACGGCGCTCGGCGCGGTCGCGGCGCTCCTCGGGCTCTGGTGGCTGGGCGCGCGGGTGAGCGCCCGGCGCCGCGCGCTGGCGCTCCTCGCGCTTCCGGCTCTCCTGCTGGGCGTCGAGCTCTTGCGCCGGGGTCTGTTCGGTGAGACCGCGGTGGAGCTGGGACTGGCGTTGCTGCTCGCCGCCTGTCTGGGGCTCGCCTTCATCGCCCGGCAGCGGGGAGGCGCGCCGGCCGCGACCTGGGGCATCGCCTGCGCGCTGGTCGCCCTCTGGTGGCTCCTCTCGACGCCGCCGCAGCGACTGGTCATCGGCCTCGGCCTGGTGGGGCTCGTCGCCTTCGTCCGCGCGCAGGGACGGGTCCGCGGGCCGGCCGTCGCGGCGGCGCTCGTCGGCCTGGCGCTGGCCCTCTGGCGCTGGGGTCTGGTCGCGCACTTCGAAGGCGACTTCGGCTTCGGCTCGCTCGAGATCTCGCTCGCCTATGTGGGCAATCCCGGACGCCACGCGCCGCAGGGGGCGCTCACGATCATCCTCAAAGCGTGGCTGCCGCTGGCCGTCGCCGCCGCGGCCTTCGCCAGCGATGAGGACCTCGGCCGGGGGCGCGCCGTCTTGCAAGCGACGGCGTTCGTCGTCGGGGCGCGCCTGGTCCACCTCGCGCTGGCGACCGCCTTCAACCCCGACTCGTTCTATACGATGCATCGCATTCTCGGAGAGCTGACCCACCAGATCGTGCTGCTGATCGGGATCGGCCTCTCGGCCGGGATCGCGGCAGGCGTCCGAGAGGAGAAGAGCACGAAGTCGTGACGGCACCGGACGCGTCGCCGTTCACCTTCAGATCGCCAGCGGGCGCAGCCGCAGCACCTGGTTGAGCAGGCCGGTCATGGACTGGCGGGCGACGGCGCGCGCGGACGAGAGGACGTGCGCCGGGCCGGGCGCGGACGTCCCCTGCGGTCGCCCTGTCGCGGGGACGAGCGGCAGGACCGCCGCCGTGATCGTGTGCCAGGTCGGGGCGCGCTCGGGAAACGCCGCGTGCGAGTCGGTCCGGGCGCGGACGCGCTCGGCGATCGCCGCGGCTGCCGCGGCGTCGGCGCGGAGGAGGACCGCGAACTCGTCGGAGCCCGAGCGTGCCAGAAAGCCGTCGGTGCGGACCGTGTCGTCGATGGTCGTGGCGATCGAGCCCAGCACCAGCTCCGCCACCTCGACGTTCGTCCAGGCGTCCCCGCCGGTGATCCCGTCGGCCCGAAAGAAGACGAACGTCAGAGCGGAACGATGCCTGCGCGCGTGGGCGCATTCCGACTGCAAGAGATCCAACAGGAAGTCTGGCGTCCCGACCTCCCTGGCCGCGTCCGGGGGGGCGGGACGCTCGGGTTGCGGGTCGACGCCGCCGGCCGGAGCACCCCTGCGGGCGAGCCGGAACAGCGCCTGCGTGCCGAAGGCCAGCGCGTCACCTTCTTTGACCACCCGCGGACGCTTGATCCGTTCGACGCCGACGAACGTTCCGTTGGTCGACCCGAGGTCCTCCACCACCACCTCGGCGCCGGTGATGCGAAGTCGGGCGTGGCGTCGCGACACGCCGGGATGATCGAGGCGTAGCCCGTCCGTCTCTCGGCCGACGACGACTTCGGGCGTCGCGAGCCGGTACGCCGTGCCGGCGGCAGCGCCGGTCAGCGCGATCAGGTGTGGAATTCGATCGTCCATCCGGAGATCGTCCATCGTGACGGTGGTGCGTTCGATGGTCGGCGTGCGGTCGATGTCGGTTGATGATTCCATCTGCTCCCTCCGGGGCGACGTTTGAGCAACCGGCGGGCCAAGTCGTCGGACCGAGAAAAGCGGCGCTGCGCCGGAAGCCGCGCGCTTCCCGCTGTCAGCGGTTGACGGTGCCGTTGACAGGGGTCGACGGGGTTGACGGGCGGGGGCGGATGAGCCGGCGGGCTGCCGCCGCCCGGTGGCCCGGCGAGCTGGCTCGCCTCTTGCTGTCAGCCGAGAAACGGAGCGATCGATGACTCTCGAGAGCAGTAAGCTGGGGTCTCTCCGGCGCGCCCGGGCGGAGCAGGACGAATGACGGCACAAGAAAGCATCGAGAAGGGAACCCTGATCGACGGGCGCTACGAGATCCGCGAGCGGCTCGGTCAGGGGGGCATGGGGACCGTGTACCGCGCGCTCGACAAGAAGCTCAATCAGATGGTGGCGCTCAAGATGCTGCTCTACGGAACCTCGGGCAGCGAGCGATCGCGCGAAGAGCGCCGCCGCCGGTTCATGCACGAGATCTACGCCATCAACGAGGTGGCCCACCGGAACGTCGTTCACATCCAGGAGTTCGGCTTCTTCAAAGACACGCCGTACATGGTGATGGAGCTCCTCCAGGGGAAGGATCTCAGCCGGATCCTCAAGGAGCGCGGCGGCGTGCTGGAGATCGAGTACTGCGTCGACGTATTGCTGGTGGTGATCGCGGCCATCCAAGCGTGCCACGAGAAGGGGATCATCCATCGGGACCTGAAACCCGGAAACATCATGATCGTCGACGCCGACGCCGGTCACGGGTGGGACGTCAAGGTCGTCGACTTTTCGATCAGCAAGATCGACGCCGAGATGACGCGCACCGGGCAGATCATCGGCACCCCGAACTACCTCTCCCCGGAGCAAATCAACGGGAACGTCAGCCCCGCGAGCGACCAGTACGCGCTGGGGCTGCTCCTCTACGTCTGCCTGACCGGGCGCAATCCGTTCTCCGGTCTCGACGGACTGGCCCTCATGCGCGCGATCGAGCGCGGTGACGTTCGGGAGCCGCGCGCGCATCGTCCCGAGATCCCCGAGGAGCTGGAACGAATCATCCTGGCGGCGATGCACCTCGATCCCGGCCGGCGCTACGCGAGCGTGCATGAGCTCGGCAAGCAGCTCTGGCCGTTCGCCAGCCAGCTCGGTCAAGGTCTCTGGAGGAAGTACTACTTCGAGATGGGCGCCCGCTCGCGGAAGGACGACCACCCGTCGACCATGGGCGTCCCGCTGGTGTTGCAGATCGCGCAGGGGAGCGTCCCCATGCCCGCGGCGACGGAGCTGGCGCACTACCAGAGCCTCACCGTGGTGAAGGGATCCGCCACCGCCGACGGTCCCGCGACGCGGACCGAGCTCGAAGCTGCGCCAGGGGAACCGACGATGGCGGTTGCGCCGACCACCCGGGAAACGTTCGACGATCCGGAGGCTCACGTTTCGCCCGAGCCGGCGTCGACCACCGGCGCGCTGCCCAAGGCCGACCGCGCGCCCGACCGTCGCGCGCCGAAAATGCTCCCGCTCGTGGCGGCGGTCGTCGCGGTCGTCGCCCTGGGAGCGATGGTGCTGATCAGGATGGAGCGGCGCGCGCCGGCCGCCGCCGGGAACCCGAAACCGCTGGTGTTCCAGCAGGCGCCCCCCGGCGCGGCACCTTTGCCGTCGCGGGTCTCCCCGGTCGCTTCGCCACCTCGAGCCGCGCCCGAGGCGAAGGTTGGCGAGGTCGCCGCCGCCAAACCGGAGGCAGGATCGGGGAGCGGCGAGCCGAACCCCAAGCCACCCGAGCACGAGCGCCACCGGCGGAAACCAGCGAAGAGCGCGGCTTGGGGGACCGACCCGTTCGGTAACCCCATCCCGCCTCCCTGAGCGGATGGGATCGATGCGCCCGTTGACACCCGGCCTGCCGACCGGTAATTCCGGAGTGGCCGGTATGGCGCGCGCGGTCTTGGAAGCAGCGACGACGTCGAGACCGCGGACGCGGGCGGCCGACGAGACCGGGCCCCTGCGCCTCACGGCGAGACTGCTCCTTGCGGTGACCCTGCTGGCCGCCGCCGTCGGTTCCGCGCGCGCCGATACGCCGATTCCCGAGGCGCAGGCCGACGCGCTGATGCGGCAGGCGTTCGATCTGCGTCGGCAGGGGGACAACGCGCGGGCGCTGGAGCTGCTGCGCCAGGCGCAGGCGCTGTCGCCGTCGGGGCGCGTCCTGGCGCAGGTGGGCTTCGCCGAATTCGCGCTGCAGCAGTGGGTCGACGCCGAGGCTCATCTGCAGCAGGCGTTGGCCAGCCACGACTCCGCTTGGATGGCCAACTCGAAAACCCGGGAGATGCTGGAGAAGACGCTCACCGAGACCCGGCACCACGTGGCGCGCCTCGACGTGCGCGGGACCGCCGGCGCGGAGATCGCCGTGGACGGAAAGCCGGCGGGGACCTTGCCGCTGCCGGAGCTGATCCACATCGCCGCGGGGACCGTCCGCTTGACCGCCAGCGCGCCGGGAAGGCAGGGCGTCGAACGGACGATCTTGGTCGCCGGCGGCGCGGAGATCAGCATCTCGCTCGATCTGGCGCCGCTTCCCGTCTCGCCCGGGCCGATGCCGGCACCGACGCCGCCGGCGGCAAGTCCGACGCTGCTCGCGGCCGCTGCCGCCGGCGAGGCCCGGGCGGTCCCCGCCTGGCGCAGGTGGACCGGCGCGGGCCTGTTCGTCCTCGGTCTGGCGACGATCGGGACCGGGGTCGCCTGGGTCGCCGTCGACGGCCACCCGAGCTGCGCGTCCCCGACCGTCGGGCGGTGCCCGACCGTCTACGACACCAAGACCGACGGTTGGATCTCGATCGCCGTTGGCGCCGTCGGCGCCGGCGCCGGCGCGACGCTGTTTTTCTGGACGGGACGGGAGACGACGCCGGCGGTCGCGGTCGGTCCTGGAACGCTCGCCTTCTACGGCCGGTTCTGACGGTCGCCGCTCCCGCGGCGCCGGACGCCGTTCAGCCGGACCTGAATGACTCGGGGTCGATCTCGAACTTCTTGAGGTAGTGGTAGACGAGCGGGCGGGTGCGCCCCATCTTTCGCGCCACGTCGGCGACGTTCCCGCGGGCGGCGCGGAGGTGCGCGATGAGCTGCTGCTTGAGCCGCGAGTGCGGGGTTCCCTCTTCCGCCTTGGGCTTCGGCAGGTCGCCGTCGCCGATCTCGCCGTTCCGGGCGCCTCCCCAGCCGACGTCGATCGCCTGGGCGAGCTCGCGGACGTTGCGGGGCCAGTCGTAGCGCAGGAGCCGGGTGGCGGCCGGCAGCGAGAGGCGAGGGTTGTCCTTCTCCTTCACGCCGAGCGCGCGTAGCGTGGTGGCGATCAGGATCCCCAGGTCTTCGAGGCGCTCGCGCAACGGCGGCAGCTCGAAGACCAGCGCTTCCAGGCGGCCTTGCAGGTCGGCGCGGAACTCTTCCGCCTCGACCGCTTCGCTGAGCGGCCGCTGAGCCGCCGCGATGAAGCGGACGTCGACGGGGTGCGGTCGCGTGCTCCCGACGGGGACCACCGCCCGCTCCTGGATCGCCCGCAGGAGCGCGATCTGGACCGCCGGCGGGGCGGAGACGATCTCGTCGAGCAGCAACGTCCCCTGCTGAGCGTCTCGCACGTAGCCGGTGCTCCCCGTCGCTCCCGAGAATGCGCCTTTCACGTGGCCGAAGAGCTCGCTCTGGATGAGCTCCCGGGGGATCGCGCCGCAATTCACCGCCAGATAGGGACCGCTCCGGCCGGACGCGCCGTGGATCGCCCGCGCCAGGACCTCCTTCCCGGTCCCCGTCTCGCCGACCAAGGTGATCGACGTGTTGCGGGGGGCTTCCTGCCGGAGGCGCGCCAGCCGCTCGGTCAGGCTGGGGAGAAGCGAGAGGAACCCGACCGGCTGGACGGTGACGTCCTCCGCGTCGAAGTCGTCGGCCTGCTCGGCCTCGTCCAGCTCGAACACGAAGAACACGCGCCCGAGCGAGATCAGGTCTCCGGGGCCGAGCGCCGTCTGCCCCTCGATCTGCGCGCCGTTGACCACCACGCCGTTGCGGGAGCCGAGATCTTCAATCGTCCACGCCTGCCCGCCTTGGCGGCGCAGGAGCGCGTGCTCCTTGGAGAGGAACTGGCCGCCGGTCCGCACGGTCAGGCGCCGCTTGCCGTCGACCGTTCCGCGGCTGGTTCGACGGCCGGCGCCCGGGTCGCCTCTCCCCACCAGGATCTCGTCCAGGCTCTCCAGCGCGAACCGTGCCCCGCCCGCCAGAGGACGCTCCGCTTCCAGCACCAGAAAGAGAAACGGCCGCGCGCGGATGTCGCGGGCGATCGGATCGAGCTCGAGCTCGGTCCTGGTCGCCCCCTGGCCCTCGTCCGGGTCAACGTTCGACACGTCGCACCGCTCGCTTCGTCATCCTCCGGAAGATTCGCCGCAGCCGGGGGCGAAGACAAGTCGCGCTGACACGCGTTGACGCTCTTGACGCCGGGGCCCGCAAAAACGGGCCGGGCGTGGGCGGTCTGCGCTGGCCCGGCGGTTGCTCTCCTTGGCGGCCGAACCCCGAGAAGGAGACTTCGATGACAACGTTGACCCGACTTTTGATGGTTCTCTCGATGACGTCCGCCCTCGCTGCCTGCGGGCCGGACGGGGGCGGCGGCGCGGCACCGACCCCCGATGCCGGCGCCTGCAGCGGCGTCACGCCCACCGCCGCGGCCGAGCAGGTCATCGGGAACTGGAAGCAGACCGCCGGCACCGTGAGCTGCACCTGCGACAACGGTCAGACGATCTCCAGCGCGGCAGACGGGACCGATCAGGGGACGATCACCGCAGGCTGCCAGCCCGACCAGGTCGTCCTCTACGACAGCAGCAACCCGTGCCCCGAGACCTGCACGGTTTCCGGCAACACCGTCACCTGTGACCCGTTCACCTGCGGGTCAGCCACCGGTACGGAGCTGCAGACCACGTCCGACGTCTACACTCTCTCGAACGGGCAACTGTTCGATGTAAGCGCCGGCGTCCTGAGCAACGCTTCGATGACCTGTCAGTGCGCCAGCACCGACTCCGTTTACACGCGGATTCAGTAGTCCCTCCCCACGACATCTGGCCTCACCAGACGGCCGCCGCTGCCCTTTTCGGGCGCCGGCGGCCGTTCGCTATTGGATCGCCCAGCGTCGCGGCGCCGGGGCTCGTCGGCGCGCGCGCCCCGGCGTCAGCGGCTGACGGTCGGTGTTGACGGGGCCCATCGCCGTTGACGCCGGCCGCGCGGCGAAACGCCGAAATCCTCGCGCCGGCGCTGGGCCGCCGACGGGCACGGCGGTTGCTCATGCCCGTCGCAGGCCGGCGAGCGGATCTCTCGAATGAGCGGGAGAAGCCTCCGGCGCGAAAGGACCTCATCATGCGCACCTTCAACAACTCGAACCGAGCTCTCGCCCTCGGCCTCGCGATCGCCGCCCTCGCGGGCGGGGCCGGTGGCTGCCAACACGAACAGCCGTCGCGACCTCCGCAGATCGCCATCAGCGAGGCCGGCGATCTTCCGCCGGTCTACACGCCGCAACAATGCTCCGACATCGTCAGCCAGTTCCCCGGCTGGGACCGGGTGACGCCGGTGCCCGAGACCGACGCCCAGGGCCGACCGACGCTGTTCTACGCCGCCATCACGATCACCAACGCCGTCCAGCTCCAGGAGCTGAAGATGGTCGGCATCCACACCGACTCGATCCCCATCTTCATGGACCCGGCCACGCAAGCGAACTACGCCGGCAAGGCCGGGGTGGTCACCAAATCGATCTGCGGCGGGGCCGAGATCGTCTGGGGGCTGGTCCCGGGCCCCGTCTTCAACGCCATCGCCAAGGGGAGCGTCCAGTACAACGAGACGCTCGTGGAGGCGATCGTCTTCCTGCCGCTCCCCGACGGGCTCTCCGACACCTCGATCACTTACAACGGAGTTCATCCGGTCTCGTATCAGGTCCTCCACGACGCCAACTTCGACTATCTCAACGATCCGCCGCCCGGTCAGCCGGGGGCGCAGCAGGTCGCCTTCTCCTTGACCGGCGCGCTCGGTGACCTGGCGTCGCTCGGCGGCGACGTGGTGGACGGCATCACGGGGGCGGCCAAGGACGTCGTGAAGGGCGCCGTGGACGTCTACCACGACGTCAAGACCGGCCTCGAAGAGGGGATCGGCTGGGTCGACTGCCAGGTCGATGGATGCGTCAACCTCACGGTCCAGCTCGATCTGCGGAACACCGACGAGCGCTTCGGCACCACGCGGAACGGCCAGGCGAGCAGCGGCGACAACACCACCGCCATGGTCCGCGCCTGGGGCCGGCAGGCCGGCGCACATCTGCAGCTGCCGGGGGTCTCGATCTCGGCCATGCAGAGCGTGAGCCCACTCGGCTTCGCGATCCCGACCCGCTCGCAGTCGACCGCCGACGGCACCGGCAAGGCGACGGTGAAGGTGGCGAAGGGGAAAGGGACGGGGATCTGCGTCGACCTGGTGAACTACGCGGCGGTGGTGAACGACTACATCGACACCATGGAAATCTGCGACTTCGGCAGCTCGCTGCAGACGCCCCAGGGCGTGGCGGTGCCGAACGCCAGCTTCCAGAAGGACACCACGCTGACGGTCAGCGCGCAGAACAAGTACCTCAACGTCCTCGCTCAGCTCACCGACGGATACGACTACTTCAAGCAGGTCGTCGGTTTCACGCCGGATCAGGCCAAGGTTCTGGCGGGAAGCGCCGCCAACCTGATCTCGCCGATCCTCCACGGACGGGCGATCACGCCCTGCCTCGACTATCCCAACGTTCCGCTCGACGCCATCAACACGATCCTCGACGGCGCGGGCGCCGTCCTGGCGGGGCCGCTCGGATTCCTCTTCGCGGGCGCCGTCCAGGCGGTCTACGAAGACGACATGTGGCTGCCCGACAGCGGTGAGAACCTGACCAGCCGCAACGTCCCGTCGCACGAGTACGGCCACTTCGGGATGTGCTCGCTCCTCTTTCACGAGGATCCGACGAAGATGGTCCAGATCCCCTCCTTGATCATCCAGCGCGCGCTCGAGGGGGAGTCGGCGACGGCGACGGACGAGGTGGCCTACCTGATGGAAGGCTGGGCCGACTTCATCGGCGGACAGACCTCGGGCGGCACCAACTACTTCCAGCTGAACGACCAGGTGGCCGACGGGCCTTACTGCGAGGGGATCGACGACGACTGCTTCGACTGGAACTACGTCGAGGACCTCGACAGCACGTCGTACAGCGGCTCGGGCACGGTGGGATTCATCCACCAGGTGCGCCGGATCTCGACGACGCTCTTCGACGCCTTCGACGGGCAGCACGCCACGCCGGCCCCGGTGGCGTCCGGCGCGACCTCGGCGAACCTGGGCGGCCTGTTCGGTGGCGTGCTGGGCCCGATCGCCGACGCCGTGGCCACGAACGCGCCGGTCGCCTGGCCGAGCAACGGCGACTTCTGGACCCAGAAGAGCTCGGCGATCATCATCCCCTCCGCGGTCCACAGCGGCGACGGCAAGGACGAGGTCATCGCCTTGCCGGGGACCGGGATTCGCGCGCTGATTCACAACTGGGTGCAGGGGTCGTCGGCGCTCGGCTGGCGGGTGAGCCAGCAGCAGTTCTTCGCCGCCCTCAACGCCACGGTGCGCGCCACGCCGAGCAACGACCGCCCCACCCGGAACTACAACTGGTGCGAGGCCTGCCGGATGTTCGCCCAGCACGACGGGCTCTCCTGCACGCTGACCGGCAACACCTCGTCGGGCGGCGCCTGCGTCGGCCCCGGCGGCGCGGTCCAGCCCGCGATGTCGGCACCGGAGATGGTGCAGGTCTGCAGGCAGAGCCCCACCATCCCGGGTTTCATCGGCGCACCGCCGGCCGGCTCGGATCCGACCTCGCCCTGCACCTTCACCGGTTGCCCGGCCCACACCATCCTGGTCGGCGACGTCGGTGACGCGACGGCCGCCTGCGTCGCCTGCGGCCCGCATCAGGTCTCGACGGGCGCGCATGCCTGCGGCGCCGACGTGTGCGCGACGCCGAACGTGAGCGCCAACGCCTGCGTCGACTGCGCGGCCGGCCAGATCGTGGGTGGCACCGACGGGAACAGCTGCGTCGCCTGCCCGCCCTTGCAGATCCCCAACGCCGACGGAAACGCCTGCGTCGCCTGCGGCCCCCATCAGATCGGCGTCGGAACCGCGTGCCTGGACTGCCCGAACGACCAGGTCGCCATGCCCGACAACACCTGCCAGGCCTGCCCCGACGGTCAGCTGCCGTACGAGCAGACGGTCATCGGGAACCCGAGCTTCGGGACGAGCTGCCTGCCGACCGAAGAGTGCACCTGCACCGGCGGCTACTGCCGGGGCGTCAACAGCAACGGGATCTGCCAGGACGTCATCGGCTGAAGAAGCGGGGCGTCGGCCGGCGCC